>WNGM01000557.1_pt1 | contig 30169 bp, 19 predicted proteins | sample 5400571 | NCBI WGS metagenome assembly WNGM01 (sample SAMN13153378, study PRJNA577476) | soil metagenome | isolation source: 100 cm soil or saprolite under Garry oak tree replicate 2 | place: USA:California | collected 2016-06-15 | reverse complement strand
AATCCATTCGTCTGCCAGGTGTCGCGCGAAACCGACGCAACATTCCGCAAAGATTCCGCCAGCGAGGAGCGGCAGATATTCGCCACGCTGGAAAAGATCAGCGTGCTCGCGACGAAATCGCAGCACTCGCTGTGTCAGAAACATCTTGATCCGCCCATCCGGCCAGGCGCGCATCAGGTTGTCGGGCGTTGCGGTCTCCAGCGTTTCGAGCATTTCCCGGCGCTGGGCGTAATCGACCGGACGCCGGTTGTCTGGATCCACCAGACTGTAATCCCAGATCTCGGTACCCTGATAAATGTCGGGAACGCCGGGCGACGTCAGCTTGAGTAATGTTTGCGTGAGCGAATTGACGGCGCCAAGACGCGCGATCTCCTGGGCAACCGGCAAAAAGATTAGCAGAAACTTGTTTCGCGGTGACGGGTCCAAAATCTTCGCGACGAACGTTCCCACCGCTGCGTCCCATTCTTCGTTGGGTTGGATCCAGCTCGTGTTGATCTTCGCTTCATGCAGCGCTTTCGCCATGTACGCCTGAATCCGCTCGACATACTCAGCCGACGGCGCGGGTTCCAGTTCGCCGTTTGCCCGCATAGGCCAAGTCCCTAACAGCGTCTGGTACAGCAAATATTCTTCGTTCGCGTCTGGCGCTTCGGCGTCGTTAATCGTTCGTTTCCAGCGGCGATTCGCAACGCCCCAGCGCTGCAACGAACGTCGCCAAAGGTCTGGGACTTCCGAAATCGCCACGATTCGCGCGCGCACATCTTCGCCGCGTTTTGTGTCATGCGTGGAAGTTGCCAGCAAAGTCGTGGGCCAATTCCGTTGTCGATCCAGATTGCGCTCGTGAAATGCCTCAATGCTCAGTCCAAACTGTTGCGGTTGGCCGCCTACCTCGTTGAGGGCTGTCAACCGGTTGTAAATGTAAAACACCGTATCCTCCAGTCCCTTCGCCATGACGGGTGCCGTCGTTTGTTGAAATTTTAAAACGAAATGCGTGTGCGCCGCGCGTCCGGCTGCGTCGAGAGTTGCTGGAAAACGAAACAGCAACACGTCGCGCAGAAAATTAAAAATCGATTCGTCCATCGCAGGGTTTCGGCGTTTGGCTCCGCTGATGGCGCGCTCGACCATTTCACGATCTTCTTCGCTCACGGGCTGACCCGGAGCGAGATAGGTTCGGTAAACCGGGAAACAGGCGATGGTCTCGCGCACGGCACGCGAAAGTGCTTCGAGCGTGAAATCCCTATACCAGCGGTTCCTCTCCGAAAGCCTGTCGAGCATGTTGCCGAGCACATCAACGTCGTTCGCCAACGCGAGCTTCATCACCTGGAGCTTTTTCGCATACAGCAGATGACCAAAAGGCACCGAGTGACCGATGAAACGATGAAAGGTTTTTGTGATCGCTTCATCGGCCGAGGAATCGACGAGCAATTGTGTTACTTGATTGGCAAAATCGTAGCCAGTGGTGCCGTGCAAGCGCCAGTCGTTGCGCAATCCCTCGGGACCTGTGAGGATTTTCTCGGCGACCATGTAAATAGCGCGCCCATCTTTGGGTAGCGCGATTCCGAGCGCTTTCGCGCAGCGCTGCTGGAGCTTTTCGAAATACTCGCCCGGCAAGTAAAGGCCATCCGGATGATCGATGCGAAGGCCTGTGACCGCGCCGGCACTCACCAAATCCAGAAGAAACCGATGAACGGCGTCAAACACCTTTGGCAATTCGATCCGAATCGCTGCCAAATCATTTATGTCGAAAAAACGGCGGTAATTGATCTCTTCGGCTGCGACACGCCAAAACGCCAGTCGATAGGATTGCGCGTTGAGCAATTCATCGAGCGTGTCAAAACTGCGGGCGTCACCAGCTTTCCCGTTAATCTGTGCCAACGCCTTTTCGATCGCCTGTTGCACCTGCGGCGCTTCGGCACAAAGCCGTTCCAGCCGCCGCTTGATGATCTCCCTTTCTCGAATGCGCTCGGTGATCCGTTTGGGATCGGTCTCGGTGCGCTTGGGCAGATATTCGAGCGCAGTCAGAATGCTTTGCAGTTCCGCGTAAAAATCCTCTCCGCCGTGTTCAGCAAGATTTTGTAACGCAATTCCAAGAACGTAGCGATACGTTCCCGGCGCGATCGGCAGTCTTCGCTCGCCGTAGAGCAAATAAAATGCTCCCTCTTCAAACCACACTTGCAATTTACCGCGCTCAAGAACGCGGCCGTATTGGTCGCTCAGAATTGGCAGGAGAACCTTGTCGCGCAGATCAAATTTCCGCGGTTGCCAGTCGATGTCGAAATAGGGCGCGTATCTGGAACTGAGGCCGTTCTCCAGCACCGCCATCCACCAGACATTGCGCGAGTCGGCGATGCCGACGTGATTCGGGACAAAATCAAGCACCTGGCCTATGGAATGAGCATGCAGTTCCGCGATCCACGCGTCGTAATCCGCGCGCGAGCCTATCGCAGTGTTTAGCTTGTTATGGTCGGTGATGTCGTACCCGTGCAGACTATCGGGGCTCGCCTGAAAATAGGGGGATGCATAAACATCACTTACTCCCAGCGCGCCGAGATACGACACGATCTGGCGCGCCTGTGAGAAGGTAAACCAGCGATTGAATTGCAATCGGTAAGTGCACGTGGGGATGCGGGGATGTTGGTGCCTTGTCATGCCGCGCGTGATCGCGACTACATCTTAAATGACGAATGTCGAATGACGAATGACGGAACAAATCCGAATGACGAAATCCAAAACCGTTCATGGCCCATTACAGGCTTTTTGCCATTCGGGTTTTGTCATTCCTTCGTCATTCGACATTCGTGCTTCGTCATTTTGCTATCACATCCTCTCGGGTACTTTGATCCCGAGCAGATCCAACCCGCGTTGCAAAACCCGCGCGGTAAGATCGCACAACGCCAAACGCGAGCTGCGCGCCGGTTCTTCTGATTTCAGGACGGGACACGCTTCGTAAAATGTGTGGAAGCTGTTCGCCAATTCGAAGAGGTAGTTGGCCAAAATATTTGGACGAAACCCGTTCAACACTTGAGGAACAATCTCGGCGAACTGACAAAGTCGTTTGGCAAGATTAATTTCCGCAGGCTCCGTTAACGTCAGGGTTGTAGCCACGGGCCTGCGGCCCGTCCCACCCTCAACGCCCCACAGGGGCGTGGCTACAGCGGCGTCGCCTGCCTTGCGAAAAATTGAACGGATGCGCACATAGGCGTTCTGCAAATACGGCGCGGTATTCCCGTGCAGCGAAAGCATCTTGTCCCACGAAAAAATGTAATCCGTCGTCCGGTACTGCGAGAGATCCGCGCATTTCACTGCGCCGATGCCTATCTTCGCCGCGATGTCGTTCTTCTCGTCTTCGCCCAGGTTCGGATTTTTTTCGTCGACGATTTTCCGGGCGCGCCTACATGCTTCCTCGAGAAGCTCGCGCAAAGGAACATTCTCGCCCGAGCGCGTCTTCATCAGTTTCCTGTCTTCGCCAAGAACATTGCCGAATACTATGTGGCGTAGATCGGCCGTGTAACCTTCACGCCGACCGATCTCGAAAATTTGTGTGAAATGCAAAGTCTGCGGTGCGCCAACTACGTACCAAATCGCGTCGGCTTTCAGATCGTTGACGCGATAATCGATTGTCGCGATATCCGTCGTCGCATAATTAAAGCCGCCGTCCCGTTTCCGGATGATCAGGGGTTTATCAGCGAGTTCGGGAACATCCCGGAAGAAAACGACCACCGCACCTTCGCTGATTTCGGCGATGCCGCCTTTGAGCAGGCGTTCGACCACACCGGGCAGCCTATCGTGGTAAAAACTTTCGCCGCATTGAATGTCGTAATGGATGTCGAGTAATTTGTAAGTGCGTTCGAAATCCTGCATTGAGAACGCAACGCATTCGTTCCAGATATCAAGGTTCTCCTTGTCTCCGGCTTGGAGCTTTATCAATTCCTGGCGGCACGCTTCGCGAACACCGGGGTCGTTGCTCGCTCGGTGGTTTGTTTCTTTGTAAATCCGCACGATCTCAGCCAGCGGATTGCGCTGCAGCGCCTGCCGATCCAGCAGGTTTTTCCAACCCCAAATGACCATTCCAAATTGCGTGCCCCAGTCGCCAATGTGATTATCGCGGATCACTTCGTGCCCAAGGAACTGCGCGATGCGCGCCAGAGCGTCGCCAAGCAGCGTGCTGCGGATGTGACCGACGTGCATCGGCTTGGCCGCGTTGGGCGAGCCAAAATCAATCACAATACGCCGCGGCGATTCTGTCTCAGTGACACCGAGCCGCTCGTCCCGGAGCACCTCCATTGTTTTTTCACCAACTGCGCCGGGACGCAGAGCGAAGTTGATAAACCCCGGACCCGCCACGCCGGGGGGTTCGCAAAGATCGCCCGCATCGAAGTGCGCGACGATTTTCTCTGCAAGAACTCGCGGATTTTCGCCGCGCTGCTTCCCGAGCACGAGAGCGGCGTTCATCTGGTAATCGCCGAAGCGCGGATCGGACGCTGGCGTTAATTCGCCAGCGTCGGGCAAATCAGCCGCTTTCAAAGCATCCGAAAGCTTTTTTGCAAGCAGTGACTGGAATGTTTCCATCGAGTGAAGCAGACAATCATGTCTGCTCGCAAACTTTCAATCTCGCAGGCAGGATTGCCTGCAGAACTAGCTACGAGCGATCGCGAAAGATCGACAAAATCTCGTCGGCGGATTTCGCGCTGGCGAGGCCCTCGCGCACGGAGCGGTCGTTCAAAAACTTTGCAATGGAGGCCAACGTGCGCAGGTGGGTCTGAAATTGATTTTTGGGCACGATGAAAAGAACGACGAATTTCACCGGAGCATTATCGAGCGCATCAAACTCGATGCCAGTTGTGGATCGCCCGAACGCGGCGACGACTTCATCGAGCCGGTCGGACGAACAATGTGGAATCGCGATCCCGAATCCGATTCCTGTGCTCATGGTTTCTTCGCGCTGCCGAAGGGCTGCAAGAATGGGATCTCGATCCTGGGGCTTAATTTTTCCAAGACGAACAAGCAAATCGATCAACTCGACGATGGCCGCCCAGCGCTCCGTTGCTTTCATCTCCGGGATGATCTGCTCGGCAGAAAGTAAATTGGCCAAGGACATGCGGATTCCCAGTGCGGGAGGCCAAGCTTAGCGGCAGCGCCTAGGTTGACAAGCGCGTTTTGACACAACGTACCGCTTAAGGCTCGCGCACCTTGTGGGTCAATCGGCGGGAAAGTAGCCAGCGCACGCCGAACATATCGATTGTCGCCCGCAATGCGCGGTTACCGAGTCCATATTTGCTTTGGCCGAATCGACGCGGCCGATGGTTCACCGGGATTTCCACGAGCCGGTAGCCCGCGCCTTTGACTAACGCCGGAATGAAGCGATGCATTCCCTTGAACGGCACCAACACGGTCACACATTCGCGTCGCATCGCCTTCAGCGTACAACCGGTGTCGCGCACGCCATCTTTAGTAAAACGGCTGCGGACCGCGTTGGCTATCCAGCTTGTCAGCCGTTTGACAACGGTATCTCTGCGCTGCGTGCGATAGCCGCAGACGAGATCGGCGCCGTGTGAAATTTCAGCAAGCAGCTTTGGAATGTCAGCGGGATCATTTTGCAAATCGCCGTCGATAAGAACCACCGTTGCGCCGCGCGCTTCTTTAAGACCGGCATAACTCGCCGCGCTTTGACCGGCGTTCTTTTCAAACCGGATCACGCGCAGGTTCGTTCCAGATTCAATGCGTTCAACTGTGTGGTCGGTCGATCCGTCGTCGACGAAAATGATCTCGTAAGTGAAGTCCTTGAGCGCTGCGCACAGCTCTGATTGCAAGATGCCGACACTGTCTTCCTCATTGAAAAGAGGGACGATCACGGAAACAGCCGGTGAGTTTAACTGCTGCATCATAATGGAAGCGTGCGGTAACTTCGGCACAAAAACACCTGCCAGATCCGTATTACCTTTCCAAAGCGTGACACCTCGACGGTGCCCACCGGCTCGGTTGATTGAAATGCCGCTCGGATATTGTGCGGCACGTGGTCCTTCACGCCGCTGCGAATAAAGAGAGCATTACGGCCAACGAAAGGGTTAACGCCGTTCTCTTCGGTATAGGTTTCACCCTCTGGCCGCGGCATGCCCGGTTTTAATTCGACAAATTCATCGTAGCGCGGCCAAAACGAGAACTGGTTTACCATGTCCTGCGATTCGGGGATATACGCCGGCGGATGACCCGGTCCTTCGACCCGTTTGTCGCGCAAATAAAAGGAAATCTCTGATGCGCGGTCGCGGGCGTCGGCGATGAGAAAAAGCTTTTCGTCCAATTTCGCTTCCAAATCGCTACGCATTTTTTCAAGCGCATTCGTAGCGCTTTTCCATCCGCGCATCCGATCGCTTGGATCGGTTCGCTCGAACCGATTTCCCGTAACGCGCAGCAAGTCTGTGTCCAGCGCAATCACACTCATGGTGAACGAAACCAGTATCGCCACAAGCGCGCCCAGTCGTAAAATCACGCTAGCTTCGAGTTTTTCCCACCAGAAATGAACCGCCAAAAGACCAAAGCCTAGAAAAGCTAAGCCGTCCCAATTTGGCGCAGCGGCTTTGTTCAATGAAAGAAGCAAGTAAAAGAGAAACACCGGTAACCCAAACCACATCAAGAACAGCACTTTGAATTGCTGATTAACGCGCCGCCAGCTTGCAATGACGCCCCAGGCCAGTGCCAGAAAAAGAAACGGCGAGTACGCCAGAAAATGCTCGCCCAGAAAGGAAAGAACCTCAGCCGGATGAAAACCAAATCCGTGCTCAAGACTTCCGCGCGAGCGCAAATGCGCAAGGGTGATCCAAGCATGCTGCTGGTTCCAGACTATCGGCGGCACCATGCAGAGCGCGAACACGCCAAGCAATGAGTACAGACCAGGGCGTGCAAACTCTTGCCTGAGCCGCGGAGCCAAACAAAGCACCAATACGATCGAGATAAGCGCAAGTGCGTTTGTGTATTTGGAAAGGAACCCGAGCCCAGTCAACAATCCAGTAACAGGCCAATACCACGAAAAACGCGGACTTTTTTCCACAGCCAACCAAAACGTGAACATCGCCGCCAGCCAAAAGAAAACTGACAACGCATCAATGGTCATTAGAAACGCGCCGATGTTAAATATCGGCGTGACGTTCAACGCGATCACCGCCCACAAGCCAGCGGTGCCATTGAATAAACGCCGGGCGAAATAGAACAGCAGCAGACTTGTTCCTGCTGCCAACAACGGACTAAAGAAGCGGACGCCAAACTCGTTCGCCCCAAACAGCGCAGTGCTGGCGCGGATGGCAAAAGCAATGGCTGGTCCTTTGCTAAAGTATGCCGGCGCGAGGCGCTCCGACCACATCCAGTAATGCGCCTCGTCGAATTCCAGATCAGTGGTCGGCAGCATTGACCATCGGATCGCCGTGAGCGCGACGATGAAAATCCAGACCGCGCGCGTGGTGCTCATGCAGGAAATTGCGGCGCGCCTTGGCGAGGGCGGGCGGGCTTTGGCTGGGCGTTATCATTTGAATCGCCAACCAATGTCGGATGGCGCGCAGAAAGCTGCGGCATCCATTTGGGTCCGAAGATCCTCCAGATTAATTCGAACACGGCGAGCAACAACAGCGATTCACCAATTCCGAGGAAAACAGTAGCAATCACATCGCTGGGCCAATGCGAGCCGAGATAAATTCGCGAATAACCGACTGCAGCGGTGACGAACCAGTAGAGCCAGCCGGGCCGACGATAAAACAGCGTGCAAAAAACGGCAATCATGGTGTTGTTCGTCACGTGCCCTGACGGAAAGGATGGTCCTGATTGGTTCCGATCGGAAGAATCGGAAAAGCGAATAGTCGGTCTCTTGAAGAGAGTGAGAAATTTAGGGTGCGCCTTTTGCAACTGTACCATCCGAACACTTTGTATCTGTTTCGGTCGACGACGATCGATGGCCGACTTTAATCCGCTAGTCACAAGTGCTCCGATTAACAAGGACAATGCCAGGCAGACCACGAATGCACGCGTTTTGAACCCGCCGACAAAGAGCGTGACAACTCCTACGGCAATAAACAACGGCCTCCAAATCTCGCTGTCGCTCACCGCCGCCATGAACAAGTCCAGAAATGGGCTTGTCCATTGTTGGTTAATCAAAGGAAACAGAGACTGGTCCATGCGAGTCAACTCGATCGGGTTAAGGTTTAATCGCTACCCGTTTAATAAACAAACGCGGGGCAATCACGAAGCACGAATGACGAGCGAAGCTAATGACGAATGCCAAGTGTCGAATATCGAAGGAATGACAAATCCCGAAGCCGTAGCAAGTAGACAAAAACTTCGGATGATGCGTTCGTCATTTGAGCATTCGAGTTTGTTTCGTCATTCGTCATTCGTCATTCGTCATTTGGTTCTCGCCATTTGTTTGGCCGTTACACTATCAACACGTGGCCAGTCTCCCCCCTCTGCGAAGGACATCCTCGCTTCTGTGCGAATGATGGAGTCGCGCCAACAGATCGATCTGCAGGGGCAACTTCGACAAAATGACGTCGTAATTCCATTTCGGCTTGTGCAAAACGGGCCGCTAATTCGTTACTCATTCTCGAATCCGGATGAGACCTTGCAGTTGCGTCTCGGTGAAAATAGTTCGCGGCTTGATGTTGTGAGCGACGCTGGAACCGAAAAATTCGCGGGCTCGAAACTTAATGAAAGAATCCGCGACACGAGCGTGACGTACGAAGACTTGGCGTTCAAATTCCTCTACTGGCCGGCTGCGCGCGTCCTCGGCGAGGAAAAAGTTCGCACTCGCAATTGCTGGAAGCTGCAACTGCGTGCCCCGTCCCGTGAGTCTCAGTATTCAAATGTGCTGCTGTGGGTCGACAAGGCGAGCGGTGCACTGATGCGCATGGAAGGTTATGACTGGAACGCACAGTTGGCGAAGCGTTTTGAAGTGGTCTCGGCGCAGAAGATCGAAAAACGCTGGTTTCTAAAACAAATGCGGATCGAAGAATTCAAGCCAGGCACGAGCCACGTGGAGGCCCGCACGTATTTGGAGATTAAGAAGTAGGACGTCGGCGCTGCAGCTTGCCGCGTCCACGACATCGCAAGCCAGAGGCATGCGCTATTTTAGCGCGTCTGATGCTGATCGGATTTTGCCCCGCTGACAACGAGTCTGCGACCAAGGAATTCCTTGTCGTGCAATTCCTCCACGGCGCGTTTTGCTTCCTCGATGCTTTGCATCTGCACAAAGGCAAAACCTTTCGAGCGCTGGTTGTGCCGGTAACTTACGACCTCCGCATTCTGCACGTGTCCGACGCCGTTGAACAATTCAAAGAGATCGCTCTCAGTTGCGTCGAAGGACAAGTTCCCGACGTAAAGACGGGGCGAAGTCACGTCTATTCGTTCAGGCTTCCGCGCCGCGCGCGCTGGCTGCGCCCCATTGCGCGGCTGTCCTGCCGTTTTCTTTTTGTCTCTGTCGTTTCCGAAAAATTCGGCAACCCGCTGCCAGAATGTCTTTTTCTGCGTTTTCGCTGTTCCCTGCCGGTCCCGAAAGCGTTCGTTGTTCCCTCTGCGTCGGCCCCCACCGCGCGAGCGGTGTGGGCGTCTTCCGGATGAATAAGAGTTCATGTTGGTCCTCAAGTTTTTTCCAATTGCTAAAATGGCGGAGCGCCCCGAAAAGGTTCGGGACACCGTCCGCGGCGCGCGAATCATCAAGAGCCCAGTCGAACTTTCTCCTCTGCGACGCCAATGGAAACTCCGCCTCGTCGTGTCGGAAACGGACTCGTCTGGAAGCGAAACCCGGTGCACTCAGGCAACGAAACAGTATTGCGGCAATCGTTTGCAGCATTGGTTCAAGAACTCTGAATCGTCGTAGAAACCGGACGCTCGGAAGATCGAAGAAGATTCCCGACATCTCGGCCTGATTATGGCGTGCTTCCAAGGCCAATGCAAGTCCGACCAGTCAGACACGTCGAACTTCGCGTCTAATCCAATCATCGCGCAGCGAGTAAGCGCGCGACTTGAGATATTCTCGCGGGCGCTCACCGCGGATCGGCTGCATGAAGTATCGCAACTCACGTCGGTTCAGCCTTGGCTCATAGCCGAATTCCGGCATGAGTTCCCGGCAATGCCATTCGACCCATCCGATTTCATCTTTGGAAAGTTCACTTTGCCACCGCGTCGCCGGTTCTGAGCTGATCTGCGAAAAGTTAATCCGGGCCGCGGAATTACCACTCCAGAACTGACCCACTTTCGTCGGTGTCAACACGGTGTCTGGATCGAAATCGATCTCCAAGTAATTGCAAACTTCGCCCATCGTCCTGGCCGGCTCGTACACCAATTTTTCATAGGGCACCACGAATCCGGGAACGTCTCCGTCGCGCACTCGCCTGGCCAGCCGCGCAGCGACCCGCCAATGCGCAATCACATAATAGGTCGAGAATCTTCCTGTTTGCCTCGTTTTCTCCAACGCGATTTGCGCCGCAAGAATGGCGCGCGGATCGCGAATCGTGACCAGGATTTTTGCGTGTGGGAAACGCCTGAGGATCTCCCGAATGTGGTTACGATTGGCCGGAGTCTTTTCCACCCACCGTCCTAGCGTATCCAACGGCCGTTGCAGCGTCGCCGCATATGCTTTGACCATGAGCACAAGCAGATCCTCCTGCGTATTCGCGGGATCAAATGCCGCGTGCTCAAAGCTCTCGAGAAATTTCTGGCTTGGAAACGTCGAGTAATTCCGCTTGCCCCATTTGCATGGGCCACCGAACAGCACGTTCGAAAGCGATTGTTTGGTCAGGTAATCAAACTGCGCCCGGCGACCGCGTGGCGCGTATTTGGTCAGGACGGTAGGAAAATAAGCGGTTTCTTCCGGAAGAACGAGCAGCTGGGGATGATTATCGAGTAACGCCACCAAAAGCGTTGTGCCAGATTTCGCCTGACCTGCGATGAAACAGGCGCGTTGACCGAAGGGCAACTCCTGGATCGAACTCTTCATTTGCCACTGCGCAAAAACCAATCGACAAAACGCGGGAGTCCGTCGCTTAATCGCGTGGTTGGATTGTAGCCGAGCAATTTTCTTGCCTTGGAAATGTCTGCGCAAGTCCGAGGCATATCGCCGGGTTGCTCCGGCAGTTCGTTAATTTTTGCCTTTTTGCCGAGCGCATTTTCGATTGCCACGATCAAGTCTTTGAGCTGAATCGTCTCGCTCTCCCCAAAGTTGAAAACGTCGAATAGCGGGCCTTCGTACTGCAGCGCCGCCATGGTTCCCTGAATTACATCGTCAATGTATGTGTAATCCCTCCTGGTGCTGCCGTTCCCAAACTGGTCGATCGGTTGACCAGCGTAGATGCGCCGGGTGAATTGATGAATGGCGAGATCTGGCCGTTGCCGCGGCCCGTACACAGTGAAATAACGCAGCGCGACCACACGCATGTTGTACAGATACGAGTAAGTGGAGCAGAGAAATTCGCCTGCAACTTTCGTGGCGCCATAGGGACTGAGTGTCTGTGTGAGATGTTCGTCCTCAGAAAACGGAATCGTCTTCGAGGCTCCGTACACGGATGAGCTGGATGCAAAGATGAAGCGCTCGACACTTGTCATTCGCGCGGCCTCAAGCAGGTGTAATGTCCCAGTGACGTTTGTGTCGTAATAGAGCCGCGGTTCTTGAATCGATGGTCGAACACCTGCGCGCGCGGCCAGATGCGCGATCGTGTCAACTTTTTCGCGGTGAAATACATTTCGCACTGATTCGCCGTCACGAAGATCCACGTGGTGAATGGTCACGTCCTTGGCGAAACCGGCAATGTTGGCGTGCTTGATCTTCGGATCATAAAAATCATTGAAGTCGTCGAGGATGAGCACTTCATATCCGCCCGCCAGCAGCTTCTCGACAAGATGCGACCCGATAAAACCGGCGCCACCCGTAACGAGAATTCGCATCAGGCAAGAAGTTGAACCACGAAGGACACGAAGTGCACGAAGAAAATGATCGTGGAAACGAATGGTGCCGGTAGGGACGCCACGCTGCGGCGTCCGGTCGGCGCAGCGCGCCGACCCTACCATTCAAAAATCGCGCCAGTGCGAAAGCAGATAAATCCAGTTCAACGCCAATGCTAAAATGACAGAGACACGCACAAACGTTCTCGCTCGTTGGGTGACAAAGGAGATTCGCAAACGTGGTGCGCGCGTTGTGAGTATCGCAAACGCGTAGAGATCAAACGCCATTATGCCGCATAGCGCTGTGAACACGAGCGGATTCCATTTCAATGCAGCGAGAAAGTGACCATGAAAGAATTGAATCGCACATCGCGTCATGCCACAGGTGACGCACGGCAATCCGGTAATCTCGTGAAAGATGCAGACGGGCCATGGCAAACCAAGCGTAAACCAAGCAACCGCGATGCCGAGCGAGGTAAGTGAAGCGCTCAGCCACACCAGCTCGTAATCGACTTCTCCCCCTTCCAACCGGCGCGCCACAACCCGCATAGTTCAGTGGCTCGAGTTGTGTTGAAGGAGCGCAAGCCCGCCGAACATGAATAGAAGCAACATTCCGCCGCCGCAACAAACAATGACGGGTAACAACACGGCAAGAGTGGCGCGGCCTGTATCAATTTCATGGGCGCGCGCCACGCCGATACAATTTGCCACTAGGCACCAGACAAGAGCAACGAGCCCACCACAGCATGGCACCAGTTGAAGCGGAGCAGTGGAACCTTGCGAAAAGGAGATGACGCGAAATGTCGTTTCGAACGCTTTGTTGGCACCGCCAACGACCATCAGAGCCAGGTGAACCAACCCGCCGAAAATGAATGGTGCAATAGCCACAGCAACCAAACGCCACACCAACATAACGAAACTCACACTCATACCCACCATGGGGCCAAAGCTCGTCTCGCGAGGGTTGAGAAAGCCCAGCGAGTTTAAAATGAGCGAGAAAATGAACCATACGATCACCCCTGCGCCGCCGCCGATGATGGCATAAAGCAGCGGCTCACCTAGCCCTCCTTCGGTCCGCATAACCGCGAATGCCGTGCCCGGCTTCGTCAGAACCATTACCAGCGTTTCGATAAATGCATTGAAAAACCCGCGGTCCTGCCGGTGTTCCCAAGGCAGACCGCTGCGCGGAGCCGCCGCTGGTACCGTTGTGCCACTCTGGAGAGGCGGTGCGTCGGAGGCAACGCCGGCAAACTCCGCGAATTGTGATAACGGCTGCCAATTTGGCATTCCTTCGCGCCAGGCAATGTCGCTGGAAGCGAAGCGGCCAGTGCGCAGGCCTTCGCGAATTTGCTCTTCAGAAAATACGCCCAAACTTGTTGCGCCCCGATTAACGTGCATCATGGCCATAATCGCCGTTTTAGTGAACCGCTGCGGTAGGCGCAAGTTAAATGCGCGGTTGGATCGCGGCTCACTGGTTGAAGCGGTAACGTTCCGATTGTCATATTGAGCGGAGCGAAACATCTCTGATTATTGCTGACGGCAGATCAAATCCCGCAGCTGATTCGAGATTCTTCACTTCGCTCAGAATGACAAAAGCGGTGCGTCTCCTCGCCGCTTCAAGGAGCATCATCGAGCGCGCGCCAGAAGTACCAGGCGGCTACTGAGCGATACGGCCGCCATTTTTCTCCGTGCTTCATCAGTTGTTTCGGCGTGGGAAGTTTCCGTTTGCCGAACGTTTTGGCGAAACCTTTGCGAACACCGTAGTCGTCAACCGGCCAGACGTCCGGCCGTCCGAGGTCAAAAAGGAGAAGCATCTCGACCGTCCAGCGGCCAATCCCGCGCACAGTTGTGAGACGCGCGACGATTTCGTCATCGCTCATCCGAAGAAGTGAGCGGCCGGATGGCACGGTGCCGTCAATCGTTTTTGCAGCGAGATCCTTTAACGCTGCGGCTTTGGCGCGCGAAAGACCGGCGCCACGAAGCATATCGTCCGGTGTTGCCAGGACTTTCTTCGGATCGAAACAATTTCTTTTGGGATAAAGCCCACGGACGCGGCTCCAAATCGTCGCGGCGGCTTTTCCGTTTAGTTGCTGGTAGGCGATGGATTCCGCCAGTGCGTCAAACGGGCGGATTGCAACGGCTGGCTTGATCTCATACGGCCGCGAACGCGCGATGAGGGCGGCCATGCGTGTTTCGCTCGCGCTGAGATGTTGGTGGGCGGAATCGTGGTCCATAAAGCGCGAGCGTAAATAAAATGACGAATGCCGAATGTCGAATGACGAATTAATGACGAATGAGGAAACGTCGGTTGCCGGATGCCGCAGCGCGCCCTGTTCATCGCCCTTGCCGAACGAATCCTTTTCAGTTTGGTGATTGCCATGGACACACAACTCACCTGGTATGGCCAGTCCGCTTTCAAGATTGTTACGCCCAACGGTCATGTTCTGCTTATTGATCCCTGGCTGACGAACCCGGTTCATGATCGGGGCAAAGACGAAGTCGCGGGACTGAAGCGTGTTGATTTGATTCTCGTTACGCACGGACATTCCGATCATGTGGGAGACGCGGTTGAGATAGGGAAAAAGACGCGTGCGAAACTGGTAGCAACATTCGATTTATCGGCGGCGATTGTTACCACCCTGGGTTATCCGAGTGAGCTCGCTGATGTTGAAACAACCGGGCACATAGGTGGCACGCTCACTCTTCTCGGAGGCGAAATCGCAGTTACGTTTGTGCCCGCGTGGCATGGCTCCGGAGTTTCCAAAGAGGAAACCGCACCGTCGGTTTACGCCGGCAATCCCGCCGGATTAGTGATCGCGATTCGCGGCGGCCCCACGATTTATCATACTGGCGACACGGATTTGTTTTCCGACATGGCGCTGGTGTCCCGTTTCCACAAGATCGACATCATGCTGGTTTGCATCGGGGACCATTTTACGATGGGACCTGACCGTGCGGCAGAAGCAGTAAAGCTGGTCAAAGCGCGGACAGTGATTCCGATGCATTACGGAACCTTTCCGGTTTTGACAGGAACACCTGAAGTATTCGAACGCGAACTGAAAACGCGTAAATCAAAGGCGGAGTTGCGCGTGATGAAAATCGGCCAAACGCTTACTCTCGACGAAGCTAAAGATTCATCGTTACAAGGCTCAAAGCGAGGGCGCAGCGCGTAGCCCGTCGCCAGCGACAGCAAGTGAAAAGCGCTTGCCCGCCACTCGTTTCTGTCCCCAGGCAAGGCTTTGGTCGAATTTGATTCAGATTCTGAACACCGAACTGGTGCGGTCCGCAGATGAGGAGGTACTTTCTATTCCGAGGAACCTGAACCTGGAGGCGCATTAAGCTGTTTGAGACCCTCCGTCGTGAATTCGGTGTCTGCGTATGTCACACCGCGCTTAAGACGTGACCCGGTTATGGGAGTGACAGAGCCGCCGGGCCCGTAAACTTTGAGATCGACTGGAAGCGAATCACCTCCCTCGAGCAAAACGCGGGTGGTATTGATGCGTCGAACAACTTTGCCTGAGGAGTCATATTTTTCGATGCGTAGCGGCACCAACCGGCGCGAATCAACCCAGCTTTTCACACTGGAGTAAGACGAGGTGTGGCCTTTGCCCGGTTTCGATTCCAGAATCTGGCACGGAGTGCCGTCCATGTCCTCCGTGCCGACGATTGTCTGCTGACTCCAGGCGAAAGGACTGTCAATTATATCTTCGTAAGAAAGGTCGCTGCCAAAGAGCGATTGTTTCATCTCAGCCGACCCAACCGATTTAAGATTGTTCGGCAGCGTGAACAATGTCCCACTGAATTTGCGTCCGGATCGGTGTAGCAAAACCGATTCACCTTTCCGCTCTTTCGGAAAAAGTATTTGATAAACGATGTCGCCCCCCGCGTCGGAAACACGAGACTTGATTTGAATCTGAAGCGTTTGTTTCTCGCCGCTTCCGATCTCCATCCGAATCCGGACAAACATGGAACCGCTTTGCTTTGCACGCAGTTTAGCGGCCAACTCCGAGGCGGTGTCGGCGGCGGACGCAAAGGACGGGAGGGCAAGGCCAAGATAGATGCCGACGAAACAGGTCCTTCTAATGCCAAAATGAAGATTCATAAGTAATTCGACGAACCGTTAGCCGCTTTCTTCAGCCATGTAACGCAAGGCTCGGCGTTAAGCGAGAACTCCGCCATGCCGGATAGAAACCGCTCAGAACGCCGACACAGACAGCGATGGTAACAGCCATCAGTATGAGATTGAAGCTGAGATCCGGTTCCAGCAAGCCGCGGATGGCGGGCGCAGCTTGCATCAGATGAACACCGATAACGCCTAATCCTACGCCGATGATTCCACCGAGTAATCCGAGCATTGCCGATTCCCATAAAATCATTCGCACGATCCGGCTGCGCTTCCACCCGAGTGCCAGCAAAATTGCGATCTCCTGCCTTCGTTCAAACACGCTCATGAGCATGGTGTTTGTTACGCCGAGCACACCGACGAGTATGGCCAGCAATGATGTGCCCCAGCTCATTGCATTAATCACGCGATAACCCTCGGTGTGCGCCAGGTGTTCGCCTGCGGGATCGGCATGGGCTTCTGGAATAAGCCGTGACATTTCTTCGCAAAGCCGCCGGATTTCGGCATCGTTAGTCCCAGCAGCGACTCGCACGTCAATCGCGCTGATTTTGTCCTGGTTTCCGGTTACCTGCTGCAGTAGCGGCAATGAAAGAATGATCGAACCGTTCTCAACAAAGGCGCCGCCTTCGACAATGCCAACGACAGTGAGTTCCTCTGTCTCGATCTGAACCGTATCGCCCACTTTCTTTTTCAACACGTCCGCGGCGGTGGTGCCGAGAAGCACCGCTCGCTCCATCTGATCCTTTGGCATCCGTCCGGAGACGACCTTGAGATTTTCCCAGGCAAAACAGCCCCATTCGCGGCCCGACACAATCATTAGCTCGGCGTTCTCGACGCTCATCAGATCAACGAGAATCATACATGTGGCAGCAACACCGGGCAGATGCGCAATGCGATCGCGCGTAGCTGCGGGAAACGGCTTCGGCGTCAGAGAACCGCGCATGTTATGAACAACGATTTCGGTACCACGTGACTTCATACCTGCGGTCCAGCTTGCTACCAGGCCGCGGGACAACCCAATCAATGCCACGACGGCGGCGATACCCACTGCAATTCCCAAAAGGGTCAAACCGGTGCGGATCGGTCGGCGCTTGAGACCGCGCGTGATAACATCGAAAAAAGTCATCTCATTCGTGCCTGGGAAGTTTTGCCGGATCGCCATCGAAAACAACCTGGCCGTCCTTCATCTGGATCGCACGCGATGCGCGCGACGCAACACTCATATCGTGGGTGATGAGGATCCGCGTCATGCGACGGTCGAAGTGCAGGGAAGTGATTAGATCGAGTATGTGTTTCGCGCTTTCGCTATCCAGATTCCCCGTGGGTTCGTCGGCCAAAAGAACCGAAGGAGAATTCGCCAGGCTTCTGGCGATGGCGACGCGCTGGCGCTCCCCGCCGGAAAGCTTGGCGGGAAAATGATTCACTCGCTGTTCGAGCCCGACCGCTTTCAATAATTCGAGCGCGCGCGTTTTTCGCGCGGCGCGCGATTGGTGATTCTCGAACATCGGAATCTGGACATTCTCAATCGCGGTAAAGGTGGGAAGCAGATGAAACGCTTGAAAGATGAACCCGATCTCGTGCGCTCGATAGGCCGCAGGGTCGGGCAAATCGAGCAGTGATTTGCCCCGATATTTCAATGTTCCGGCGGTCGGCTGGTCGAGTGCGCCGAGCATTTGCAGCAAAGTTGTCTTGCCGCTCCCACTTGGGCCAACGATCGCGACAAACTCGCCTTCCCTGATTTGAAAATCCACACCTCGTAAAGCGTGCACCTGGCCATCGTCGTAATCCTTTTTGAGGCCAGCCGCCTCAAAGACGAAAGGCGACGTGGCATTCTGGGTGGAATCCGACGGCGTGTTCATAATGAAACAGGAAGCCGCGAAAGGAGCTGCGGCGTGCGCTGGCGGCTATGTTGTGACTTAATGCAGGTAAGCCCGTTCGTCGCGCAGAGCTTCATTCGTCGGTTTCTTATTTGCGACGAATTCGCGATGCTCACGTAATCGGCTCTCAGTCGCATCGCACCATTGCGCTCCGACGCGAGGATTCGCCAGGCTGCGGATCAGGTCCGGCAACGCCTGTCGATAGCTCATGAATGGAGCCACGTCATCGGGTCTTTTCGGTATGAGCACGGACGTAAACTGAGGCAGCACGCGATGCGGAAGTCCGGCATTTTGATGATGCACGCCGTGGTAAGGTTCGTGAAGCAACGTGTAAGCAAACAAATGGCCGAGCCAGCTCTTCGGCACAATGCTTCGGGTAGAGCTATTCACGGTATTGCCGGTCAGGCCAACGTGTTCGATGTATTTGCGCCAGCTCTGAAGATTTGCCGCTATCACTCCCGGGACCAGATACATCACGAGGAAATATTTCCACACCCCCCAAAACGCGATTGCAGTCAGAATCGCAGTCCAGACAACAACCGCGAGGGCCAACTCAGCCCAAATTCTCCGTCTCACCTTGCGGCTGCGGACTAACGAAGGTCGGTGCAGAAAAACGCGCAAGAAGATCAACGGTGAATAGAACAGCCCGACGGTGAGTTCGAGGAGAGCAGCCAAGCGTCGCGCCCAACGCGGCGCTTTGGTGATGACTAACGGCCAAAGCTCAGTATCGCGCTCGGTAGCAAGATGCATGTGATGCATTTGATGCACCACCCGATACAGGCTGAACGGCAGGAAACTAAATACGCCGAGGATCACACCATCGAATTCATTCAAACGACGGCTCTTTCGCAACAGACCATGCGACGCCTCGTGAAACCCAATCAACAGCCCGTGCATAAGATGGGCGGCGACCAGGACAAGAGGCAGCGCCAACCAAAGCCAACCACTCCAGACCACCCCCCAGAGCGCGACTTCGGTGAAAGCGAGCGAGAACACAAGGGTCTGGAATGCGACGCAGCTCACGTCATGCTTTTTGTGCAGCTCGGGAACGCCTTCGGCAGTTGTCGCTATTTTTGCCATTTCAGTTTGTCAGGACGGCTGTTCGCCTCTCCGGCACGCGGCAAATGTTTTCCACCACTGTCCTGAATAAACGCCCCAGTTCTTCTATTTCAGGTTGTGAAAAGAGATTTTCCCGGAACAGCCAAACCACTTCAAGCGCGTCACCCAGTTCTGTTATCTCGCATCCCAGATCGAACCGGGGCGTTCCGGTCGAGCGCATCCTTAGCTTAAGTGAGAGCCCTCGAATCTCCACGTCAGGCACGGGGTGATTTTGTAAAGCAAATCGCACTTCAAAAATCGGGTTGTGTTTTGGCGACGGACGTTCGCCTATTGCCCGGACAAGTTCGGCAAACGGCATCGCGTTTGCAAATGAATCGACTGTGGATTGGTGAACGATTCGTAAATGCTCCGCAAAAGGACGATTCCGTTCCACCTGCTCCCGCAGGGGAACCACGCCGGAAAAATATCCCATCGTCTCACGGACATCCTGCCTCGTGCGGTTCGCGACCGGCGTTCCCACTACAATGTCTTCGGCGCCGGTCCACCGCGACAGCGTGACCTGGAATGCTGCAAGCAAAGTGCTAAAAAGCGTGGCGCCGCTGCGACGGGCCAACTCCCGCACGGGTCCGCTGATCTCCGCCGGTAATTGCGAAACTAATCGTCGCGGCAGAAAGACGACTTCGGCTTCGTCCGGCACGCTCCAAAGACGCCGTGTGCCCGTGAGGCGGGATTTCCAGAAAGCGATGCGTGGTTCCAACTCGGCCGATTGCCAGAATGCTCTCTCGGCGGCGCCCCAGGCGGAATAAGAAGTGGGCACTGGCGGGAGCTTGTCAGGTCCGCGCATGCGTTGTTGGACATATGCGGCGCAGAGATCCTGAACAAACACACCGAGCGTCCAGCCATCGGCAATTGCGTGGTGAATCGCGAATACCATTAGCTGGTTATCAGGCGCACGGCGAAGCACCTCTACTCTATACAGAGGACCCTGCACTAGATCGAATGGCTCGGCGAAAGTTTGGAGGGCAAGCTCTTCGATTTTGTCAGCCGGTGTCTGCGGCGAGATGTCGCGAAACCGCATCACTGGCTCGGCGCGAGCACGGATCAACTGAACAGGTCCGTTTTTTCCCGGCAAAATTGACAGTCGCAATACCTCCTGTCGATTGACCACTCGTTGCAGGGAAGCGACACAATCTTCCGGAGTGATGAGACCCCGGACATTAATAACACAGCAAATGTGGTTCGACACATCGGCGGGAGGGGCAAGGGATGTTTCCCACAATTCGCGCTGTGGAAAGGTCAGCGGATGGAGACAGGCTTCTCCGTTGGCAAGCCATTGTTTGAATCGAGCGCGTTTATCGTCAGCCATGCGCGCTTTTCTCCAATACGATGTTTTGCTCGTCGCCGAGGAGCTGGTCGATCTGTTCGTTGGAAAGGGCGTCGAGATCAACTTCAACCGTGGACGGAGCCGGGTCTGCTACGGTAATTGGTGCCGCTGCCGGCGCAGCAGTTGGCGGCGCCGTGCCGCCTACGTGGCCAGCGATCAAATTCGCAATCTGACCAATAGTTCGCGCGCGCATCAAACTCGTAGGGGGAAGAGCGACAGCGATGGCCGCCTCGAGCGAATTCTCGATCTCGACGCCCATCAATGAGTCGAGGCCGAGGTCGGTGAGGGGTTGGTCATCCCGTAACGTGTCAGGCTTTACGCGAAGAACGGAGCCGACAACTTCACGGACTGCTTGCGCGATCACCGTTTCCTTCTCCTCAGGACCCGCCGATTCGATCCGGTTGCGCCAATCGGTGGTGCCGCCGTTAGTCTCGCGACCTTCGACCGACGCGAAGATGCGCTCGAGAAGCGGGTTCCCTTGCATGCCTCGGAAAAATGTTTTCCATTTGGCCCAGTCAACCCGGATAGCGGCGAGCTGAGTGTTGCCGGCGGAGAGCGAAGACTCGAGGATGGAGATCACTTCACCGGGCGATAGTGCACTGACACCCTGCTTCCCTAGAAACTCGGCGACGCGTTCGTTACGCGCGACGTAACCTTCTCCGCCAAGGACGCCCCAGTTCAGAGTGAGTGCGGGAAGGCCTAACGAGTGACGGTGATGTGCAAGGGAATCAAGAAAGGCGTTGGCTGCTGCGTAGTTGCCCTGAGCCGGATTGCCGAAGATCGAGGAGACAGACGAAAACATGACGAAACAATCGAGTGCCATGTCGCGCGTGCGTTCATGAAGCAACCAGGCACCGAGCGCTTTCGGGCCAAGGACGCTCGCCATTCGCTCACGGTTGAGAGCAGCCAGCGGCGCATCGTCAATGAACATGGCGAGATGGAACACGCCACGCAGCGGCTGGCCGTTTTGTTGAATGTCAGTAAACAGGCGGCCGATGTCGTTGGGCGAACCGGCATCGGCTTTTAGGATCTGCACCACAACTCCCCGATCGCGCAGACTGCTCACGAACGCCTCAGCGTCCGGAGTGGAAGCGCCGCTGCGACTGGATAACACCAGATGCCGGGCGCCACCGCGGACAAGCCAGTTCGCCAGGACTTTTCCAAAGCCCCCGAAAGCGCCGGTAATGAGATAGCAACCGTCCGATTTGATTTCGAATTTCGGCGCCATCGGTTCGCCCCGCCGCGGCAAAAACGTTTCGGGTAACGAAACGACGACTTTGCCGATGTGCTTTCCAGCAGCCATGAGTCGAAAGGCCGCGCCGACGTTGTTCGCTGGAAATGCGCGGAATGGCAACGGATGCAGGATGCCCTGCCCGACGAGGTCGGAGATCTCCGTCAGCATTTCCCGCGTGAGTGATTCGTCACCTGCAAAAACGGCATCCATCGCCACAACGTGAAACGATGCGTTGCGTCGCAACGGTCGCAGCGGGATGCGGGAATTCTGGTAAATGTCGCGTTTCCCAATCTCGATGAAGCGACCGAACTCGGCCAGACACGAAAGACCCATTGGAATCGCTTCGCCGGCGAGGGCATTGAGCACTACGTCCACCCCGCGGCGATCGGTAAGTTTCATCACCGCCTCGGTAAAGTCGCCGCGTCGGGAATCGATCACATGTTTCACGCCGAGTGTTTCGAGCAAGGCGCGCTTCGCGGGACTGCCGGCGCTGGCGATGACTTCGGCACCGAGATGATGTGCAATCTGAATTGCGGCCATGCCGACGCCGCCGGCACCGGCGTGAATCAGCACCCGCTCTCCCTGGCGCAGTCGCGCCACATTCTTCAGCGCATGCCAGGAAGTCATGAACACCACCGGTAGAGTGGCGGCTTCCTCGAATGAAAGATCCTTAGGAATTCGCTGCACGTCGCTGCCTCGCGCAACCGTTCGCGTTGCCAGTCCGAAGACGGCCAGGCCAAACACACGATCGCCCGGCGCAACGTGTGTAACACCTAATCCCACGGCGGTGACGATGCCGCCGACCTCGTCGCCGAAGATCCGCGCATCAGGTGCGTCACCGGGATAAAGCGCGAGCGCCTTGAGCACATCACGGAAATTCATGCCCGCCGCCTTTATCTCGATCATGACTTCGCCGGCACCGCAGGATGGCTGGGCAAACGAAGCGAACTTCAACGCATCCAGCTGACCGCGCTCGCGTGATTCGAGACGTAACGGCAGCGCCGGATCAAGACTTCGCTCAATGCGCGGACGCCCACGGTCGAGCCGTTGCACGTACCGTGCTTCACCCCGGAACGCGACTTCCCGCTCCGGTTCAGCGCGTAACAACTCTGTCCAAAGGACCTCAGGCTCGGCCGCCGATGGAGTCGGCGGCAAATCAATCCCGCGACAAACGAAATTCGGATACTCGTTAAGAATCACGCGCATCAGGCCGATCGCGGGCGCCTGCGCGATGGTAGTCGCTTTCGTTTCGCGACCGACGGGCTGGGCGCCGCGTGTTACTGAGTCAATGCGCAATTTGGCAGAGGGCCGGTCGGTTTCGAGCGTTTGAACAAGATGGAGCAGTGCGTCGGTCCCAATTGTCGCGTCGTGATCAAGCCGCGCGTCAAGGTTCCAAAGATAGATGATCCGCTCCGGCAGGGCTTCGCCAGCGCACGCCGCGAAAAGTTGGTTCCAATCTTCCAGCGCTTCGGCTCTTAGCACGAAGGTATCGGTATCTTTCGCTGCGAACGCGGTTCCACGGAAGACAATTCGACAACGAATACCGGCCGCGCGCAGGCGTTCGGCTAAGGAGGAACCAATGCCTTCCTGGTCGGCAAAAATAAGAAATGATTTTTCCGGAGGAACTTCCACCCCGAGCTCGGGGGTGGGCGGAGCCTGCCACGCTTTGCGCGCGAGAATGCCGATCTGGCCCTCGCCTTGCGGCAGCATTAATCCTGGCAACGAAGTGGTCTCGTTGAAACCGGTTTCACCAAGCACCGTTTCCCATTGCGAACGTCCAAGTAGTGGATGCGCCGGGCGCAGATCCCGATCGCTAAAACGCCACCAACCGCTGGTCAGGCCGAAAACGGCTTCCGCCCACAACTGAGGCGTAGCCACGTCCATGAAAACCAGCGAACCGCCCGGTGCGAGCAGTTGGTATAGGTTACGCAGGGCAGCGCGAATATCGGTTACAGCATGAAGCACGTTGGTGCCGATGATAAAATCGAACGAGCCGAGCTCGAAGCCCTGTTCGGTGGCGGATTTTTCAAGATCAAAAATCTTGGTTTCAACTTCGGGGAAGTTCGCGAGCTTCTGATGCGCACTCGAGAAGAACGCAGCGGAGACGTCGGTGAATGTGTACGAGTGTAAGCCCCGCTCCAGGGCCGGGAGTACTTGCGCGCTGAGGCCGCCGGTGCCGGCGCCGACTTCGAGAATCCGCAACCCGCGACCCTCGGGGAGCGCGTGGGCCGCTTCCTGCACAGCAGCGCTGATAGCTGCCAACCAGTGGCTTGTCAGCAAACCGTCCCCATAAAAATGGTCGAGCAGTTCCGCTCCAGCGCTGGCGAACAATACCTGCACGGCATCCTTCTCACCGCGCAAAATCGGACCGAGTTCGGCGCAATTTCCAGCCACGAGCTGCGCTTCGGGAAGATGACCGGGATGCTCCGTGATGAATTGTCGTTGCGCTTCGTTTGCTGATTCAGCGGCGGTTGTGAACGCAGGGTTCGGTTGATAGCCGGATCCACTTGATTCCACCAGGCCACGCTTTTGAAGTTTCAACATCAACTGTTCGAAAACTGGCCGCATCGGCACGGCGACCCGCAGTGAATCGGCGGTGAAATCAGCGCCGATCGTAGCTCCCATTTCCCCGAGGCCCGCGCACAGCAGCACAGCAGCGAGATCGTCCTGAGCGGCAATCGCACTTTTAAGCCGCTCTCGTCCGCGCGTAGCGAGCACATCGTCGAGCGCGCCTTGGGCTGCGTCGCGCAGGCGGGTCAACGGCAAAGGTTCCAACGTCCCCGGGCGGAATTCGTGTGGTGTGCGCTGCCAATCTACATGATAGAGAACATCGCGGACGCCGCCGATAGCACCCCGGCGCACCCCTGCGACACTGATGGCGCGGAACCCCTCCACCAGAACACACGGTTTGCCGGATTCGTCATAAAGAGCAATGCGTCCATCGACGAACTCATCCGTGCATTGGATCACGCTGGCGCAGACCCGTGCCGAGGCTCCGGGGGAACGCAGAAATAGAATTCGGCCAAATCGGACCGGCAATTTCAGTTGCGAGCCGCGTGCTTCGACCGTCGAACGACCGGCGGAGAACACATGTAGCGCGCCATCGAGCAGCACGGGATGCAATGGATACTCGCCGGCCCTCGGCGCAATCGATTCAGAAAGCGCCACCCGCCCGGACGATTTACCATCTGCGGCGCAAAGCTCGCGAACAGAGCGAAATGTTTCGCCATATCCGAGTCCCAGATCGCTCATGTAGCGGTAAAACGCGTCGATATCGACTGGCTTGAGTTTCGAGATAACCGGCTGGATTTCAGTGTCGAAACTTGAGTCGGCAAAGCCCGATTCGGTCCGTTCGGCTCGCATCGAGCCCACGACGTGCAACGACCAGGATGTTCCCTGGTCGAACCGACTTTGGATCGCGAATGTGCGCTCGTTAGGCTCGTAGGAGACTTCGATGTGAATGCCGGTGGCAGGTTCCGGCAGGATAAGCGGCTTGCGAATCTCAAACTCCTCGACCACGAACGGTCGGCCTTCGAAAAGTTGCGTGCCGGCCTCAATTACCAGATCAACAAATCCCGCGGCTGGGAAAATAACATGGTTCTCGACTTTGTGATCTTTGAGGAAAGCCATGTGTCGGCTATCCAGCCTGGCGGTCCAGGTGGGTGTCGCGCGCGGCAGCCGCATGTCGAGCATTCCGCGGCCGCCCGAGCCGAGGCGACTTTCGCGCCAGTCAGGAGCTTCGTTCCACCAGCGGCTGCGATCCCACGCATATGCCGGCAGCGGAAGGATACGACGCGATGGCGTCACGGCTTTGAAATCGAGCGCCGCTCCTGCACGATGCAGATCCATGGCGGCTTCCAGTACAGAATCGTGTTCCCGTTCCCGACGGACAGAAGAGATTACAATCGGTTTCGATCCGCCACGGCTGGCGAGACATTCCGCAATCGAATGAGCGAGGGCGGGATGGGCGCCGAGCTCCAGCCAGATATCCACACCAAAGTCAGCAATCGCATTGATCGCCGGCGCGAATTGAACCGGTTGCCTGATGCCGCGGGCCCAATGCGCCGCGTCACCAGCATTACCGTTAAGACGGTTGCCAGTGATGGTGCTGAACAACGGAATGGTTTCGGGCTGCGGTGCGAGGTCGATCAGTGCATTCTCGAGCGCGTCGGCAGCGGGCTGCATCATCGCGTGATGAAACGGATGATCGACTCGGACGAGCCGGGCGAAGACGCCTTGTGTCTCGAGCTCGGCGAACATTGCTTCGATTGAATGACGTGGACCGGCGAGGGTGAGCGAGCGAGGGCCGTTGAATGCCGCGATCGAAATGGTTTGGTCATGTTTGTCGATCAGGGCTTGCGCTTCTTCTTCGCCAAGCCCGACCGCGAGCATCCTGCCTTCACCGCGCGCGCAACCTTCCATGAATCGCGCGCGCAAAGCGGTGATTTGCGCGCCTTGTTCCAGCGAGAACAAACCGGCAACGCATGCCGCAGCGATTTCACTGACGCTATGGCCAAGAACAGCGGAGGGATGCACGCCCCACGATTTCCAAAGCTCCGCCAATCCAACTTGCATCGCGAAAATGGCGGGCTGTGCAATCTCGGTACGATGCAATTGTGAGGTTTCTTCCGAGCGGCCGAGTTCTTCCAGAAGCGAAAAAGTCGCGACGCCACGTAGTGCCGCGTCACACTGCTCGATCACATGGCGAAAGACCGGCTCATGCTGCATCAGCTCGCGGCCCATGCCCCACCACTGCGGACCTTGTCCGCTCATAATAAAAGCGACGCGCGGTGCGCCCTCAGGTCGCGGCGTGAATGAGGTGCGAACCTTCACGCTGTCCTCTTTGATCGCGAACGCGTCGAGTTCTTCGATGAGTTCCGGCACGGAGCGTGCGACGAGAGTCAGCCGATGCGGATGATGATTGCGCCGCTTGCCGAGTGTGTACGTCAAATCGGGCAAAACCGGTGAATCGCCGTTAAGATTAACTCGCTCCGTCAGCCATGAAGCCAGCTTCATGGCATAGCCACGAAGCGCGTCTTCTGACCGGGCGGAAAGCATTACCGGCCAGGCGCGCTCGATCCAGATTTCTGCCTGATCCGCGTGCGGAATAGATGGCGGCTCCGTCAGAATGACGTGCGCATTTGCGCCGCCGAATCCAAAAGAGTTTACGCCTGCCAGCCGTTCACCATCGGTTTCCGGGAACGGCTCGGTGTCCGTCGGCACGCGCAGTTTCAGTTTATCGAAATCGATGTGCGGATTCGGGGAACTGAAATGCAAGCTGCCAGGAATTTCACGATGCTGAAGAACCAGCATCGCTTTCAGGAGTCCGGCAATGCCGGCGGCAGTTTCAAGATGGCCAACATTCGTTTTAACCGAACCGATGGGTAACGGAGTTGAACGCTGCTCGCACAGAGCCTCCGCGAGTGCGTGTGCTTCGATCGGATCGCCCACGGCCGTGCCCGTGCCGTGCGCCTCTACGAATCCAATTTGCGCCGGCGAAACGCCAGCATCTTTGCACGCATCCTGGACCAGCCGAGTTTGCGCTTCCGTGCTTGGTAGTGAGATACCATTTGTGTGTCCGTCCTGATTGACCGCTGTGCCGACAATTACTCCCCGGACCGGATCACCATCGGTGATAGCTTGGGAGAGGCGCTTCAGCAACACCATCCCGGCCCCTTCGCCACGAACGAAACCGTTCGCTGTCGCATCGAACGCAGCGCATCGCCCATCGGGCGAGAGCATTGACGCTTGGGAAAAACCGATGAACCCGCCCGGCGTGATCATCACAGTCACGCTGCCAGCGAGTGCGGTGTCGCCGCGTCCGGCCCAGATGTGCTCGCAAGCAGTGTGGATCGCGGTCAGCGCAGACGAACACGCCGTGTCCATCGCGACACTTGGACCTCGCAGATTTAGGCAGTAGGAAATCCGATTCGCGGCGATAGAGTGCGCGCTGCCGGTGGCGGTATGGGGCGTAATACCGAAATGGTCGAAAGCAGTGCTTTGGATTCCCTGATAATCATTGTGCGAAATGCCAACGAAGACCGCGATGTCGCTTCCTTTCTCGAAGTCGAGTACAAGTCCCGCGTTTTCGATCGCTTCCCATGACGTCTCGAGCAGCAAACGATGCTGCGGATCGACGTAAGGAGCTTCGCGCGGCGAAATGCCGAAAAACTGCGGATCGAACTTGTCGATTTGGTCGAGGAATCCGCCGCGTTTAACAAACGTTTTTCCGGGAATGGCCGGCTCGCGGTCGTAATATCGCTCCACATTCCATCGATCCGCCGGCACATCGCTGACTGCGTCCCTGCGTTCCACCAGCAACTTCCAAAAAGACTCCGCGTCGTTAACTCCGCCGGGAAAGCGGCATCCGATTCCTATGATAGCGATGCGATCTTTGTGCATAAAGGGTCGGTCTCCCGGAGGCCCGATGATAAACAAGTCATCTTTATGGCAACCCAGCGAGAAATGTTCTGTAGCGAACGGCAGGAGCCGGGCGCGTTAGTCATAGACGGTAGAATTAGATCGATTATTCGCAATCGGTATCTTGAGATCGTCCTCCGTGCGAAGCGAATGTTAAATTGAGCAGAAAACAATTAACCGCCCGGCGGATTTCGAACTAGAAAATAGCATCATGTGCGGCATCGCAGGTATGATCGATCTCACGGGACAGCGTCGCGTACCCGAAGGGAGTATTCAACGAATGGCCCGGGCGCTGTTGCATCGTGGCCCGGACGAAGAAGGCTTTTTGGTTCGTCCCGGACTAGCTCTCGCTGCACGCCGGCTGAGCATTGTCGGCCTAGCCGATGGGCAGCAGCCGATCTTCAACGAAGACCGCAGCGTCTCCGTAGTTTTCAACGGCGAACTGTTTGATTACGTCGAGCGACGAGAGGAGCTCAGGGCGCGCGGACACCAGTTCATCACACACTGCGACACCGAGGTCATCCCCCATTTATGGGAAGATTATGGCGAGAAAATGTGGGAGCGATTGCGAGGGCAGTTCGCCATCGCATTGTGGGACGAGCGACGACGCCAACTCCAACTCGGACGCGATCGTTTCGGCATCGCGCCGCTTTTCTGGACGCGGCAAGGGCACTGGCTTCTTTTCGCATCCGAAATTAAAGGACTGCTCGCATCAGGCATGGTCCCGGTGCGGCCGGATCGTCGGGGAATCGATCATGTTTTCACTTTTTCGGCCGTGCCCGGTCCACGAACTTGTTTTGCAGGCGTCCAACTTCTCACGCCTGGCCATTTCCTGAGCGTCTCTCCGGCCAACGGGAATGGTGCAGGTGCAGTAGTGCAGGAGCGAGCGTTTTGGGAAATGGATTTTCCCGATCAGGGTGCGGAGGAACGGGGCGAAAATCCGAACCGACTCGTTGACGACTTCGAGACGCTTTTGCTCCAAGCCGTTGAGGAACGATTGCGGGCTGATGTTCCAGTCGGCGCATATCTTTCCGGCGGCGTCGACTCAAGCATGATCGTCGCATTGGCCTGCCATTTGAAAGGTCCGGCGATCAACACCTATACCGTGCGCGTGCACGAGCCGGAGCTGGATGAATTGGATGCAGCAAGTCTCTCTGCGCGACACATCGGCGCCAAGCCGCCGATCGTGCAGGACTTCCGCGATGAAGATGCGCTGGCGACGTATCCCAAACTGATCACCGCTGCGGAAGTGCCTGTGATCGACACAGCCTGCGCCGCCCTGCTTCAACTGTCAGGACGCGTCCACAGCTGCGGCCAAAAAGTGGTGCTGACCGGCGAAGGCGCCGACGAATGGCTTGTCGGTTATCCGTGGTACAAGGCTGCGAAATTGATGGGTTATCTCGACCTGATTCCCGGCCTCGGTCTCAGCAATGTCGCCCGCAACGCCTATCTGCGCGTGAACAAGGTGCCGCATTTTCCGAATGCCTGGCGACGCGAAGTTGAGAATTCGGTCGGCGGTCCGAATGCCTGGATCGATGCATACGGGATGCTCGCGATCTCGAAGCTGCGCTTCTACAGCGAGTCCATGCACGAAGCGCTCGGGCACACGAATCCGTGGACCGAACTGAATTTTCCGGTGGACCGCGCCCGGCGATGGGATCCGCTCCATCGCGGAGTCTGGATTGCCGCGCGTGTTCTCCTGGCCGGGCATCTTCTCCAAGCCAAAGGCGACCGCGTCGCGATGCATTCTTCAGTCGAAGTTCGCTACCCATTTCTTGACGAGGATGTCTTCGATTTTTTGGCGAAGCTGCATCCGCGCTGGCGACTTCGCGGATTCCGGGACAAACATTTGCTGCGTCTGTTGGCGGAACGTTGGGTGCCAAAATCCGTGGCACGTCGGCACAAAGTTATTTTCCGCGCGCCGCTGGACAGCTTTCACATAGAACCGGAGCCGCTGTTTGTCGCGCAGCTTCTGAGCGAAGAATCGCTGCGCAAAACAGGCTATTTCGACTCAGCCGCGGTTGCTCGATGGCGGACAGACTTTCGTAAAATGCACGCCGGTTCGCTGCCGCGGCTGTCGGTCGAAATGGGTCTAATGGCCGTCGCGGGGACACAACTGTGGCATCATCTTTTCATGGGCGGCGGGCTGGCGGATTTGC
>WNGM01001616.1_pt1 | contig 30173 bp, 25 predicted proteins | sample 5400571 | NCBI WGS metagenome assembly WNGM01 (sample SAMN13153378, study PRJNA577476) | soil metagenome | isolation source: 100 cm soil or saprolite under Garry oak tree replicate 2 | place: USA:California | collected 2016-06-15 | reverse complement strand
GAATTAAGTGTGCCATCCTGGTCGGGGTGAGAGGACTTGAACCTCCGACCTCAGCGTCCCGAACGCTGCGCGCTAGCCGACTGCGCTACACCCCGGTTTGACAATCCGTGCAAGTAACTCTTCGCTGGCTCAACCTTTTAGTTTTGAGCCTTCTTTGTGTACCAGTGTGTTCCAGATACGCCAAACATTGCTGCTAAGCGACTCTAAACACATCCCCTACTCAAGCTAAGTATAGCATACACAGTCAAGATTTTTCAATAGGAAAAGTGCCTTGAAGCCCGCCGTCTGCCTCAACGTACAAAAAGTGTAAGTATAGTACAGATAGCCAGCAAGTAGATAGAACCAAAAATATATCCCAGAGTCAAACCTGCAATTGCAAGACCGTCGCTTGTCCCCATGCCAGGCACAGTACTGGCTCTACGTTTCCCAATATGCCCAAAGACCACGGCCAGAAGTGGCGGAGTAATCAATATCACAGCCGGTAAAATATAGAACAAACGAAAACCTGCTGAACCAAAATGCGACGCCATCGTGATAGAGAGCGGGCAGGAGGCGAACGGGGTAAGAATACTGATAAGACCGAAGACAAGACTGGCAATAGCCATAGCATTTCGCCTTTTTTGAGGCGCCCCCATCGCCCAGTACCTCGCTCCTGCCCCTCCTCCGCCTCGTGCCCTCGCTGAGGCAGATGAGGCAGATGAGGAAAAGGACCCGCCCGTACCGGGCTGTTGCAAGATTATCATTTGTCCCCCTCGTGCTGCCACAGTTGCACCCGTACCCTGTGTTATAGCAGCGGCCGGTGGACCAATCGTTTGCCACGAGAGAGGCCTTGTTGCCGCGGCTCGATACCCCGCTTGTGCTCCCTGCACATCGTATGCTTGCAAGCCATACATATATTGCATAGACCAGGCGTGAGCAATACGCTGCAACCCCTGTTTGACCGCGACAATACTCTCAGGCCTTTTAGCCGCGTCCATCTCCACCATCTGCATAATCAATGGCTCCAGCCCGGCAAGCGCCGGCTGGTCCTGCAATTGCAGCGGCGCAAAGCGAAACGGCGACTGCGAGGGATCGTCTCCTGTCAATAACTGGTGCAGCATCACACCGAGACCATAGATATCCGTACGCGGAGTCGTCTGCGCCTTCCCATACTGCTCTGGTGCAGCATATCCTGGCGAACCAAAGGGCATCGTATCCCTGGCCTGCCCCGGCTTGAAATGGCGCGCGATACCAAAATCAATCAGCGCGATCCGCCCATCGGGCCTCAGCATCACATTCGCCGGCTTGAGGTCGCGGAAGACAATAGCAGGCTGGCGGTTGTGCAGGTATTCGAGGACCGAGCAGAGCATGAGCCCGATCTCCAGCACCTCCCCGACCGGCAGTCGCGCTTCCAGCATCTTCTCCAGGTGTTTCTCCAGCGTCGTACCCTCGATGAAATCCATCGCCAGGTACCAGCACTCGGTATCCCAGAAGTGATTGTAAATGCGCGGCAGGTTGGGATGCTTCAAGCCAGACAACACCATCATCTCGCGATTAAAAGCCTCGGTAGCCTCGATCACCTCCTGCGGCTTAAGCCCGCTCAACGTAATCGCCTTAATAGCCACCGGGTGATCATTAAACAGCGTATCTACCGCCTTATAGACCGCGCTAAACCCGCCCTTGCCCACCTGGGCAAGAATACGATAGCGCTCCTGCAGCAAGTGCTGGCTATTGCTGGAAATAGGCTCCAGGGGAAGAGGAAGAGTAATTTTGAGCGACAGTCCGCACGCAAAGCACGACTCTGCGTCCTGCGCATTGGCCGCGCCGCAGCTCGAGCAGTAGCGTTCAGAAGAAATCATCTCCTCCCTCCTCATAACGGACCGTCAAACAAATCCAAATGGTTCACTATAGATTATAGACGCTTGTCGCCTGCAAAAAGTAAGGATCCTTTATGAACAAAAAATTAACAAGGCCAGGCACGCGGCGCGCCGCGTGCCTGGCCTTGTTAATTTTTTGTTCATTTTTTTGCTTGATACAACATACAAAAAGAGCTATACTTCCCCTAAAGCGCAGAACGAACGAACAGGACAAGGAGCCCACGTAGCGATGAATGCAGAACCTACCGGCCCAGGCGAAAACGCCATCGAAATCTTCTACTCCTATGCCCACGAAGACGAAGCCCTGCGCAAAGAACTGGAAAAACACCTGACCTCCCTGCAACGACAAGGCATTATTGCAGGCTGGCACGACCGCCTGATTAGCGCCGGAACCGAATGGGAACACGAGATCGACTCCCACCTGAATACAGCCGGCATCATCCTGCTGCTCATCAGCTCCAGCTTCATCGCCTCCAAATATTGCTACAGCATCGAGATGAAGCGCGCCCTGGAAAGGCACGAAGCCAGAGAAGCACGCGTCATCCCCATCATCTTGCGTCCCGTCTACTGGAAAAATATGCCCTTCGGTAAGCTCCAGGTGCTCCCCACCGAAGGCAAACCCGTCGATAGTTCCCAGTGGCACAATCACGACGAAGCCTTCGCTGACATCGTCGAAGGCATCCATAAAGTCATCGAAGAACTGGCTCCCGCGCAAGCAGACAACCGTGAAGCGGCCAAAGCATCAACCACTGCACACGCCATCCAAACAACCATCCCAAAACCCTCACAACCAACCTGGAACATTCCCTTCGAACGCAACCCCTACTTCACAGGCCGCGAAGACATCCTCACCAACCTGCATAATGCACTCAACAAAGACAAAACAGCAGCTTTGACTCAATCACCCCAGGCCATCAGCGGCCTCGGCGGTATAGGCAAAACCCAGACCGCCATCGAATACGCCTACCGTCACCGCAACGACTACCAATACATCTTCTGGGTCAAGTCCGAAACCCGCGAGCAACTCATCTCCGACTTCATAGCTATTGCCGAACTGTTGAATTTGCCTGAAAAGGACGCCAAAGACCAGAGCGTCATCGTCGATGCTGTTAAAAAATGGCTAGCAACGAGCACCGACTGGCTCCTCATTCTCGACAACGCCGACGATTTAGTGATGGCAAAGGACTTCATTCCCTCGCCAGGCAAAGGCCACATGCTGCTAACGACCCGCGCGCAAATAATGGGCCGGATAGCACAACGGGTCGAGATTGAAGAGATGGAGCTAGAAGAGGGTGCATTGTTCCTACTCCGTCGAGCTAATATCATCGCACCCAATGTTTCACTCGATGCCGCCTCCCCTATTGATATTGTCAAGGCCAAAGAAATCGTCCAGGCTGTTGATGGCCTGCCCCTCGCACTCGACCAGGCAGCAGCCTATATCGACGAAACCGAGTGTGGTCCGGCTGGCTACCTCCAACGCTACCAGACACAACACCCCATACTTTTACAACATCGCGGTGATTTAGTCTCTGACCATCCTGATCCCGTTGCCACCACCTGGAAACTCTCCTTCCAAAAAGTCGAACAGGCTAACCCTGCAGCAGCCGATCTACTACGACTCTGCGCCTTTCTCTCTCCCGATGCTATTCCTGAAGAGATTATCACTGAAGGTGCAGATGCTCTCGGCCCAATTCTCCAAGCCGTTGCCTCGGACCCAGTAAAGTTGGACGCCGCTATCAAAGAACTCCGCAAGTATTCGCTTGTTCGCCGTGATCCCGAGGCGCAAACACTTACCGTTCATAGACTGGTGCAAGCTGTACTCAAGGACGAGATGGACGAAGAGACACAACGCCAATGGGCAGAGCATGCTGTGCGAGCTGTCAACAGCGCCTTTCCTTCTGTTAAGTACGAAACATGGCCGGAGTGCGAACGACTGCTTCCACATGCGCGGGTGTGTGCTGAACTGATCAAGCAATGGGGGATGGCGTTTCGAGAGGCAGCACAATTGCTCAATCAGGCAGGGTGGTACTTACGAGATCGTGGACAGTACGTGGAGGCGCAACCACTTTACCAGCAGGCGCTGACGATTCGAGAACGGATACTAGGGCCGGAGCATGACGAGGTGGCGAGCAGCCTCACTAACCTGGCGGAACTCTATCATAACCAGGGTAAGTATGCGAAAGCGGAATCTCTTTACCAGAGGGCGTTGGCGATCTGTGAAAAGTCACTGGAACCAGATGACCCTGAAATAGCTCGCACCCTCAACAACTTGGCGACGCTCTACCGAGCCCAGGGCAAGTATGGGCAAGCGGAACCGCTCCACCAACGAGCCCTGACCATTCTAGAGGAAGTGTTAGAGCCAGAGCATCCCGATGTAGCGCTAAGTCTCAACAACCTGGCGTTGCTCTACCAGGCGCAGGGCAAGTATGGGCAAGCAGAGCCACTCCATAAACGAGCCCTGGCGATCAGAGAGAAGGTGTTCGAGTCAGAGCACCCCGAAGTAGCGCAAAGCCTCAACAATCTGGCGTTGGTCTACCAAGCGCAAGGCAAGTATGGACAAGCGGAACCGCTTTACCAGCGAGCGCTGGCGATCCTTGAAAAAGCTCTAGGGCCAGAGCATCTCAATGTGGCAACAGTCCTGGAGAACTATGCTGACCTATTGCGCAAGACAAACCGAGAAGACGAGGCAACAAAACTTGAGGAACGTGCCACAGCAATACGAGCTAAACACGCACAGGAGAACCCAACCGAAAGCGAGTAGGAAGGAAGACACTAAATGGAAATCGGCGAAACTCTCCTGGTCACTTCTCGTCAAGAGTGGCGCGAATGGCTAGCCCAACACCATGCTGACCGCAAGGAAATCTGGCTGGTCTACTACAAGAAGGGCTCTGGCAAGGCAGGCATCTCTTATGAGGAGTCGGTGGAGGAGGCGCTTTGCTTTGGCTGGATCGATGGTACCAACAAGGGGATTGACGGGGAGACTTATGCGGGGCGCTTTACCCCTCGTCGTCCCAGGAGTCCCTGGGCTGCTTCCAATCGCGCCCGGGTTGCCCGCTTGCTGCAAGAGGGGCGTATGACGGAGGCGGGGCTGGCTGTGCTTCCGGGGATTTGCGCGAAATTTAGCGATGATGTGGCGATGAATCGGCTCCCGAAGCTGGGCGAGGACAAGCCATTATACCTGTCCCCCAGACAGGGTTCCCCTACTATGGACGAACTGGCCTGAGAAGAGGCTTCATAGCATAGCCCATAGGTATCAAGTTAAGGAGGCAGATGGGTGTAGGGACCTGATAAATGACTGTGTTGGGAAGTGTTATCCAGACAGGTGAACGAGTCAAATCTGCTATACTCAGGGAAAGAGAGCGTAGCGATTGGGAGGTGGATTGCCTCCCATGTAGGAAAAAGAAAAGAGGTGGACAATGTCGATGAAGGCCCGTGGCCTGGAGCCAATCCCTGAAGAAACGCGCCGGCTGATTCGAGGGCTCGGCCCCAAAGGCACGATGGTGACGCAGGTGCGCGATGCCCTTGGTCCGATCTACAGCGATGAGCCATTTGCGCACCTGTTTCCTAAACGGGAACGCGCGGCAGAAGCTCCCTGGCGGCTGGCACTGGTGACGGTGCTGCAAGCCATCAAGGGGCTGACGGATCGGCAAGCGGCCGAGTATGTGAGCGGGCGCATTGACTGGCTGTACGCCCTGGCCTTGCCCCTGGAGGATCCGGGCTTCGATTACACGATCCTGAGCGACTTCCGCCAGCGCATGCTCTCAGCCCAGGCGCAAGACGTGGTCCTGGAACCGATCTTGCAGCTATGTCGGGAGCGTGGATGGCTCAAAGCCCGAGGTAAGCAAAGCAACGATGCCACGGCGGTGCTGGCGTGTGTGCAAGTCCTCAGCAGCCTGGAAAGCATGGGGGAGAGCATGCGAGACACGCTCAATGCCATCGCCGAGCAAGAGCCAGACTGGTTGCAAGCCCACCTGAACCCCGAGTGGTTTGACCGGTATGTCGATCGCTTTGAACTGGCCCGCTTTCCCAAGTCCGAAACGCAGCGTCAGCTCTTGCGCCAGCTGGTCGGTCAGGATGTCGGGCACCTGCTGGCTAGCATCGATGAGGGATCTACGCCCGAGTCGGTGCGCAGCTTGCCAGAGGTCACGCTCTTGCGCCAGGTCTTTGCCCAGCATTACGAACGATAAAAGGGGACAACGATGGACGATGGCAGCTTTGATCCGAAAACGTATACCAGACGGAATTCCAACCGTCTTACTTCCTATGACTATCGCTCAAGCGGCGCCTATTTTATCACCATCTGTACCGAAAAGCGGCAGCGAGTCCTTGAAATACCCATCATGCATACAGCAGTGCGAGAAAAGTGGCACCAACTTCCTCAGCGTTTTCCAACGGTTCGATTAGATGAATTCGTGATTATGCCTGATCATGTGCATGGCATGCTCTGGCTTGATGGCACGCTGAAGGATGCACCAACAGTAGGGAGAGTGGTTGGGGCTTTTAAAGCGTGGGTCACCATCGTGTGGCGGAATTACCATACAGAGGCCAATCTCCCCTGCCTCAGCCATCTCTGGCAAAGAGATTATTATGAGCATGTGCTTCGCAATGCTGATGATGTCGTGCTGACACGCGAATATATCTTGAACAACCCTCTCAAAGCGTTGTTGAGACAAGAGCAGCGAGACGAAGAGTTGAAAAGAACGATGAGGAAGAGAGACAGTAGACGACCATAAAGGTTCTCCAAAAAGCATCATCCCAAGCATGGGAGAAAAGCAGGAGGCCGGATGAGCCGTAGGGGCGAGGGCGGCGGAGTAGGGTGGAGAGGGCCTTTATGGTCGCCCGTGGCGAGGATGCGTGCTGGTTGCATCCCCTAGAGCGGGCGACCATAAAGGCCCACCCAGCCGCTCCCCGCTGCCCTCGCCCCTACGGAAGGTGATGGGATTATTCTTCGCCTCTCCATTATTCACACCCCCTCGCCCCAAAGTATGAGAGCCTGTTCGATGACTTGTGTCTCCTGGTCGGTGAGCTTCCAGTTGAGGCCGCCTGCCATTTCTCTGGCTTCTTGTTCGCTGCGGATGCCCATGATGGCGCCGGTCAGGGCGGGCTGTCTGAGGACCCAGGCAATGGCGAGGTCGACCATCTTTTTGTGATGGTCCTGGGCTATGGTTTGGAGGGTTGCTCGGAGCTGTTTGAGCCGGGTAAAGGCGGGTTCCTGGGCGAAGGGGCGTCGACGGCGGAAATCTTGCGGGTCCAGACTCTCCAGGTCAAAGCCGTCTGTTAAAAATCCGCTGGCCAGTGGGGACCAGGCCAGGACGCCGATGTTGTGCTGCTGCGAATAGGGCAGGACGTCGCGCTCGATGGCCCGGTGGAGCATGCTGTACTGGTCCTGGTTAGAGGTAATCGGGGCTATCGTCATGGCTCGCTCCATCAGGTCAGGCGTGTGATTGGATAGGCCGCCGCAGCGCACTTTGCCTTCCTGGATGAGCGTTTGCATGGCGGCCCAGGACTCTTCGATGGGGGTGTGAGGGTCGAGCTCATGGAACTGGTAAAGATCGATGTGGTCGGTTTGCAAATTGCGCAAGCTGGCTTCGACTTCGCGCCTGATGCTTGCAGGCGTGAGGTCCTCCCTCCAACCTCCCTGCTCATCGCGAAGCGTGCCGCACTTGGTGAAAATGTAGACGGAGTCGCGCTTGCCCCGCAGGGCTTTGCCTACGATCTGTTCGGCTCGGCCCCAGCCATAAAAGGGAGCGGTGTCGATCCAGTTGACCCCGAGCTCAAGAGCCACTTCAATAGCGCGGATGGCTTGGCTTTCATTTTGCGGTCCCCAGTAGATGCCCCAGCTGGGAGTTGAGCCAATGGGGGCTGTGCCAATGCCAACCCGGGTAATCTCGAGGTCGCTCGAACCAAGTCTTCTGGTTGCTAGATTCATCTTGTTGCCCTCCAAACGGTTTGAACAACGGTATTGATTATTGAAAGTTTACTCGACATATCACCGCGCCACAATGGACAATGGTCTAGAAAATAAACTGTACATTGGTACAGGGAAACGATAAAATGTAGTGACATCCCTTGCGGGTGCCAGGTAACTTCGGTACAGGGAACCGGCAAAATCCCCATTCTCCTGGTGATTTGCCATAAGTCCGTAAGGCCACGTGAGTCAGGTCTGCTGGAAGATGTGCGCAGAGATCCTTCGCTGCGCTCAGGATGACAGTTAGGGGGTGTGTCATCCTTCGCTGCGCTTCAGGATCTCTCACGGAAGGATGGTCGTCCTGGTGCGGAAGTGAAAGGCAAGGGGGCATTTCACCCCAACCTATCCGCAAGCTCTAGCAGGGTGCCGGCGACGATATCCGGGCGCGCGTCAAGTGGATCGAACAGGCCGCCGGAGCGATCAATCCACGCGACCTGCATACCGGCATTTCGAGCTCCAATAACATCGAAGGGATTTGAGGAGATCAGCCGCACGTTTTCGATGGCTCTGCCAAGCCTCTCTGCAACATGCCGGTATACCTTTGGTGACGGCTTGTACACTTTTACCTCGTCGACACTGACAAAGCCCTGGAAATACTCGTGGAGTTTTGCGGATTGCATGATTGCGTCGAGCATCGCTGGGCTGCCGTTGGAGAAGACGACCATCGTGTAGCCTGCCTCTTTCAAGCGCTGAAGTCCTGGCTCGACATCGACAAATCGCTCCAGGTCGTTGTACTGCGCCATGAGCGTATTCTTCTGATCCGTATCGAGATGCTTTCTGGCCATGGCAAGCGCGTAGTCGAGTGCTTTGCGCGTAACCTGTTCAAAGTCTTCATACTGCTCCATGACCGTCAGCCGGAACGTGAACTCGAGCTGCTTCTGTCGCCACACCTCAGCGATGCGCTGTGCCTCTCTTGTAACACTCGTATCACCTGGAATAAACTGTTCAAGCTGCTGCCAGATACGAAGCGGGTTCACTAAAGTGCCATACATATCAAATGCTAATGCCTCAGGTCTCGACATGGCATTTCTCCTTTTTTATAAAATTATACGTGATATTGAATAGGGGAGAAGGAGTTTGCGCCCCTTTTTGAAAGGGTGATACAATGAAGACACACGTTGGAAGCCACGGGGCAAACAAAGATATGCAGCAAAAAGTCATAGCCGATACTTCTGCCACAGAACTTGAGCAACCTGATCTCTACCTGAATCGAGAGCAAAGTTGGATCGAGTTCAATCGACGTGTCTTTCAGGAGGCACAAAATACCCATCATCCATTACTGGAGCGGGTGAAGTTTCTTTCTATCTTCGACTCTAATCTCGACGAATTTATCATGATTCGTATAGCCGGCCTCAAAGACCAGCTTGCCGCCCATGTAACCACTCCTAGTCCAGATGGTTTGACGGCGGAACAGCAGTTGGCGGCAGTACGCCAGCGCCTGGCCCCGCTTGTCAAAGAGGTACATGACTACTGGCTCAATACCCTCTTGCCTTTGCTCGCGGAGCAACATGTCCATATCCTGAACTATGAACAACTGGATGAGTCGCAGCGTGCGGCGATGTTGTCATACTTTGAACGCGAGATTTTTCCCGTCTTAACCCCGTTAGCAGTTGATCCAGGTCATCGCTTTCCACTTATCTCCAATCGCAGCCTCAACCTGGCAGTGGCGATTATCGACACAGGACGCGTCGAACCGCGCTTTGCTCGTGTGAAGGTCCCACCTTCACTGCCGCGCCTGCTGCCTGTACCTGTTTCATCGGATGACCCACGAGCAGTGGCCTTTGTATGGATCGAGCAAGTTATCGCGGCCCACTTGAATATGCTCTTCCCCGGCTTTGACATCTGGGAATCCTATCCGTTCCGTGTGCTACGCGATGCAGACATCGAATTGCAAGAGGACGAGGCCTCTGACCTGCTTGAATATATTGAACAGGAGCTGCGCCAGCGCCGCTTTGGCTCGGTGGTTTACCTCGAAGTCAATCCCTCCATGCCGCCGCGTATTCGCAGCCTTCTCCTCGATAACCTGGAGATTACTGCAAATGATATGACGGTCATAGACGGCCCCCTTGGTCTGGCCGACCTGCTAGAATTACACCACCTGGAACGTCAAGACCTGAAAGACCCACCGTTCGTACCGCGCCTGCCGGCCATACTCCGCAAAGGGAACAATCTTTTTACCCTTATCCGGCAGCAAGATATATTGATGCACCATCCTTACGATAGTTTCAATTCGGTGGTTGATTTTATTCGTGCCGCTGCCAACGATCCGGAGGTATTAGCCATTAAGCAAACCCTCTACCGTATTGGCCCCCACTCTCCCATCGTCGACATGCTCCTGGAGGCCGTAGAGAACGGCAAGCAAGTCGCCGTACTCGTGGAGTTAAAGGCGCGTTTCGACGAGGAGAATAATATCGAATGGGCAAGGGCCCTGGAAGATGCAGGTGTGCACGTCGTCTATGGCCTGGTAGGTCTGAAGACACACGCGAAAGTTGCCCTGGTTGTGCGCAGGGAAGAGGATGGCTTACGCCGCTATGTTCACCTGGGCACCGGCAACTATAACGCTACTACCGCACGCATCTACGAGGACCTCGGCTTCTTCACCTGTCGCCCTGACATAGGCGCGGACGCCACCGAACTTTTTAATCTGCTCACCGGCTATTCCCGGCAGCATTCCTATCGCAAGTTGCTGGTGGCTCCCGTAGGACTGAGAGAATCTATGGTAGAGCGCATTGAGCGTGAAATCCATGCGCAGCAAGAGCATGGCAATGGACGCCTGATCTTCAAAATGAATGCGCTCGTCGACCCGGAGATCATTCGTTTGCTCTACCGTGCCTCACAAGCGGGGGTAAGTATTGACCTGCTTATACGTGGCATATGCTGCCTGCGCCCTGGTCTTCCTGGCATCAGTGACAATATTCGTGTGCGAAGTATGGTAGGGCGTTTCCTGGAGCACAGCCGCATCTTCTATTTTGGCAATAACGGGCACGCGGAGATCTACCTGGGAAGCGCCGACATGATGCAGCGCAATCTGAATGACCGTGTCGAAACGCTCTTCCCTATTGAAGACCCCGTCTTGCGCGTAGCCATTCGCGACCATATATTACAGGCCTACCTGGACGATACGGTCAACACCAGTGAATTGCAGTCTGATGGAAGCTATGTACATATACAACCCGAACCAGGTAAACCCCCCTTCGATTGCCAGCGCTGGTTTATCACCCATCCCCTGCTCGAACCCCAGCCAAAAAGCAATGAGATCACCACCAGCGCTTTACCGTCAGGATCGTAAATGGGGGGAGTCAACTTAAGCGGGATTGTTAAGGGCGGCCGCCCTTAACCTGGGGTTTGGGGCCGTACCCCAAAACTTTCTCATCTCCTGCGCGCCGCGCAGGAGATGAGAATCTCCCTTTTTTCTGGACTAATAACTGATAAAACTGACTCCAGAGCCAGGGGAAAACTCTACGTTCGTTACCGCCCAATGGCGCGCGCCCCAGTTCATAGTGCTGGCAATCACATGACCATTGCTTAGAACCCTCTCTACCACGGCCACGTGTCCCAACCCATACGCGCCTTGTACCCACGGCTGCAGGTCTATAATGTCTCCCCGGGCGGGCCTGCCCGAGACGTGCCAGTGGAAGTCACGAGCGCGATTCGTCCACGCCCAGGCATTCGCATTTGTTGTCCATGGCACATAGATACCATGCAACTGATGGTAGCGCTGATTGGCATACCACGTACATTGACCATAGGGGAAATAGTTGCTCCTACCCATTACCGGTGGAGGTCCGCCACGACTTGTTGAGCCGTGACCGGGAATGCAAACAGCCTGGTTTACATAAATAAGATTGGGGTGTGAAATGTGATTATAGGAGGCAAGACGCTGCCAGGTCGTCTTATAGCGCGCAGCTATGCCTCCTAATGTATTACCTCTGACGACAGTGTAGGTATGGTCACCGCTGGAGCAAGGAGAATGTGCAAAAGCTCCAAATATGGACGTTCCCAATGAGTTTCCTAGCAAGAGCAGCCCAAGTACTGCCACCACACATATGTGCCCCGCCGCAATGCTTGCTACCCGGTGTTGCAGAAAATACTGCCAGATGCGTTGGTATTTGCGCGTATACAAGTTAGTCTCCCCTTCTGTCGGCCGTACAATTACGGATCAACATAACAAACAAACAACCCTTCCTTTTCCACAATCAATAAAGGGATACGGATATCCAGCAGGTATTGACGTCTTAAAAGAGACATGCTATAGTGTGGCACGTACCAAACAGGGACATGCCAAGGTAGCTCAGTCGGTAGAGCACAGCACTGAAAATGCTGGTGTCGGCGGTTCGATTCCGCCCCTTGGCACTTTTTGTTTTTTGGCAAAGGTGTAAAACCGCTTGAAAACTAGCTTTACACCATTACCTTTTGTATACTACACAGTTTTGACAGCGTTGGCGAATTGCCAGGTGTTGTGCAAGGTGAATACAAACCCCTTCACTCAACAAGGAAGGCGAACGAATTCGCCAAGATACTCATACATGCTCTTCCTACCAGCAGAATGCCCTCGATCCGTTGGAACTCAATGCCCCCTTACCTCAGCCATGAGCTCCTCTGCTACCTCTTGCGGGAGATGAGGCCAGGGAACACCAAGAAGAGCCCCCTGCAAACTGTACAAGCAGGTGAGGGTCGCTTGTTCAGGATGAAGCCGTTTGATGCGTTTCCACACTTCCATTGGCCCCATCTCTTGGAGTTCTTGCTGCGTCCAGATCCCAACTTCGTTGAGCAACTGTTCGGTTTTCGCTCCGATATTCACGAGGTGCGAAAGTCTCCTTGACCTGAAAGTTTGCATAGCTCCCCTCCTGAGAGAGCGCAGGTGTCCGAGTTGATCTGCTTCTAGGAACCAGAGACCTTGCTCGTCCATCATGGACCCCTTCACCTGTGAGTTCCTTGTCGACAGACGGCTTGAACCTGACTCTTGTATCTCCAATCTACCAGATCTAACTGAACTGATGCTTTGATGAAGCTGAGGTAGAGCTGAGAAAGCAAGCAGGCACATTTAAATTGACTGAGAGCCCGATTTCCAGCTGCTTCATCTGGACAGGCACAACCAACTACATAACAGGATTTGAAATCACCTTCTGTCAGAGGAAGCAGTTCCCAAGAAAGACTACGAGGAAATTCGCTCTCTGGATGTTTCGGGAATGACGGATTCGAGGCCACGGAGGGAGAGTCACCTCGTGCTTGTTGAGGGAAGAAGGAGCTTCTTGAACGTGACAAACGGCCTTGATCAGTTGAATGCTCTCAACGAATTCGCCAACGCTGTCAAAACTGACATCAAAAGCTGAAATGACATCAAAACAGCTTATCTCACCTGCTCATTGCATCATACTCTGGTTTAACGGCTGAAAATATGCTATTCTACAAGTGGACACACGTTCTAGCTATCGATAAAGGGAAGGTAAATATGGCGCAAACGGTACCGGAAGTAGTTATCCCCGCCGATTGGGTACCAGGGCCAGGACAGGGCGAATGGACATATGAGGACTACATGAAGCTCCCTGATGATGGCAGACGATACGAAATCCTGAGTGGAGTCTTACTACTTATGCCATCTCCAAAGGACTCCCATCAAAATGCGGCGGGTTGGATTTATCACCATCTTGTGATCCATGTCAGACTCACCGGTTTGGGGAAAGTACGAATGGCCCCCCTGGATGTCAAGCTAGGACGAAAGAACGTCTTTCAACCTGATGTACTGGTTGTGTTAAATGAGCATCTGGAGAGACTCACGGAAGAAGGGGTTATAGGCGCCCCTGACTTGACAGTTGAGGTCCTTTCCCCTAGCTCCGCGCTTGAGGACAGGGTAGACAAGCATCGTGAATATGCACTTGCGGGAGTAGCCGAGTACTGGCTAGTCAGCCCTGAGCGCCGCACGGTTGAGGTATTCACCTTAGTGGGAAGAGAGTATCGCTCACTAGGGATATTCAGTGGAAAGGATTTGCTCCCCACAAGAGTAATACCCAATTTTCCTGTCCATGTTGAGCAGTTTTTTGAGGCATGAGTGACCACTCCAATTCCAAACACACATCCATAGAGGAAGCGTCAAGCCTCTTCTAGAGGGACCTCACACCTTTTTTGTAGTTCATATTAAAAATGTTCTCTACGGATTAATTGATAGACCCTGCCTCGACTGAGGCCTAAAGTCCTTGCTACTTGCGCAATGTTGTGTAACAAAGAAAGCCCCGCTGTTTCGACTGCAAGTTCTCTGGTCCTACCTCAGCAGCCAATGAAACACCAAGGGCAGATCGGTATCCTGACTGACATACCCCCCACCAAGCCACGCCGCCAGCGTCGAGGCATAGCCAATTGTGGACGCTATCCCTCGCTCGACATTCTTTTCTCGTATCCGCTTACTGACAAGCGGCCCAATCCCTGGGTTACACTCTTGTGAGAAGGCACCTTGCACGACCGTCCAAGCAGGATGAACCGGCCAGCGCGACCGGTTGCTATCTTCACTTGGTAGCACATAGCGAAGCCATCCATCAGGCAAGCCGTTCTCACCACCAGCGATGCGACCCGCAGCATATTCCCATAAGCGTTTCAGTTCATCCAAGAGATCATAAGCCCACTCGATACCGACTTGGTGCAGAAATTCTCGCTTGAAACGGAACTCCACTCGCCACACGTCTGAAATCCCACCCACGTACCACCATGAAACCCCTCGACACCCTTACGCCAGAGATCATGAAAAAAGCCCTTGCCTGACTCCTGCTTGATCTCCAAGGTCTTGTTATAGATGCTGCATGAAAGCGGACTCCGGTGCTTGCTAAAGGCGAGAGTAGAAACACGGTGATAATCCAGTGAGACACTATCAGCCCCGTAGAAAGCCTCATTCTTGCGCACCCGCGTCACGAATTGCGTTTCATAGTTACACTGTGAGAAGTCATACCCAACCATATCGGCACACAGGTGCACTTCTGAGATCTGCAAGTGAATGCACTCCCCAAAAATCGACATCAGGAAGCTATGCACCTTTGTCAGCGCATCTCCACACCAGGCTTGTGACCACAGAAACTCAGAAGAAAAGCGCACCTGTGCAATCACATCATTGAACCGCCCACGCGAGACGCAGACATTCAGCAAGCGCGAGGTTAAGAGCCAGCGCCATTGCTTGCCCGCTCCATGTGGCTCGACAAAGAGCAGCACATCGAGAAACGCCCAATCGGTGGCAATCGCCGTTTCGACCCGCCGCGCTTCCTCTTGCAGGCAGTCCAGTTCTTGTACGAGCTTTTCCTCTAGCTCTTGTTTAACTGGCTGACCATCCTGATCAGCGTAGCGCAGGTTGAGAATAAGGGTATCCACGCCATACCCGACCAGTTTGATGCTTGACATACGCACCTCCCCACAAACCTGGGATAGTTCCACTTTAGAACCATCCTTCAAATACAACAGAAGAACAGAAAAGAGATACTTCTTGCTGAAATACCTCTGTGCATTTATAATGGAAACATGAAGAGGAGGAAAAGAGATGACAAATCAACAACACTTCAAATTGCTCCTGGAAAGTATAAATGACTGGAATAAGTGGAGAGAAAAACATCCAGAGATATTTCCTGACCTCAGCTTTGCCAACCTCAGCGGAGCCAATCTCACCAGAGCCGACCTCACCAGAGCCGGCCTCAACGGAGCCCATCTCAGCGAAGCTCACCTCATCATTGCCAACCTCAGCTTTGCCCACCTCAGAGGGGCCGACCTCACCAGAGCCCTCCTCACCAGAGCCCGCCTCAGCGATGCCAACCTCAGCGAAGCCAACCTCAGCGGAGCCAACCTCAGCTATGCCAGCCTCAGCGGAGCCGACCTCAGCGGAGCCGACCTCAGCTTTGCCAACCTCAGCTATGCCAGCCTCAGCGGAGCCAGCCTCAGCGAAGCCAATCTCACCAGAGCCAACCTCAGCAGAGCCCGCCTCAGCTTTGCCAACCTCAGCGAAGCCAATCTCTACAGAGCCAACCTCAGCAGAGCCAACCTCAACGGAGCCCATCTCAGCGAAGCTCACCTCACCATTGCCAACCTCAGCTTAGCCAACCTCAGCTTAGCCAACCTCAGCTTAGCCAACCTCAGCGATGCCAACCTCAGCTTTGCCAACCTCAGCGACGCCAACCTCAGCGGAGCCGACCTCAGCTTTGCCAACCTCAGCGAAGCCAACCTCAGCGGAGCCGACCTCAGCTTTGCCAACCTCAGCAGGGCTACATTAGTCAGAACAAACCTGGCACAGGCAAACCTGACAGATTGTCAGATTTACGGAATATCCGCCTGGGATATACAACTGAAAGAAGCAAAACAGAACAACTTAGTTATCACTCCCGAAGGGCAACCCACTATCACCGTTGATAACCTTGAGGTGGCTCAGTTCATCTATTTGCTGCTCAACAATCCGAAAATTCGTGATGTGATAGATACCATTGCAAAGAAGGCCACCCTCATTCTTGGTCGTTTCACTTCCGAAAGAAAACCTGTTTTAGAAGCCATCAGAAGAGCACTTCGCTCAAGAGGGTACTTACCTATTTTGTTTGATTTTGAAAAACCAGACAGTCAAGACTTGACAGAAACGGTGAGTACACTTGCACATCTCTCACGCTTTATTATCGCTGACCTTACAGACCCTAGTTGTAGTCCCTATGAAATCGGGACCATTGCGCACAATCACATCAAACCCATTCAACCTCTTTTTCAACCATCTACGACAGTACAGCATGAATTTGCTATGCTCAAAGACCTCAGACAACGATATTATTGGATTCTTCCCACATATCAGTACAATACTCTTGAAAACTTACTCACATCTTTAGAAGCCAAAGTAATTGCTCCTGCTGAACAGAAGATAGACGAAATTGCAACACGAAGAAAATCAGAAGAAGCAGAATGAAAGAAGATGTAGATAGAATGGCGCGGTTTACTTGCCTCGCGCCATTCATGCCTTAGTCAAACGCTGCCATTTCCTCAGCCGTCAGCTCGTCTATTCCCTCCGGACACAGCCACACCCGGCCCGCCCGATAGATCAGCGAACCATCCACTGCACGAGCCGAAGCATAGGCCACCCAACGAAAGCCACACGAGCGCATCAGACACTCAATCGCTGCAAAGGCGTGCGGTGCATCCACCAGAGAAACAGACAGAGGAAACAGCCCAGGTCACTGATACCACAGCGCCACATCATAGCGATGCATGAGCACTTCCCCAGCGAGCAGCCAGATACAACGCATCACTCAGACTCGTGGCCCACTCCCGACCGTTCGTGTTCTTTACCACAAAGACCCGCACCCGCCCCCCATTGATCAAAACCGTCCCGACCTCCTCCTCATCTCGATCAAGGTACACCGTCCGAAAGATGACGCTGTTGCGTGTGTGAATACGGCAGTCATCTAACGTCGTACGGCCACGCGGAACCGGAGACGAGGACCAGAGCGACTCATGCAACATGATGATCTCTTCAAGCCTCTGTCTCTGCTCCTCTGGAAGGGCTTCCCCTATCTCCTCTACCAGCAAGGAGAGCAAACCATCAGCCCTGGCCCATTTCATGCTCATCTCCTCATGACTTGCCACCAGCGCCCGGTAGCGATGATGGGCATGATGACATGCTTTTTGAGTACACCCATATCGTGGCGAATGCCGCCTTACACGAATACACCTATTCCTATGACATTGACGAGGAAACGAGCACATGACGATGATCGATGAACACATAAAAACAGAGCTCATACGGGAGATAGCGGCAGCACTGGCAAGAAAGCAACGCCTCGCCTTTGCTTCAGACTTCCATGCTTTGGCTGAAGGACGAACACTCATCCTGGCAGGAGTTCCTTTTGAGAACTTTCCGAAAGGGCCGAACACCAGGAGAGGCGATGGTGATGTTGTCGCTCACGCTATCGTCATGGCCCTTGCCGGAGCTACCAATACCGGTGATATTGACGACTGGTTTCCCGACAAGGGAGAAACAGGTGTGAGATCAATAGAATACCTGCCAGCAATGCGCCACCGTCTCATTGAAGCAAAGCAACTCGTTATTGGCACCATTGATGTCACGATCTTGTGTGGAGAGCAACCTCGTATGAAGAAGCGAACACCAGACTTGCAGCAAAATATCGCTGAAGGATTAGCTATCAGTCTTGACCAGGTGCGCATCGAAGTGAGCAGCATGGATGGTCAGGATGAAATAGCGCAACTCAATGGGATCGAAGCTCGTGTGCTCATCAGCCTGTGGGAAAATCTGTAATCCAGAGCAAACTATGAAAAAGGAGAAAGCGTCCATGACAACGGAGAGCAGCATCCTTGAATGGGCAGCAGAACAAGCAAGATCACTCTTATCGCCACTTGGCGAGAGATGGCTCCATACCATAGGCGTGGTCGAGTGAGCGCGAGAAGTAGGAAAAGCCTTCAATGAAGAAGACCGTGGGCTCCTGATTGCAGCAGCATACCTGTACGACATAGGTTACGCGCCCTTGCTCAATCGAACTGACTTCCATCCAGTAGATGGAGCACATTACCTGCTCGTTCATAACCAGCAACGCCTAGCATCACTGGTCGCCTATCATTCAGAGGCGCAATACGAGGCACACCTACGAGGTCTCACCACAGCACTCGAGAAGATACCACAAGAGCATTCAGCTCAAGCTGATGCTCTGACGTTTTGCGATATGACAACTGGGCCAACAGGTTCACACATGTCATTAGAGGAATGCCTAGCCGATATTTTCCAGCGATACGACCAAGCACTTATTGTTAACTTGGCAATGAATCAGGCCATACCCTCATTAGTTCTTGCCATTAAACACGCACAGCATTTGCTTGATCAGCATGCACTTCTTACAGAGAAGCATCAAATGAAATTGAGGAAAGCACCAAAGCAGGCAGAGAGTTTTTCCACCGGTCACTGACACTGCAATCCCTTCACACCATCAACTGGAGACACAAATATAAAAGAAGTACAGAAGTTTCCCTCTGAGCTGCACAAGGCCAAACAAGAATAGAAATAACAAACATAAAATAACGTCACTTCAAGCGCAAAAACTGGCCGCAAAAATCCCGAAAATGTTTCCATTCTGTTTAATAAACAACCTTCAGAAGCCAAACGAAAGCAAATGGGCAGAAAAAGACCGAATGGTTGAAGTTATCCTAACTAATTCTTCTTTTTAATAAGCTCTACAGCTTGAACAATTTCCCATCTATACGCTGGTTGATCGCAACACATCAATAATTATGCTTGTTCGACCTTTATAACTACGTAGCATCTTCAAACCCACTAATAGGCGTTTCGTTATTGTGAACCTCCTGTTAGAGACATTTGGTTTAGCTCAGGAAATTCATCCCATGTCCTTCCATCAAGTAAGCGCCCCCCCGCCTTTGGAGTACGACCTCCCCATTGTTTGTGAAAAAAGGCGACTCCAGCAGCTTGGCAGCGGTCTCGTAAATCTCGCACCCATTCGGGATTGCATGGCCGATATCCTAATCCACTTTCCCCTCCTGAAATAAGCCAGTCAATCCCATCAAAATTGAGGTTTGTTAGCGGACCCAAAAGAGGTTCAGCGCTAATAAATTTCGTAGTTGCAGGTACTTGGCGAAGATGATTGGCTCTCCAACAGTACCGATCTAGTTCTATAGATACTCCAATCCAAATATTAGATGTCCAAGGTAATGATGACGCGATACGCGCAAGGCGGGCACTACGCTTAGTTAGTACTTGAAAGATGTGCCAGTTGGCCTTGACCATAATCTCAAAAACACGATAGATATATTCATCTGGAATATCTTTGTGGAATAAGTCCGACATCGAATTTGTAAAAATCATTCGGGGCTTTTTCCACTTTAAAGGCAACTCCAATCTTTCTGGCCATAGCTTAAGGTCAAATCCCTGTTCATAAGGATGGCTTGGCACACCGCGAAAACGTTCGGCGAAGGTGAGAGCATAACAATGGTCACATCCTGGGCTTACTTGCCTACAACCTGTTACAGGATTCCATGTTGCGTCAGTCCATTCGATTGCAGATTTATCACTCATCTTATATCTCCTTAAAAGAACCTCTCCAAGCTTAAGAACGCGGAATTTAGTTCTTTAGTAACCTATCGCCAACTCTTCAACTGACTTGTTAGGATGGATATACTTTAACCAAAAGAACTCATGTTCTATTTCTATCTCATAATCCGTTTTTTGTCAAGGTACTTGTTTTTTTATGGGATGCTCATTGAAAAAAATGATTGACCAGAAATTACTTAACTGTTAAAATAAAGCATCAAAATAAATATTACCAGATTGTAATGCCAATCGAACTTCATAGAGTATAAGAAAGAAAAGAGATAGAAAGAGGCATGGGTAACAATCAATTCTTTGACGAACAAACAGAACAATCAGCTGTTAAAGCTGCCATCGTATCAAAATATTTTTGGTCTTGGGCCAAAATTATCATGCCTCGATCGCATTCTAACAAAATTGCGTATATTGATCTATTTGCTGGTACTGGGCGTTATAAGGACGGCTCGAAATCTACTCCTATTTTAGTGCTTGAAAAAGCCATTAAAGACGATAATATGCGGAAAATGTTAATCACTATTTTTAATGACACCGACGAAGACAATTCACATTCTTTAGAAACTGCGATTGCTTCACTCTCTGGGATAAATTCACTGAAGTATAAACCAGCGGTTTACAATCATGAGATTGGCTCAGAAATTGTTAAAATGTTTGAGGAAATCGCATTGATCCCCACATTCTTTTTTGTAGATCCTTGGGGATATAAAGGATTATCACTTAGGCTGATCAATTCCGTTCTAAAAAATTGGGGATGCGATTGCATTTTTTTCTTTAATTACAATCGCATCAATATGGGATTATCTAACCCGCTAGTAAAAGCACACATGGATGCACTTTTTGGAGTTGAAAGAGCAGACGATCTCCGAAAACGCCTTGAATCGCTAACTCCTAAAGACAAAGAATTGACTATAGTTGAGGAATTGGCAGAGGCGTTAAAAGAAATGGGAGGGAAACATGTGTTACCTTTTGGTTTTCGGAATGATAAAGGCAACCGGACAACCCACCATTTAATTTTCGTTAGTAAAAACGCGATAGGCTACAAGATCATGAAGGAAATAATGGCGGGTGAAAGTTCTAAAAGCGAACAAGGAGTAGCTTCTTTTGAATATAGCCCGGCTGATGTTCGTCAACCCTTACTTTTTGAAATGGCTCGACCTTTAGATGATCTTGAGCAATTGTTGCTAACTAAATTTGCAGGCCGCACTGTCACTTATGAACAGGCATACCAAGAACACAACGTTGGGACACCTTACATTGAGAAAAATTATAAGGATGCTTTTAGAAAACTTGAGGCGAAAGGTAAGATCACCACTATTACACCTGCTGATCAACGTAAGAAATACAAAGGAGAGCTAACCATCAATAACATCTTGTTTACTTTTCCTACTTAATGACTTGCAGTGCCCCTAGGCCGTATCTATACAAAACTTAGATCGGAAGTTTCTTTCAAACGAACGGTCGGCTCATTTTCTCTCCATCGAAACCACCAACGGACTCACCGCATACGCCAAACTTCATAAGATTCTTACCAAGAAAAAGCGTTACCCTGTTCATCCGCTCGTTGCCATTTCGCCTACAAATTACTCGTTTTACACCCATAATTGTGCTATAATCGCCACCAGAGGAAAAACTGTAGTATAGCTGGAGGAGATTGATATGTCTCTGTTCGCCGAATGCCTTCGTCACTCATCTCGTCATGAGACATCAGTAGACCTATCCAGGCTCCCTCGTCCTTGGAGGTCATGCCATGTCCAGCAGTGAAGTCCGTCATCCGAACGTCTTTATCAGCTACAGCCATGACTCCCCCGAGCATGCTGACCATGTGCTGGCACTCTCTGATCGTCTTCGTGCTGATGGGATTGACTGCGTGCTTGACCAGTATGAACTTTCCCCTCCTGAGGGCTTCCCACGCTGGATGGATCGGCAGATCCGCGCCGCTGACTTCGTGCTCATGATCTGCACCCCGACCTATTATCGCCGGGTTATGGGAGAAGAGGAACCAAGCATTGGGCTTGGGGTCGTCTGGGAAAGCACCCTCATTTACCAGTACATTTACAATGCTGGAACTGCGAATGCGTGCTTTATACCGGTCTTACTCGAAGGAGCCAGTGCTTCAGATATCCCTACTCCTTGGCAAGGAGTACTCCACTATCGCCCCTCGACGAAGGAGGGCTACGAAGCTCTCTATCGCCGCTTGACCAATCAACCTCTGACGCCGAAAGGGGAAATCGGTACGCTCAGAAAGTTGCCACCCCGCGAACGCAGCCATGATTTCCTTAAGGAAAAGCCAGAGCAGCATGCCTCTCCTTCCCTCTGGAATGTGCCTTTCCAACGCAATCCCTACTTCACAGGTCGTGAGGATATCCTTACTCGTCTTCGCAATACGCTTGTGACAGAAAGGAAAGCGGCTGTGTCACAGCCCCAGGTAATCAACGGATTGGGGGGAATTGGCAAGACACAAATCGCCATTGAGTATGCCTATCGGTATCGTGATGACTACCAATGTGTTCTATGGGTGAGAGCAGACACGAATGAGTTGCTGGTTTCAGACTTTGTCAATATCGCAGTATTATTGAATCTACCCATAAAGGATGAAAAAGATCAGCGGCTCAGCATTGCAGCGGTTAAACATTGGCTGCAAACGCAAACTCACTGGCTACTTATCCTCGATAATGCTGATAACTTAGAGATTGTGCAGAGCTTCATTCCTACAGGAAAAAACGGACATATTTTACTGACGACCCGCGTCTTAGTAACAGGAACTAAGACTCAGGGAGTTGAGCTTGAGAATATGAACCCCGAGGAGGGTATCCTCTTCCTGCTACGTCGTGCCAAGATCATCACATTAGATGCCTCAATCGATACCGCCTCTGAAGCTGATTTGAAAAAAGCCGATGAAATCTATAAAATCATGGATGGCCTTCCTCTTGCTCTTGCCCAGGCGGGTGCCTATATTGATAAAACGAGATGCGGTTTGCCAGGTTATTTGGACCGGTATCGAATACGAAGGGATATCCTTTTGAAAGAGCGGAGCGGCCTTGACTCTGATTACCCCGAACCGGTTGCAACGACCTGGTCTCTCTCCTTTGAGAAGATCGAACAGGCCAACCCGGCCTCAGCCGATCTGCTACGGTTGTGTGCCTTTCTCCAGCCAGATGCCATCCCTGAAGAGATCATAAGTAAAGGTTCACCAGAACTTAGTCAAGCTCTTCAGTTGGTTGCTGCCAATATATTCGAGTTGGATAGGACCATTGAAGAACTTCTGAGATACTCTCTCGTGCGCCGCAACTCAAATGCCACACTTACCATTCATCGCCTAGTACAGGTTGTGCTCAAGGACGGAATGAGCACAGATATACAACGTCAATGGGCAGAGCGGACTGTGCGAGCAGTTAACCAGGTATTTCCACATGTTGAATTTAATGCATGGCAACTCTGCCAACGTTTACTCCCACAAGTACAGGTTTGTGCAGAACTGATAGAAGAATGGAACTTTGAGCATGAAGTATCAGCACGCTTACTTGATGAAGCAGGGGACTACTTACGAGAACGGGCTCAGTATTCAGAGTCCGAAACTCTCTTGAAGAAAGCAATAACAATACGCGAGAAGGCCCTGAAACAGGACCACCCCGATGTAGCACGAAGTCTCCACAACCTAGCACGATTATATGTTGATCAGGGGAAGTATATTCAAGCAGAGTCACTTTATCAGCGAGCTTTGACTATCCGTGAACAAGCCCTAGGAGCCGAGCATCCTGATGTTGCTACTACTCTCAATTATCTTGGCCTGCTTTATACCCACTTGGATAAATATGATCAAGCTGAGATGCTTCATAAGCGAGCACTCATCATCCGTGAAAAATTGCTAGGAGCCGAGCATTTAGATACAGCCTATAGCCTCTCAAACCTTGCAGATATCCACAGAGAAAGGAATGAATTTGGTAAAGCCGAACTGCTTTTCCAACGTTCATTAGACATTTGTGAGAAAGTTCTGGAGCCCGGGGACCCTGTCATAGCTATTTGTCTTGACAATTTGGCTTCGGTTTATGTTAGACTGGACAAATTAGCCCAAGCCGAAGCACTTTTTCAACGATCATCAATGATCTTTAAGAAAGCTCTGGGGGCTGATCATCCAAGTGTAGCTTATAATCTCAACGATATCGCAGCACTCTACTACAAACAAGGTAATTATAGCCAAGCTATTTCTCTCTTACAGCAGTCACTAACAATTCTTGAGAGATTTCACATATCTGATAGTAAACTTATAGCTATTCGTCTCCTCAACCTTACGGATGCTTATTATAAGTTGGGTAAGTTTGAGACGGCCAAGCCTCTCTTAAGACGAGCTTTGGCAATCTACGAGAAGACATTTGGGCCCGATCATATCCGGGTGGCAAGTACCTTGGAGCGATTGGCAATTGCTCTGAGAATGACAAAACAGAGCAAAGAAGCCATAAAGCTGGAGGAACGTGCAAAAGCGATACGATCCCATTACGAAAAGGATAATCCTATGGATGGTTAAGATTCGGCCAGCATATACCAACCATCGTACCCACTTGCAATGACAACAGTCCTGGTTCTCCCACAACCTGATGTTGGTGGCGAATTCAAAAATCGAGCTTGAACGATGCAGAGGGGAGCTAAAAATCACGCTTAGGCAAGGTTCAATTTGAGCAAATCGAACTTGACAGTTTGAACAGCCTCAAATTAATTTTTCACCGCATCAGGTGCGGCTCGGCAATTATTGAGCTATGTGAAACTGACAAGTGCATTTGAACCAGCCTGAATCAGGAAATGCTCTCTTCATGGCGTATAATAATGACTAACGCAACAATCTTCGCTACCATTTAAAATTCACAAGAAGGAGTGGGAGATGGAACCTTCGATCCTCTTCAATGGCAGTCATGATCATGATGACCCCGATTACCTCGCGTGGTTGGATGCCAACCCGGAGGGCTTTGTAGCCAATGTACCTCACCCCCATACGCCCTACGATAATTTTCCAGTCGTTATGCATCGGGCCTCGTGTCCAGATGCGCGTAATGGGGGGCAAGATGGTAAACTCACCTCGAATACTCAGTGGAAAGTGTGTGCCTTATCCAGGGATATAGCAGAGCAGGGCGCTCGCCGGTATACGCAGGTGCCTTTAAGGTACTGTCAGAGCAATAAAATCGGTGGCTGTGGTAGGTACTGGACGCCAGAAGGCAATAGACGCCAGGAGAAACTGGCATGAATTATGTAGGGAAAGTAGACCCGGGCAGCAAAGTCAGGCTGAAGGATTACGATCCTGGCTATACAGCTAAGCATAGCGACCGCGCTTCAGCAGATAAAGAGTTGCAAGAACTCAGCGACGAACTCAGTGAGTTACAGGAGTTGTTGGCGGCAGCGCAACATCATGGTATGCTCATTGTGCTGCAGGGAATGGATACCAGTGGCAAGGATGGCACAATTCGGCATGTACTTTCGCATGTTAATCCACAGGGGTGCTATGTCGTTTCGTTTAAGGTTCCCACGCCTGAAGAACTGGCACACGATTTTCTGTGGCGCGTTCATAAAGTTACACCGGCGAAAGGTGTGATGGGCGTCTTTAATCGTTCGCATTACGAGGACGTGCTGATTGCTCGTGTGCACAATCTTGTGCCGGAAAAGGTCTGGGGTGAGCGCTACGCCGAAATTAACCACTTCGAGCATGTGCTTGCCGGCAGCAGCGTGATTATTCTCAAGTTCTTTTTGTATATCAGTAAAGACGAGCAAGAACGCCGTCTACTGGCGCGCGAGCAGGACCTGGACAAAGCGTGGAAGGCCTCCGCTGCCGATTGGGTCGAGCGAAAGTATTTGGATGATTACCAGCAGGCGTACGAGGATGCCCTTTCAAAGTGCAGCACGGATGAAGCGCCCTGGTATATTGTGCCTGCCGATCACAAGTGGTATCGCAACCTGGCAGTGGCGCATACGATTGTACACGAGATGCGCAAATACAGGGATGAATGGAAGGCAGATCTAGAAGAGCGCGGCCGGAAACAACTTGAGCTTCTCAAGAAGCTCAGAAGCTCACAAGGGTCTATCAACGAAGAGTGATCACGTTGAAAGTCGATAGGCAATGGGTTATACTCCTGGAGAGAGCTAGTTGAAAGGAACCTCTCATCATGGAGTATACGATCGTTCACCGGGATCCTCAAGCGTTCCAACAAGCCGTTTCCCTTGAACACATGAAGGCCATGTGCGAAAGAGCCTTTGGTCAGGGAACGCCGGTCGACTCGGTGAGAGAGCTGGACGGTGGCCAGTTCAACAACACCTACCTGATCGAGCTGGCCGGACGTGATCCCATTATTTTGCGCGTTGCTCCGCCGCCCGAGCGCTGCATCTTCTGGCATGAAAGGTTCTTAATGCGCCGTGAACTGGCGATGCGGCCGTTTCTGGCTCCCATTGCTCAGCTGCTTCCCAGCATCATCATGGCCGATTTCACCCACCAGGTCCTTGATCGAGACTACATGTTCCAGAGCTGGATGCCCGGAGCGGTCTGGTCGGAAGTCACGAAAGACCTGACACCTGGAGAGCATGAGGACCTCTGGCGCCAGTTTGGCCGGCTGGTGAAAGCGATCTCCAGCGTCCAGGGAGAGGCGTTCGGACTGGTGCAGTATGGTTCGCAGTTTCCCACGTGGAGCCTCACGCTGATCGATTGGCTGGAAAGCACGATCAACGATGCAGAAAGCAGTTCCCTGGATACTGCGCTTCTGTGCAGGCTGCTCGAGATCGTCCGCGACAACACCGCCTTCCTCGACGAGATCACACGCCCGCGACTGCTGCACGGGGATTTGTGGTTGTTCAACCTGCTGATCCAGCGAGCAAAGGATGGGCCGCGCATCGTCGGGGTGCTGGATGCCGACCGTGGGTCGTGGGGCGATCCCCTGGCGGATTGGACTTTTTTCCTGCTTTCACGGCGTGCCTCTCCGCAGGAACAGGCGCTCTTCTGGCAGGAATATGGGCAACCGGCAGATGATCCCGGGACGCTGTTCAGGGCGCAGGTCTATAAAGGACTGCACCAGGGCAAAATCCTGTCGGTAGCCAGGCGAGACGGCAAAGAGCGAGCGGTCAATAGAGCCTATCGCGCCCTGGCAGAAGCGGTGAGCGCTCTCGAGATCCCGCGAGCGCCGCTCTCCCCATCTCTATGAGGCGCCCGCACAATGTTGGGATTTACAGGCCCCTTCACCCGACTTATCCAAAATGCATAGGCGCAAACGAAGGGAAACCTCCACCAGTACGACTTGAATCGGCTCGTACATGCAGAAAATACTGATTTTCAACGTCCGGGCGTTTCAGCAGCAAGAACAAACCCTGCCACTGCTCGTGCTCCTCATCCTCAACACTCCAACTATTCCAAGCGACCGGCCCGCTCTCCCCTTCATTGGTACGGGTCCAACCAGCCTTCTCAAGCTGTGCTGTATAATGTCGCACAAGCATCTCCATGCCAATATCTGCCTGCACAGAGGCCGAGGAGGACGTTTCATCGACATTAAAGCTCATCCCTCTCACCGTCTGCTGCGCTCCCTCTGGCGGAACCAGTTTGGGGAGAAAGGCACGCGTCACCGCACCCATAGCCATACCCTGCATTTTTCGCATATGTGCTTGTTGAGCACAAGGAGATGATTCGCCCATATCCAGGCTCAAACGCACATCTGTCCCCCCTTCTTTCCCTGGCAATGGCATAATACGCAAGCCGGGACCACGAGTTCCGCGACAGAATTGCATACTGTTCTCCAGACCCAAAACAGCCGTAGCCGTAAAACCACCTCGCATAGCCCTCGGCGGCCAATCAAGTTCACTCCACCCAAGAGTACTCAAACGCTCTTTATAGAAAGCAGTCACATCCTCTGGCTTAAGCTCACTATCGAGTACAATCTCAAGCTGTTGAGGATTGCGTGCCAGCGAGCCAAGCACACGGCTGTTCTCAGGTAAAGGAATCTCTACAGGTAAACCCTGAGGAAGCTCTCCCACAAATAGTTGTGGATTCATGACACGTGGGTCACCAGGAAAGGTCGCCAGCCGCAGAGCCAGTTCCCGTAACAATTCCTCATTCTGGCTTGAAGAGAATTTCTTTTCGCTCATCTGCTGTCCTCCGCTTATTTTTCTGCCATTGTCAACGTGCTTACACGCTTTTTGTAGACCTACGATGGTAATACGCATCAGACGATCAAAGCGTAAACACATAGAGCTAGGATTAGAGCTAAAAGCGGCATCGCATCTCATCGGCATTTCCGATTACTTGACCGGTGCTCTAGCGGTTCAGGTACGCCAAGAACAGGCGCAGACTCACTTCATATACGGCAACACAATCCCCAACACATCATCTACCGAGAATGGCTTGGGCATGGTTGCATCGACATTCTTGATGAGGGACGAGACCTCGGCCAGTTTATCTACGGCCGACATGAGAACGATGACGTGGCGGCTGCGCAGGTGCGGCTCGGCTTCGAGGATAGCGCATACCTCTTTGCCATCCAGGACGGGCATCATTACATCGAGGAAGACCAGGTAGCTTTCCTCGCCGCGCAGTATCTCCATGGCTTCAAGACCATGACGTGCAGTGTCTATATGATACCCTTCGAAGCTGAGGATATCCACCATCATGTCGCGAATAATCGGATCGTCATCTACTACTAAAATCTTACGAGTTTTGTTGTTCTGGTTCATCCCGTTTATCCTGCTTATCCTGTTTATCCTGCTCATTCGTGCTCGTTTCCAGGGGCGCATCCATATACGGCAAATAAAAACTGAAGGCAGAACCTTCACCGGGAATGCTATGCTGAAGCCACAGCCTACCTCCCATGGCTTCGATGTAGCGGCGACAGATATAGAGCCCCAGTCCAGTTCCACGTACCGGCGTGGTCAAGGAACGCGTTGCGCGCACAAACTTCTCAAAGATTTTCTGTTGATCTTCGGGCGCAATACCCTCGCCTTCGTCATAGACCTGCACTAACACCACGAGCATGTTGGGGTCACTTTCGATATCGACCTGCTCATCGGGCAACGGTACTTTTTCTAATGAAGTAACAGCGGCTAAAATTTCTATACGGCCGTCCGGCGGCGAGTATTTAGCGGCATTATCGAGGAGATTGCTTATCACCTGGCGCACACGCAGCGGATCGCCTTTCATCCAGAGATTAGCCTCAACTTGCGACACGATCTTCTGCTCGATGTTGACGCTGATCATGTTGATGGCCATTTCCACCGCCGAGAGCAATTGGACCGGGCCCATCTGCAATTCCAGCTTCTTGTCCACCGTGCCAATCCTGGCGGCCTCGGTCATACTCGACACCAGGTCTGTCAGTTGCTGAGCGGCGCCGGTAATCTTGCTGGCAAAACGCAGGATATGCTGCGGGGTAATGCGGTTACTCTGCCGCTTGAGCAGCGTAGAATAGCCGCTAATAGCACTGAGCGGCGTGCGGAGTTCATGCGAGGCGGTCACAAGGAACTCATCTTTGAGCTTATCCAGGCGTTGTTGTTCCGCGTAGGCTTCTTGTATCTCTTCGAAAAGTTGCGCATTGCGGAGTGCGCCGGCTGCCTGTGAACAGATAGCCAGGAGCATGCCAATATCCGACGGGCGGAAGTTGCGGCTCGCCTGGGGAGTATGTACCCCAAGGATACCTAGCAGTTCTGTCTGGAACAATACCGGAATCATCAGCATCTTTTGGATGCCTGTCTCGCGGAGAAAAATAGCTCCCGCTTCTTCACTGACCTGGGCGAGTTCTTCGGCCATCTGGGCATCGAGATAGAAAAAACCGGCGCTCACTAAATGCTCCAGATCTGAACCTTTGAAGGGGATACGTATCTTTTCGATCAGGTCGTTATGCTCTTCCGTGAAAGGTGTAGGCGGTGGCGAGGTAAGGCTGTTCCCATCATTTTGTAGCGGTGCTGGGTTCGATGGTTCATAGGCCGCCTGGGCAATCAGGTGCTGCTTGTCACGAGTGAGTTGGAAGAAGATGCTCATCTCCACCTGTATCAGCCTTGCCGCCGACTCGACGAATTTGTGCAGGAGTTCAGTGGTATTCAATACTGTACTGATGGATTGTAATGCGCTATTCATTGCTGCCAGGAGTTCCTCGCGCTGTTTCGCCTCACGCAATGACTGGCGGGAGCGCTCATAGAGCTTGGCATTCTCGATGCTGACGGTGATAATCTGCACCATGGTCTCTAACACCTGGATCTCGTCAGGCTTGTAGGCATGCAAGTGCATACTGGTGAGAGCCAGGGAGCCAGTGACACGGTTAAACATCTTCAT
>WNGM01002285.1_pt1 | contig 30270 bp, 27 predicted proteins | sample 5400571 | NCBI WGS metagenome assembly WNGM01 (sample SAMN13153378, study PRJNA577476) | soil metagenome | isolation source: 100 cm soil or saprolite under Garry oak tree replicate 2 | place: USA:California | collected 2016-06-15 | reverse complement strand
CCTATTCAATCGGTGCGCTTCGCGAATATCTATAAGGTGGCTTCGCATCATTGGTCGACCACCCCGCCGTTCGCTAAAAACGCGCGAACGGCACCCCTCCTAATCTAGGAGGGGATTTTTTTACGCACCTTGAAAAATGTCCAAACTCCAGTCGGCGGTCATAGACCGCCGCTACAGTGAATCCAGAAACTCGCGAACAACGTCTTTAACGTTTCGATGTTCTCCATCCACCGCATAGTTCATGCGCCTCATTTCGTTTTCAGAGATCTTTCCGCCGAGCGCTGCCAACGCGTCCCGTAAGCCCGGATGCCTTTCGATTGTGGCTTGCCGAACCAGCGGCACAGCGTCGTACGGCGGAAAGTAGTGTTTATCATCTTCCAGAACAACGAGGCCTAAAGCGTTAATCAGGCCGTCGGTAGAATTGCCGGCGATGAAATCCACCTGATGATCCGCCAGCGCCCTGTAGCTAAGCCCGAGATCCATGATGCGGGGGGGATTAGAAAAGCGAAGATCGTAGGCCTTTGCCAGACCCGGGTACCCGTCGCCGCGCTCGATGAACTCATAACCAAAGCCGGCGGTCCAATTCGCTGTGTGGGGAGCGGCATCGGAGATCGTCTTGAGGCCCAGACGCTCGGCATCGGCCTTTCGCACGATGACAGCGAAGGTATTATTGAAGCCAAGCGGCTGGGACCACTCGATGCCGAAGCGGGACTTGTATGCGGCCTTCACCGCATCGTATACGTGTGTCGAATCATTCGATGTGGGTTCCTTCAGAATGGCGGTCAATCCTGTGCCCGTGTATTCGACGTAGGTATCGATCTGGCCCGCAGTGAGAGCTTGATGGCACACGAGTGTTCCACCAAGATTCAAGCGGCGGTCGACCTGAAGTCCTGTCTTGCGCTCGATCTGCTGCGCCAGCATCTCGCCGAGAATGACCTGCTCCGTGAAATTCTTTGAGCCGACAACAATGCGTTCCGGTGAGCACGAGCACACTGTCACAACGACCAGCAAAAGGCATAACAGTTTGGAGAATCGCTTTTCGATGGCTCCCAATCCGAAGTCCGCAATAAGCGCCAGCGCCGCCGCCGGAATTGCGCCGGCGAGGATCAACCGGCTATCTACCATGGAAACACCTCTAAAGATAAACATACCCAGACCGCCGGCGCCGACCGCCGCAGCGATTGTAGCTACTCCGACGCCAATAACAGTGGCCACGCGGACCCCAGCGAAGATCACACCCATCGCCAGCGGGATTTCCACTTTCCACAACAATTGCCCGCCGGTCATTCCCATTCCGCGGCCTGCCTCTCGAATGGCTGGATCCACACCCGAAATTCCGATGAACGTGTTTCGGATAATAGGAAGCAGGGAGTATAGGACCAGCGCAACGATAGCCGTGCGTACTCCGATGCCGCCGATGAACGGAACGGGAATCAAGAATCCGAATAGGGCGAGGCTTGGAATGGTTTGAACCACATTTGCGAATGTGAGAATCGGGCGGCTCAAGCCGGGCTTCCGCGTCATAAGGACGCCCAGCGGGAGGCCGATCGCGGCGGCGATCAATATCGAAACTCCAACTATCACGAGGTGCTCGAGCGTGAGCGCGAATACCTCCGATCGGTTCGTCCACATGAAATTGACAATGTTCATGCCCAACTCTCCAAAAAGGCTCTGGCCTCAGGATGATCCAGTTTGCGAAACTCGCCGGCAGGAACAAGCGCGATCAGATGCCCGTCCTTCATCAGACCAATCCGGTCGCCCAGAATAAAGGCCTCGCGCATGTCATGAGTGACGAATACCATCGTCTTTCCGAGGCGCTTCCGGAGTTCTCGAAATTCCTTTTGAATTTCCGCCCGCGTGATGGCATCCAAAGCACCAAAAGGCTCGTCGAGAAGAAGAATCGACGGATCTGCCGCCAGGGCCCGCGCCACTCCCACACGCTGCCTCTGTCCCCCGGAAAGCTCGCGGGGCAACCGCTTCGCAAAATGCGCAGGGTCGAGACCCACCAGAGACAACATTTCCTTCACTCGAGCACTCACCTTCTCCTCGGCCCACGATTCCAAAGACGGCACAAGTGCAACGTTACGCTCCACGGTAAAATGCGGGAAGAGACCAATTTCCTGAATGACGTAACCGATGCGCCGCCGAAGCCGGATAGGATCCCAGTCTGTGGTTGGCCGGCCTTCGACAAGAACGGCGCCCGACGTGGGCTCGATCAAACGGTTGATCAATTTGAGCGTCGTGGTTTTGCCCGAACCGCTCCGTCCAAGAAACACAACGGTCTCGCCGGATTCGATTCGGAATGAAACGTTTTCCAGGAGCGCACGGCCATTGATCGCATAAGCCACATTGCGAAACTCCACGATCGTGCTCATGGGCAGGAGTGTAGCAGATTAGGGGTCAGGATCAGGATCAGGGGTCAGGGGTCAGGGGTCAGGGGAAAAGGGGTCCGGCCCCCATTTTCCACTTTTCCCCTGATCCCTGATCCGGACCCCTCCCGTATAATCTTCTGCGTATGTTGTCGTGGATCGAGATCGACGGCAAGCGGCTGTGCGCCAACATTGACGCGTTTAAAAATCTGCTTACGCCGATCACGACACTAATGGTTGTCGTCAAGGCGAACGCGTACGGCCATGGGTTGCAGGCAGTGACGCCTCTCATTGCCGAGCGAGCGGATTGGCTTGGGGTCAATTCCCTGGAAGAGGCGCTGGAAGTCACCAGTCTGGGAATACAAAAGCCAATCGTCATTCTAGGACATACCAGCCTCGATCGGATCGAGGATGTCGTTCACAACGGATATCGCCAGGTGCTTTATCGATTGGATGTGGCCGAAGCACTCTCTAAATCTGCCGAAAAGCTTGCGAAGACTTCCAAGGTTCACTTGAAGATCGAAACGGGAACGAACCGCCAAGGAGTGGCGCCATCGGAGTTGGAGGAATTTGTGGGCGCGTTGCGAAAGTTACGGCGTCTTGAAATCGAGGGCGTGTATACACACTTTGCCAATATTGAAGACACGCTCGATCCTTCATTCGCGCGGTCGCAGTCCAGACGATTCCAGGAAGCGCTGTCCACGCTCGCGCGCGCCGGCATTACCCCGCGGCATGTTCATGCAATGGCAACCGCAGGCGCGCTGCTGTATCCGGAACTCAGCTTCACGATGGCGCGCGTGGGGATCGGCGCCTACGGCGTCTGGCCGTCGCGCGAAACCCAGCTCGCCTCGCGCGAGCGTGGCCGCCTCATTACGCTTGCCTCAACGCTGACGTGGAAAACACGAGTAGTCCAGGTGAAACAGGTCAACGCAGGCGATCACGTCGGCTACGGTCTGACGTACCAGGCCACACGGCCGATGCGCCTGGCTGTTCTGCCCGTCGGCTACTACGATGGTTACGATCGCAAACTCTCGAACTCCGGACGCGCTCTGATCCACAGCCAGCCAGTCCCGGTCATCGGACGCGTGGCGATGAACATGACGATGCTGGATGTGACGGACGTTGGTGCTCAGATTGACGACGAAGTTGTTTTGTTGGGACGGCAGGGTAATGCGGAGATTCGCGTCGAGGAGTTGGCGGAAAGGATCGGCACAATTCCGTACGAGGTGCTCGCGAGACTGAACCCGTTGACACCGCGGATATTGATAGAGAGCTAAACGCAGAACCTCTGATATTTCCCCCGGAAATACAGAAGCGGGTTCTTGCCGGCCTCCAGCACTTCGGCCGTCAATACTTCCCCCAGGAAAATGGTGTGATCCCCGCCGGGGTACATCGCGACGGTCTCGCACTCCATGACGGCGAGCGAATTCCAGAGCAGGGGCATGCCCAGCTTCCCCTCGAAGTAAATGCTGTCCGGCCGCTCCAGGTCCTTCTTTGCAAACATTCGCGACAGATCTTCCTGGTGTTCGGAAAGCATGCTCACGCCGAACCGTTTCGAATCGTTGAAAGCCTGAAAACCACTAATCCTATTGTCCAAACAAATCAGGACGAGAAGGGGAGCCAATGAAACCGACGTAAAGGAATTCACTGTCAGACCGTACGGCTTGCCGTCCTGGTCCAGCGTGGTGACAACGGTGATACCTGTGGCGAAGTTTCCCATCACTTGACGAAACTTGTCGGAAGTAATCATACTGGCGCCTATCATAGCCCAAACCGTAATATAATCTGCCCACCGATTTTGGCCGGAGACTTGGAGAAACCAGATGAGACGCCACTTTCACGGCTCTTTGTCATTCCTCATCATTTTAACGGCCAGCGCTATTTTGGCTGCGCAAATCAGCGTTGATGTCCGGCTGGTAAATGTCATAGCGACGGTCACTGACGACCGCGGCCGTTATGTCGGCAACCTGGCCGCCGACGATTTCACCATCGAGGAAGACGGCAGACCCCAGAAAGTTTCGCATTTCAGTCAGGACAACGATGTGCCGATTAGCGTCGGCGTGCTCCTGGACACGAGCGGCAGCATGGAACGAAAGCTCCGTACCGCCGTCGATGCGGTGGATCGGTTCGCTGATCGCATTCACAAGGACGACGAAATCTTTCTTATGACGTTTGCCAACGAGCCTATTGTGCGACAGGACTTCACAAACGATCGAAACAAACTCTTTCACTCCATGCACAAGATGCTGCCCACGGGCGGAACCGCTTTGTACGACGCACTGAGCGAGGGACTCGCGAAGATTCGTTTGGGCCGCCACGACAAGCGGGCCATTCTTCTCATCACTGACGGGCAAGACACGTCCAGTTCCACAACCATCGATCAAGTGCTCCGGACAATCCGCGAATCGGAACTGCTTGTATATTGTCTGGGCATCTCACCACTGCCGCGTGCCCAACGCTCCGAACGCCGGTCGTCGACTTGGACGTTTCCGCCGGTCTTTTCGCGTAAATCCAGCGTGCCGGTCCGCCGCGACGACGTCGACATGAATGTTCTGCGGACGTTTGCGGACAGCAGCGGGGGCGGCGCATTCCTGCTGTCGGAAGGTCTCGTCGGTGGGCCGAGCACGCAAATGGAAAGGGTTCTCGATACAGTCGCAGAAGAGCTACGGAGTCAATATACGCTCGGCTACTACCCGGCGCATGCCGACGATGGCCAGTACCACTCGATTCGGATCCGCACGAAAAAGGGCAATGTGGTGCGCGCGCGAAAAGGGTATATCGCGACTTCGTCGTAGAAGGTTTCATCCGCCCCTCACGACACGAAACCCGTAGTCCGTGTACCGATAGCTCGGGGGCAAACTGCTGCGGTGCGCAGCCCGAGAGGCTTTGATCTGATGCCGCCAGGAGCCGCCGCGGGAGACGCGGCGAGTTCCCTCCTCCGGACCCCGAGGATTCCTTTCCGGCGATACTGCGTAATAGTTTTCCGCGTACCAGTCCAGACACCACTCATGAACGTTGTCACCCATATTGAAGAGACCATAACCATTCGGCCGCCCTTGAGCCACTGCTCTTGGACCCGTCCATTCGCCACTGAGGTGATCGACCGCTGACGGCGCCTCGTCTCCCCAGGCATACTCCGCCGTCTCCAACCCCCCGCGGCATGCCTTTTCCCATTCGGCTTCCGTCGGGAGCCGATATATTTCACGCTGTGATTCTGTAGCCCATTCGCAATAGGTCACCGCATCGAACCAACTCACGCCGATAACAGGCTGATCCGGGTGAGCGAAGGCAGGCTCGTGCCATCCAGCCGGTTCAGTATGTCCTGTTTCAAAGAGAAACTTGGCGTACTCGCGGCGAGTGACGGTGATGCTCGCAATTTCAAATGCGTCGAGCCAAGCTCGATGCCGTGGGCTTTCCCAGCGGTAATGATTTTCCGATCCCATCCAGAACCATCCTTCGGGAATCGGGACCTGCTTTGAAAGATAAATTGGACGAAAGTTGCCGAATCTCTGGTATTTTCTCCTGATCACAACGGCTATTTTAAGCTTGATCAACGGCGAAAAACGAGAGGAGGACAATATGGGTCTCTTGAGAATCGCTCAAGCACCGGTGGTAACAGTAAACCCCCAAACAACGGTCAGCGAAGCCGTGCGTACGATGGACAAGGAAGGCATTGGGGCGGTCGCAATAGTGGAGGGCGATATCCTCCGCGGAATTTTCAGCGAACGTGATGTCATGCTTCGTATAGTTCTCCAGGGGCGCGATCCTGAAAGCACACGGATGAGGGAAGTCATGACGTTTCCGGTCGAGACCATCTCCCGAAGCGCTACTGTCGACGACGCGCTGAAGCTCATGCTTGAAAAGCATATCCGGCACCTGCCCGTCGTCACCATCGATGGCAAGCTGGCAGGCATGCTCTCCATCCGAAACCTCCTGCATGAGAAAGTGGAGGAACTCACCGATCAATTGGATTCCTTAGAAGCCTACTTTAGCGCGGACGGCGCGGGCGGGTAGAAAATCAGGGATTGCGGAATTCGGATTGCGGATTTGGAGAACCACGTCGATTCAAGCTGGTCCCTAAATCCGAAATCCGCAATCCGAATTCCGAAATCCCTTCAACGCGGATCCCGTCGATATCCTTTGTTTCACCGTTCTTCATCACCGCCGCCCCGGCAATCTTCTCGGCCACGACGGTGGGCGCTACGATTTTGGTGCCCGCTTTCTTCACTGTGTCGATTGCTTTCGGGTCGAAGTGATCGCCGTGAATATCGGTAATAAAGATCCAGTCGGCTTTGGGATATTTTGTCAGATCCGTCTGCGCTGGATCGACATGAATCACTTTCCCGCCGTACTCGAACATCAGCGTGCCATGCGTGATCGGTGTGATTTTCAGATCACCTTTCGAAGTCTTCTCCGTGGCGGCCTGAGGCACGAGAAGGAGAAGGGAAACAAGAATGGAGGCAAGATTCATATGGTCTCCTAGCGAGCTGAAGCCCGCGGCTATAGTTTGTCAAACGTTTTGCCCAACCCGTTCCGCTGCAAGCTGGATTCGCTTTTCCACCGACGACATGCTTGGTGGATTCGTACTTCTTAGGCTCGTCCATAACATTCGAGGTCCGATATACAACGTATACGCAACGAGCTTTTCAAATTCAATCAGGAAGGTCCTGATGTCACGCCGGTTCTGCCACCACCCGCTTCGATTGAGCCCTCCATGTTTTGACGCGACGACCGTAAACTCGAAAGTCCGCCTGAAAACGTATTTAGCTGTAAAGCGCGTTCGCCGTGTGTGGTAATTCGATGTAACGATCACCAGCGACTTCCAATGTTTTTCGGCGGCCAACTCAGCGACGTGAACGAGTTCGTCGAATGTGTCTTGAACATAAGGTTCCACGCGAATAATCTTTTCTTCGGGAACGCCCAGGGCACGCAGAATCCTCACGTTATTATCGAGGCCTGTGGCAACTTCGATTCCTATCTTACGCAACTCCGCCTCGTCAGGAAGCAGCGGTTCCGCCGTGACGACCACGTAGGAACCGAATTTGTCCCGATACAAATCGGCCGCACCCCAGGCTCGTCCGGCTTCTCCACCACCAAGCAGAACGATGGCGTCGGCTTTCTTCGGTTCCGAATCGCTGATGATGATGGAAGCCGTGGAGCGGAGCAGCGGCTGATATCCGAAGTACGTCAGCGGGACCATCACCAAGATAAAATTTACAAAGAACAGGCTCCTACCCCCGAGTCTTTGCTTGCCGGGACGCGGCCTTAGGCTTTTCCCCAACCGCCACCTCCAGGCGACTGAATCGAGAGAATGTTGCCGGCCTCAACCCACGTTGTAAATTTCGACGGTAGCTGTTCGTTCCGCCCGTCATTCCTAATCAGGATATTCGAGCCTCGCTGTCCGGAGTCGCCGCCATTCAGTCCGTAGGGAGGAAACTTCCGCCGATCGGAAAGAACCGTAATCTGCGTTTTGTTGAGAAACCGCACTTCGCGGATCACACCGTCGCCGCCGCGCCATTTGCCATTTCCGCCGGAGCGGGGACGCAGCGAATAACGGACGACCTGGATCGGATAGGCATGTTCCAGGGCTTCGACCGGCGTGTTCATGGAATTCGTCATATGTGTGTGGACACCGGAAATGCCATCCATCGTGGGCCGGGCGCCCATACCACCGGCAACGGTTTCATAGTAGGCCACGGGTTGTCGGGTACGGGGATCAATGCCGCCAAATGTGAAGTTGTTCATCGTTCCCTGGCTTGCTGCTGGAATCCGGTCCGGCAGCGCGGTTGCTAGACATTTATAGAGGACATCGACGATACGCTGCGACGTCTCTACATTTCCACCGCATACCGCTGCGGGTGGACGTGCGTTCACAATCGTACCCTCGGGCGCGATGATTTCGAGCGGCCGCATGCCACCGGCATTGGACGGGATGGAGAACGGCACTAGAGTTCGAAAGACGTAGAACACGACCGACGCTGTAATAGCATAAACCGCATTGACGCTACCTGCGACCTGCGGATCAGAGTTTGAGAAATCAATAGTGGCACGGTCATTTTTGATTCGGATCCGAACGCGAATGGCGACCGGCTTGTCGGTGATGCCGTCGTTGTCGAGAAAATCTTCGGCTTCGTAGATTCCGTCGGGAATGCGGGAAATAGCACGCCGCGTCATGCGTTCGCTGTAGTTAAGGATTTCAGCCACGTACCGGCGGACCTCGTTCCATCCATACTTTTCGACAACCTCGATCAAGCGGCGCTCGCCCGTGCGATTGGCGCCCAGCATCGCGGCAAGGTCGCCTTCGCGCTCCTGCGGAGTGCGGACATTCGCCAGGACCAGGTCCCAGACATCCGGATTGATCTTGCCGCCAGACATCAACTTGATCGGAGGAATTCGAAGACCTTCCTGATAGATCTCTTCGGCAAGCGGCATCGAACCGGGAGACATGCCACCGATGTCCGAGTGGTGCGCCCGGCATGCGACATAGAAGAGGAGCTGCTTTTTGGAGAACACGCCAGATACAAGCGTGATGTCGGGAAGGTGCGTTCCACCCTTATACGGGTCGTTGAGAGCGACCATGTCACCAGGACCGATGTTCCGATTCTCGATCGCCGCCCTCACCGAAAGTGGCATCGAACCCAGGTGAACCGGCATGTGATCGCCCTGTGCGACCATGTCCCCACGGTGGTCGAAGACAGCGCACGAGTAATCCCGCCGCTCCTTGATATTCGGAGAGAAGGCCGTGCGCTTCAGGGCTGCCCCCATTTCCTCCGCGATGGCGTGGAAGAGACTCTTAAAAATTTCGAGCTGGACTGGATTGGTTTTCATCGGTTCAGACGTGTCACGGGCGCAGCCGTTGGCTCTTTAGAGTGACATTGCGAGCAGACAACACGAGGTTCAGGTAGGTGTCGAGGCGGCATTCGAAATCTCGAGGCACCAATGTTGTCGAGCTGTACTCGCCGATAATGGCCGGCCCTTTGATAACGTGGCCATGACCTAACGTCGCGCGATCATACACTGCGGTTTTCATACGCGTGCCATCGATCCAGGTAGCGCGTGTTTCAACGGGTTGAGGCTTACGCTGTTGTTTCGCTGCTTTTTTGAATTTCGGTTTTACGGTTCGCCCAAGAAATGTCGTCCGGACGTTGACCAACTCTACAGCGTTGTCGGGATTCGAGTACCCATACCGGCGGTCGTGTGTCTTGTGAAACTCTTCAATGACGTTCGCCACCAGCGGAATCGTCAGCTCGTACGACTGACCGCGATAGCGCAGATCGACGAAATCCATGGACCGAATCTCACTTTTCTTGAAACCTTCGGCTTCCAGGTCGGACTGGCCAAGCCGATACAGCTCTTCCAATGTCTTTTTCAACGTTGCGTTCGAGCCTTCCGCCTCAATCAGCAGTGTGCGCGAGTAATCCTTTCGCGTATCCGCTAGCAGAAGACCCAACGCGGAGAGTGCACCCGGAAACCGCGGCACCACAACCCGTGGAATTCCGAGACCCTTGGCGAGGCTAGATGCGTGTAGGCCGGCGGCTCCGCCAAAACAAAAAAGCGTGAAATCGCGGGGGTCATATCCGCGTTCGACGGAAATCAACCGGATCGCCTGTTCCATGTTGTTGTTCACCACATCGATGACGCCTTGTGCCAGTTCCTCGAGACTTTTCCAGCGGCGCGTCCACTCGATCTTGCGAACTACAGGTTCGACGCGGTCCACAAAAAGGGGCATTGTTCCCCCGAGAAAGAACTGCGGCAGCAAACGGCCCAGGACCACATTCGCATCCGTGACAGTGAACTGACTGCCTTTCCCGTAGCAGATCGGACCGGGGTCGGCGCCGGCGCTTTCCGGCCCAACTTTCAGTGCGCCGCCCGGATCGAATTCGGCGATGGAGCCCCCTCCAGCGCCGACCGTGTGAATATCGATCATCGGAATGCCAACAGGCATGCCGTCAAGCTGGTTTTCATGGGTGACCTTGATGCTGCCGTCGCACAAAGAGACGTCCGTCGAAGTGCCGCCCATGTCAAACGTGATGATCTTCGGATAACCACACACCTGCGCCACATGAAAGGCCCCCACAACACCGCCCGCCGGACCCGAAACAATCGTTCGCACCGAGGCCTCGGCGGCGGTTTCGGCCTGAACGGCGCCACCGTTGGATTGCATGACGCGCAAAGGACAATCTTGAAGCCTCTGTTGAAGCCGGCCCAGATACCGGCTCATGAGCGGGCTCAGGTAAGCATTGATGACTGTGGTAGACGTACGTTCATATTCCCGATACTCGGGCAGGATTCGGGACGAGAGGGAGACTGGAATATCGATCAGCTGGAGCTCCCGCAGAATCTCGTTTTCATGTTCGCTGTTTGCAAATGAATACAGCAGAGAGACCGCGACCGATTCGACGTTTTCGCGGCGCATGTTTTCGATCAGGCTATGAAGGTGCTGACGATCGAGCGCCATCTCAATCGACCCGTCATGGAGCGTACGTTCGCGCACACCCAGCCGCAGACCGTCCGGCACGAGCGGATCGGGCCGCGTGACAAAGATGTTGTATAGCTCGCGACGGGTTTGCCGCCCGATGACGATGACGTCTTCAAATCCTTCCGTCGTGAGCAATGCCGTACGCGCGCCTTTTCGTTCGAGCAAGGCGTTCGTCGCCACTGTGGATCCGTGAATTACTTCCCTCACCGCAGCCTGGTTCTGGCGCGCCAAGCCCTGCATGATGGCTTCTTCGGGATTCTGCGGCGTGGACAGTTCCTTGAAGATTTCGATCTTGCCGTCGCGAATAATGACGAAATCAGTGAAAGTCCCGCCAGTATCGACGCCGACTCGAAGATTTTTCATGATTGGCAGAATTGGCGAAATGCGCGGCTAAAAATATATTCGTGCGACGTCGCTGACATGACCGGCGCCAATAGTCTCGAGATCCTGAATCGTACCCTGTGGATCACGCTCCCAGGTCAAGGCCTGAAGATCCCCTCGCAAGGTTTCAAACCGGTGTATAGCCACCTCTCGGGCCCACGCGAATTCGGTATCCGGTGGCTTTTCCGCGCCGATTTGCTTGATCCAACGGAGAATCACAAGACGTTTCTCCGCGTCCGCTCGGATCTGAAGGTCCGATCCTTCGCTTGCACTGATTCGAAGCTCAACATCACGCCACCATCCTGCTTCGATGAGCTTGCGATCCAGCATAACCTTAAGAATGACCAGTGCTGGCAAATCACCCGTGGACACGCTTCCCTTCGGAAGGCCAGGCTCGCCGCTGTCGGTGCCTTTGAATGAACTCCAGAGTTCACGCGCCCGATCTATGGAGTCCGGCCGGGCCAGGACGAGAATTCGGTCCGCTCGATATTTTTGGAATCTCTTCAGCATTTCAGCGTCAGGCTCACCATCCAATTGAGTGAGCGGTCCCCCGGATACGAAGACCGCATTCGTGCCGCTCGCAACGATCGAGACACTCGACGCAAGCCTCTCGGGCAGGGAGCCTGGTTGTCGCGAATGCTTGTGCTCCGGAAATGGGCTAATCGTCAGCCTCATCCCCTCTCCCCCCGGGAGAGCGTGGCCCGAAGGGCCGGGTGAGGGTCTCAGGTTAGCTCCTCCGTTCAGGTCTTCCACGTCGACCGTGGTCTGTTTCGCTTTTGGGGCCCAAGTGGCGACCACCCGATTCCCAATGAGCAGATCACGAGCCGCCACACGCATATCGTCTGCATTCATTGTCTGAACCCACTGGAGCCCCTCCTCGTGCCGCTCCGGAATACCGTGACTCTCAAACCATTCCCGTACGTATTTGCTCTCGAGATACGATCTCGCTTCCCGCTGCGCCGCTTCGAGGTCCACCCTATCGGCACGAGTGAACTGCAGGCGTTGAATTTCCTGGAGCAGGTTCTCTTCGACCGGTTCCGGAAATTGTCCGCCAGGCACAGGTAACTCCAGCCGGTAGTAGCTCGAGTGTAGCGTTAATGGAAGAGCCGTCGCAGGTGACAGGGGCAGGATTCGATGGATCAATCGATCCAGCAGCAAAAGGGAATACCACTCTCTGTAGTACACACCGGGACTCGGCACTGCAAAGATGACCGCACCGGTTGGCAGATCCGACTTAAAGCGCAAGGTACGCTCCGCGGACAATCGGTTAAGAGGCACTTCCGGCAGCTCTTTCGCGCCTCTGCTCGGAATGGCCGCCAGACTTGCTCGAAGCGTTTCCGGAATTGGTCCGGAGATTAGAACAAAAGCACGATACGTGGCGTATTCCGGCACCTCATAACTACTTCCGACCAAGGCGTTCCGAATTTCGTCTTCAGCCTTAGCGCGAAAATCTTCATTCGTACGCGGCGGCTGCCCTGCTTCTTTCGGAACCTCTTTGAATAGCGCAGTCAGTTCGTCCGTAAACATGGGGAGAGCCCACGTGGGCGCCTTTATCCGAAAGCCCGTGCGGTCGATCTCTTCGAAAAACTGGATATCACCTCCTGCCGCGTATACCGCAAGCTCCAGGGACCGTGCAGCATTGGTGGACGAGAGTGCGGTCAGGCCGCCGAACCCATAGCCGGCCAGGATCTCGGCCGATTCGCCTTCCGCTGGAAATTCAACCAATCGGATGCCATTAGGTAGTGCAGGGTAGAAAAACAGGAGAGCCAGAATGACAGAAATAGGCGCAAACACTCGTTGAGCCTACCGTCTGAAGGGTAGTGTTTTCAAGGATGAATATGCTAGATTTCGATTCTTGACCTTTAAGCCAGATTTCTGATGGGGACGTAGCCCTGTGTCCCCATTTTTTTGAAGTCCCAAAAACAAAAATGGGGACACAGGGCTACGTCCCCATTTTTTAAGGAGCAGCTGTGAACGTCTACGAAGGCAGGAATATCCGTAATGTCGGTATCATCGGACACGGAGGAAGCGGCAAAACCTCATTAGTTTCGGCGATTCTTTTCGATACCGGCGCAGTGAATCGCCTTGGCCGCGTCGAGGACGGGAATGCCCCGACGGACTACGACGAAGAGGAAATCGAGCGGAAAATCACGATCGGAGCCAAGCTTGCCTTCTGCGAGTGGAATAAGAACAAGATCAACTTTCTCGATACGCCCGGGTTCGGAAACTTCATCCAGGAAGCTCGAGGCGCGCTGCGGGTGGCTGACGCGGCAATAGTTGTCGTCGATGCCGTTTCCGGCGTCATGGTTCAGACGGAAAAGTCATGGGCATATGCCGATGAGTTCCACCTGCCGCGATTGGTCGTGGTCAATCGCATGGACCGCGATACCGCAAGCTTCGACCGATCCCTGGAATCCATCCAGCAGACTCTTGGCCGGATGTGCGTTCCTATCCAGGTTCCGCTCGGCGAAGAGAAAGCCTTCAAGGGCGTTGCCGACCTGATCCAGATGAAGGCTTACATCTACCAGAGCGATGCATCGGGCAAGTTCAGCGAATCCGAAATTCCGGGCGATGTGGCCGGCCGTGCGCAGGAATATCGAGAAAGGCTGGTAGAAGCCGTCGCGGAGAGCGACGAGAAGCTAATGGAAAAGTTCTTTGATACCGGATCGCTTACCGACGAAGAGCTGATCTCAGGACTTAAGAAACAAGTCGTCGAGGGGAAAATCTATCCGGTGGTTTACACCTCGGCGACCGGCAACATCGGCATTCAGCCGCTGCTCAATACGATTCTGAATCTACTTCCAGACGCGATCTCGGCCGGAAGCGTTACCGGCAAGGACTCGCATGGCAACGAAGTTCAACGCAAGATTGCAGACAGCGAACCCTTTTCCGCTTTCGTCTTCAAGACGTTTTCGGATCCCTTCACGGGCCGGATCTCTCTGTTCCGTGTCTATTCTGGAACGCTAACGACCGAACTCCAACCCTACAACCCCAACAAAGGCGTAACGGAGCGGATTGGATCCATCATGCTGTTACAGGGAAAAACACAGGTCACGGTTCCAAGGGTTCACGCCGGCGATATTGCCGCTGTTGCAAAGCTCAAGGAAACACAAACCGGCGATACGCTCGCAGACAAAGCCCATCCGATAATATACCCCGCAGTAAAGTGGATCGAGCCGGTCATCTCCTTTGCGATCGAGCCGAAGTCCCGGGGTGACGAAGAAAAGATAAGCACCGCCATCCATCGGCTCATGGATGAAGACCTCGGGCTGCGCTATTCGCGCGAACCGCAGACAAAGGAGTTCCTGATCTCCGGCCAGGGTCAAATGCACGTGGAATTGTCCGTGGCACGGCTAAAGAAGCGGTATGGCGTGGAAGTGACTCTGAAGCCACCCAAAGTTCCTTATCGCGAGACCATCAAAGGCAAGGCTGACGTCCAGGGCAAGCACAAGAAGCAGACCGGTGGTCACGGCCAGTACGGCGATTGTAAGATCCGAATGGAGCCGCTACCCAGGGGTAGTGACTTTGAATTCGTGAACGAAATCTTCGGCGGCTCGATCCCCAGAAACTACATCCCCGCCGTTGAAAAGGGAATCCAGGAATCGAGGCAGAAGGGTGTACTTGCCGGTTTTCCCACGGTGGACTTCCGGGTGATTCTCTATGACGGCTCCTACCACGACGTGGATTCATCCGAAATGGCCTTCAAAATCGCCGGTTCTCTCGCCTTCAAAAAAGGCGTCAAGGAAGCCAGGCCGATTCTCCTGGAACCCATCATGAACGTTGAAGTGCAGGGACCCGACGAGTTCGCCGGCGATCTGATGGGCGATCTGAATAGCCGGCGCGGCCGCGTTCAGGGAATGGAAGTGCGGGGCCATCGAAAAAGTGATCGCCCACGCGAAGGCCGGCGCGACCAGCGAAGATGAGGAAGAAGAGTAATCTACGGTTTGGTGTCCCCAAAATGAGAAATGGTCAATGATCATTGACTATTTCTCGCACGCTACAGCGGTGGACCCGACGCCATAGCCTGCCCTGAGCCGTAGATCGCCCAAGTCCAGATCGGTTGATCCGACAGGATTCGGACATGGCCGCCAATCTCGGTCGTCACGGTGGGCACGATTTCCTTCAGTTGCCCGGCGAGTTGGGAATTTGCCGCAAGACTGATCGTCGCACTCTTTGGCAGTCCACCGGCAGCGGCGTATACCTCGACGAGGATAGTGGCGGCCCGATCGCCGGCCGCGAAAGCTAAACCGGTGAACAGGCCGTTGCCCTGAGCGACATGCGCGAAAGAAGTCTCCGTCGCAGCGGGTGCTGCACCGATCGAAACCAGGCTGGTTTCGTTCTCGATGTCGAGGATGCCCACCAGTGATCCGAGATTCGCTGCAAACACCTGCGTAGCCGCCGTCACACGCACCGCGCCGGTTCGGATTGTTTCGCTTGATAGTTGCAAGAGACTCGCAATAGAAGCGCGGATGCTTGCGTTCGGCAGGAGCTGGAGTGTCGTCGAGGAACTTCCGTATGTGATGGTAAGAGTCTGTGGCATGCTGCTGACATTCGCGACGGTCAACACCGAGGCGTATCCTCTGCCAGTCACGGCCTGGGGAAAGACCAGCGTGGATTGCGCTGCCGACATCGGAACTGCAGCGTTGATTTCAAGCTTGCCGCTGGAGGAGAGTCGTTCCAGAGCGGCTAGCGCCTCCGACGCTTGAATGCGTGTGACTCCGAAAATTGTGGTCGTCAGGCGGCTCCTCGGTGGGATCGTCACCGATTGGACATTGGCTGTGCCAAAGGCCGTGAGCGTCACGTTTGCCGTGCGTGTTGAAGGATTCACCAGAATCGCCGAAGCACCATTGTGAAACAGCACGAAATCGGAGGACAGACCTCGCACGACGCTGCCATCGAGCTGTGTGGCGTCCCACGAACCTGTGACGGTATAGATTCCCAGGCCGGTTCCGGACGCCTCGGTCTCGATCCAGCCATCGAATGTTTGCGTTCCAAAGATCTCTGGAATCAGCCTTGCATATTGCTGGCCGGCCGCAAGAGTAATCGAAGTTGGATTCCGGACGCCTGCCCCCGAAAGAAGTGCTCCATTCGAATCCATTGCTTTCAGCACCACCGTCATCGGAGCCGGAGAATATAGCGCAATACCACTATATTCGGTGAGCCCATGAGGAGCCGAAGCAATGAGCTTCACCTCCGGCTGGAATGTTGGATCGACGCGAATACCGTCGGAAACTCCGGCATCGCTCGTTAGACCGGCGTTATTGACCGCTCTGACCGCAAAGTAGTACGTGACGCCGATATCGAGATTCAAGCCCCCCGCAACCGCGGCGTTCTGCGCGGTTGACGTGTAGGCTCGCACATCAGTAGCGCCTGGCGTTCTTCCGATCGCATATTGGAATTCCCGGATGCCGGATTCAGGATCTTCGGCCGTCCAGGAAGCCCAAAGCTCGGTTCTGCTTTGGGTCGCCGCGCCGCCGTCGGTCACAACGGGTCTGGTGGGCGGAGTGGCGTCGGGCGCAGCGACGGTGTAGTTGCCGTTTTGGAACCGGTATGTCATGAAAGACTCGCTGCGGATGAATGCCTGGTTAAAGCTGCCCAGGAACGCCGTGGTGCGCTTCAAATCCTGGGAACCGATTGTTGCGCTAGATCCATCGGAGCGCGGACCAGTCATGTTCTGGTAGACGAACTGAATATCGTTGGTACCCTCGAAGAGAATGGCTTCGAACGTCACGCTGGCGGTGAGATTGCGTCCACCTTCATCGAGGATGCTCATGTTGGACCATTCCACGATGAACTGCCGATTCGGCGTTACGCCAATCGTTCGCGTATTGACGCTGCTTTCGGAACCCAATATGAGATCGTCCCAGAATGGCGCAATCAAAGAGGAAGGAACGCTATCCACACTCCCGTTGGGCCGCGTTACGCTCTGAGCGGGCAGTGAGGCATTCTGAAACTCGGCATTCGAACTTGGCTCAAGACTGAGCCAGCCATTCGTCGCAATCGAAATGCGGGAATCCACAGGGTAGATATCTCGAAACAGGCTGAAGGTGAACGGAAGGCCGACCAACGCTGTGGCATCATCACTGTTGCTAAAGCTGAGTTTCGTGCCGCCGCTGGAAATGGTGGCATCAATGAAATTGTAAGCAACAGCAGCCAGGTTGCTGCTGGACGGAGCACTGGTGACCAAAAAGTCGGGACCGGTGGCTGTCTGCCCATAGGCGGTAACGGTGATGGGTCCGCTGGTGGCGCCAAAGGGCACGATCACGCTGATCGAACTCGTCGTTGCGCTCATAACGCGCGCCGCCGCGCCGTTGAACCGCACATCGATATTCTGAGGCCGCGTATCGAAATGGTCGCCCTCGATTACAACTGGCGTGGACGGTGGACCGCTGGGTGGAGAGACCCGAGCAATCGTTGGAGGTGCGGAGAAATAAGTGAAAGCCCGGGCCGCGACAGTCCATGTTCCATCGGAGTTCATGACAACCACATTTACAACACCTGGAGTACACCTGGGAGTGGTCGCTTGTATCGTGCCAGGATTCACCACCCGAACATCGGACGCGGGAAGCCCCGCAAAGAAAACCTGCGCGCCCGGGCGAAGGTTCGCCCCGGTTATCGTCACCAGAGTGCCGCCCTCCACGGGGCCGGCTGACAGCCCGACTGAAACGTTCAAGGGTGGAACGTCGGTGATCACGATGGCACCGGTCACAACGGAAGCTGCGTCCCCTCGATTGACTGCGACGTTCTTCGGGCCCAGCGGAGTCGTGGATGATACGGACAAGTCCATCGATGCGCTGGTTGATGCGGTGGACGAAACCCTCCCTCCAAACGTGGGTGGACCCAGAACCAGGTCAGTGCTTGAGGTGGTGAACGAAACACCTTCCGCGATGTCTTCTCCACCGAGGCGTAGTGTTGCGCGGCTGAACAGCGGAAACCGGAAAGCAAAACCGGGACGAGTGAGGTTCAAGCCAGTTGAACTGCGCGGCAATACCTGGATGTCCGCTGCCGTTGCCGATCCAGCCACAACGTCTACACTCTGCGCTTCGGTGAGGGTTCCTACGTTCCCGAAATAGGTAGTCCCAAAATCGACCTTCAAATTCCGATAAAACGACGTCGCGCCACCACCGATATTTTGTTCGGTCACAGGCAGGTCGAGCGGTTCGGCCATGAGCCGATAGGCTCCGGCAGGCAAAAAGCCGAGGACGTAACTGCCGTCGGGCTGGGAGAGGGTTGAGACAAGGGCCGTTCCGTCGCGCTCGAGCGCAACAACATGAGCGCCGAAAACCGCCGCCGCTCCGGTCTGAATGATACCGCGAATCTGACCGACAGCAGGCGCAGTCGAGGCTTTCGGGTAGATCTCCGAGACGCCGGCAATGTCATCGTAAGACAACGTCCGCTGGTCGAGCTGTGAAACCGCCGCAAACGGCACCATTACGGAAGAGATCAACGCCGCATGATCGAGTCCCAACAGGTGACCGATTTCGTGTGTGAGCACGCTTTGGATGTCGAACTTGTTTTCTTCGCCACTGGTCGAATATTGGAAAGCCGGGTTGAAAATGATGTCGGCTTCGTCAGTGACGATCGCTCCAGAATCACTTCTGAAAAACGAGAACGTCGCGGCGATCACCGATGAGCCCAGCGGCGTCGAATCATCGGCAAAAGAAATGAGGTTGATCCCATCGCGCCCAACCGTTCGAGTGGAAGTTGTGCCTCTGTAGATAAAACGAACATCGGCGGTCTGAACGTTCTGCCAGGTTTGGAAGGAGCCGTTGACAGCCTGGAACTCGCTCCCATTGGAGAGCTGGGACAAACCACTTTCGTTGATCCAGTAGGAGACGGGCATCGCGGACCATTTCGGAGTCTGGCCGGAAGACAACGTGATGCGCGTATAACCTGCCGCGTCGGCCCAGCATAGGAGTATCAGAGAAAGGATGGCGTATTTCTTCAAGGTTTAACGATCAGCCAGACGTTTGATTTCTCTTTTGAACGATTCGAGTGGCATCTTCAGCGGTTTCCCGGGGCGGCCGTCGGGAAAGGCGAGAGCCGTGACGTTGTTGGACACCTCATCATTGGTCACTGTGAATTTGCCCTGGCCAAGGCCAACAACTGTCGAATACCCGCCGGCGTTCTCGACAAAAACAACCGCAGTTTCGCCATTTTCAAAGGAAGGCATCCCGGCGATGTTGAGTATGAGATCGCCGAGTTTCCCCCCAACCGTCGTGATCTCTAGCGTGCGCGAAATCTGGCCCTTCATTTTCTCTTGGACGTCGACGGTGTAAGTCGTGAGGATGAGTTTCCCGTTGTCACTCCAATGCGTCCGCACATTGCTTACTTTGCCGATGACAATCTTCTGCGCCTTCCTGACGAGATCGTCGAGGCTGAGCCGCTCGACGGTCGTAGCATGAGAAATCGTGGCGAGGAATAAGGCGAGAATAAACGAGAAGAGCAAACGTTTCTTAGTCATAAATGTTCTAGACGGTACCAAGAGCTGCTGCTGAAGCTTGACCTGTTTGAGGAGGATGGCACGGACAGTCTAACACGGAAGAACGACGCCAGGAGCCGGAAGCAGATCTCGGATTGCGGATTTGGGATTTCGGAATGCCCTCGCAACTGCGGGTTCCCCAAAATCCGCAATCCGAAATCGCACGCCGCTCTGGCTTCTGGCTTCTGTGTTAAAATTCTCCCCGCTATGGCCGTCAACCCTGAACTCCTGAAGATCCTCGTTTGTCCGGTTTGTAAGGCCCCGGTCAATCTGACCGAAAGCGGACAGGGACTGAAGTGTAGCCAGTGCCGCCGCGTATATCCGATTCGCGACGACATCCCCGTGATGCTGGTCAGCGAAGCAAAAGTTGAAGACTAAAGAACTGTTTAACAGTCTCTCATCAAAAGCTCGCATCCTCTTTATACGGCTTCGGTCTATGGGTGACTGTTTGTTGCTGACGAGTCCTATCCGCGCGCTGAAGCAACAGTTTCCGGCGTTCCGCATTGCCGTGCTCGTGGAACCTCAATTTGCGGGTTGCTTCGATGGAAATCCCGATTTCGACGAGATTCTGCTCGCCCGGAAAAAATATGCAACGGCAGCACGTCTTCTCGGGCGCCGCTTTGATGCGATTGTGAATCTGCACGGTGGGCCGACGAGCCTCCTGTATGCGTGCATGGCATGGGGAAAGCGCATCGGCGCGGAGCATTATCAGTACGCGAAGCTTTATAACGGCCTGATGCCCTGGCCGGATTCCGCCGTTCACACCGTGGAATCGATGACGGGGCTCCTGCAGTGGCTGGGCCTTCAATGCGATCAACCGCCTCCACTGCGATACGAATTCCACGCGAAGGAGTCGGCGCGGATACAACAGAGGCTCAGAGGCCGACCGTACGTCGTAATTCATCCCGCAACCGTGATGGCAACGAAGAGATGGGCGGCCAGCCGGTTCGCTGAAGTTGGCCGGTATTTGACTAAACGCGGACTCACGATTGTCGTGACCGCCGGACCGGGGGAGGAGTCATTTGCAATTCAGGTTGCAAAAGATATCAACCCTACGGTGATCCTGCTCGGCCTGAGCATTCCGGAACTGGCAGAACTGATTCGCGGAGCCCGGCTGTACATTGGAAATGACTCGGGCCCGATGCATTTGGCCGCAGCGGTTGGCACGCCAACAATCGCTGTTTGGGGATCGTCGGATTCTCGCCGCTGGCGGCCCTGGAAAGTGTCGCATCGAGTGGTCCAGAATCCGTTTGAGTGCAATCCGTGTCCGGGCTATCGTTGCCTCGTCGCGGATTCGCCGCTTTGCATCGAGTCGGTAACGGTGGATCAAGTTACCGCAGCAGCCGAGGAATTGCTGTGAAGCAATGGAAAATGGATTCCCTTCCTGGCTCGAGATTGGACATTTTCTAAAAGGGAACGCGGGCTAAAGCCCGCGACTACATGCAGACGACAACGTTTCGGCAGACCTGTAGTCGCGGGCTTCAGCCCGCGTTCCCCGACGGAATACTTAGACCGCAATGAGCCTGGATCGACGCCGCATCGAACAACTTCTAAATCGATTCGCCGCCAACACGATTGTCATCGTCGGCGATGTCATGCTCGACGAATTTATCTGGGGAAAAGTCCAGCGGATTTCACCGGAGGCGCCAGTGCCAGTCGTGGAGGTGCTTGACGAGACTTACCACATGGGTGGCTCCGCGAACGTGGCTGCGAACATACGGGGCTTGGAGGGGACACCGATTCCGATCGGCGTTCTCGGCCGTGACAGCGCCGCGGATCGCGTGCTGGATTTGCTGAAGCAGTCTGGTATCGAAGTTTCGGGTCTTGTTCGTGACGACCGGCCGACCACGCTGAAGACACGCATCATTGCTCAGAATCAGCAGGTGGTCCGCACGGACAGGGAAAGCCGGAAAGCCCTCTCGCCGCAAGTCAATGCGGACCTGGCTTCAGCATTTCTCCGGCATCTTCCGCAGGCAAAAGCGGTCATCGTTTCGGACTACGACAAGGGAGTTGTGAATCGCGAACTGCTTTCCGCGATTCTGCCCAAAGCGAGAAACGCAGGTGTTCCCGTATTTCTCGACCCCAAGGTGCCTCATGCCGATTACTATCGTCCGATCACACTAATCACGCCCAACCAACGGGAAGCGGAATTGCTGACGGGAACAGCGATTGAAGATGAGCGCGGGCTCGAGGACGCCGGCCGCAGGCTCCTCGGGAAGTTCGAGTGCGAATATGCGCTGATCACTCGGGGTGAAGAAGGGATGTCGTTGTTCAGTGGTTCGGGTTCCCGTCATCTGCCAACTTTTGCTCGCGAAGTTTTCGATGTCACGGGCGCCGGCGACACTGTGATCGCGACGCTCGCGCTGGCTTGGGCTGGTGGCGGGACAATGGAAGAGTCGGCTATCCTGGCGAACCACGCTGCCGGCATCGTCGTCGGCAAAGTGGGAATCGCCACGGTCAGCCAGTCCGAACTTCTCACCGATTTTGAAGCCCGCAATGCGCATTCTGCAGGTTAGTTCAGCGCGCAATCGCGGCGGGGGCGAAACTCACGTCCTGGGCCTGGTCGAAGCCCTTCGAGCACGCGGGCATGAAGTTCTCGTCGCCGGCCGCCGCAACGGCCTCCTCGATCCGGACATCAAACTTCCTTTCATGAGTTCCGCGGATTTCTGGACCGCCTTCCGGCTGAGATCGAGCCTCAAGAAAGAATCGTTCGATATCGTACATGCCCATGTCGCCCGCGACTACACCGTTGTAGCGGCCGCCGCGTGGGGCATTCCGAATCTGAAAGTCGTCTTTACCCGGCATCTGCTGTATCCGGTGAAAGCGCTTCCGCTATACCGCCGTGTCGACGCCTGGATTGCGCCAACCTCGCAAATTCTGAAGACCCTCGAGCCGCTGTCTCCCAAGAGTTCCGCGGTCATCCCAAACTGGGTGGACGTGGAAAAGATCAAATACCGGCCACATCCTTTACACAACCCCGTCACGATCGGAATTCTAGGACAGATTTCGCCCCACAAAGGTCACGATGATGCCATTGAGGCTATGCGCGAACTCGGTACAGGCTTTCACTTGTGTATAGCCGGAACCGGCGAATCCAAATACGTCGACGGCGTGAAGAAAAAATCGGCAGGACTTCAGGTCGAATTCCTGGGGTTCGTTTCACTCTCCGATCTGTTTGAAGCCGTCGATGTGCTGGCCGTGCCGTCTTGGGAGGAGCCGTTCGGAATCGTGCTGCTCGAAGCTATGGCCGCTGGCATTCCGGTCGTCGCCACGGATCGGGGTGGCCCACTGGACATCATTCCCACGACGCTAGACGGCCTGCTTATTCCGCCTCGGAACCCCTATGCGCTAGCGGATGCGATCCGCGTGCTGGCCGCGGATCATGAGCGGCGATCCAACATCACACGGCATGCGCGCACACGCGTTGAGGAGAATTTCGATATCCGGAAAGTTGTGCCCAGGGTCGAGGATTTCTACTGGCGAGTGATGAGGGAGGTCTGAACTAACTTCACCGCTCGGAATTCCGGCCGCGCGCAATCGTGACCGCGCGCTGCGACCACCGAATGGCTTCGGCTGCTGTTGGCCAGAGGATCTCCAGGGGAGCCGCGCGAGTAACTAGTTCCTCCATGGAGGTCAGCGCTACTCTTGCGTGGCGGAATTCCAGCTCGGCCAAGCGCTCGGCGCCTGCGTTCTGAGCAATTTGGAAGGCCACGCGTGCCTGTGCGACGGAGCTGTGCACGTTGGCCGGCGGGACGGGCTTCAGTGCGGAATAATCATAAGCTCCTATTTCAACGGAGATCATCGTATGTCGAACTTCCTCCCGGGGGCTTTGAGTCCGGTAGGCGACGGCAGCGCTTGGCAGGTCCACCATAAAGTGGGGTTCCGCAGTAATGAGAATGCCGAACTGTCCCAACCGCGTGGTTGCGTCGATCTGGCCCTTATTACCGTTAACGTTGAGCTCACCTAGGTTCTCGAAGAGCCCTTCGGGAGAAACCACCCAAACGGAATAGGTAGTGAGTGCCGGGCCCAGCGCTGCCGGAGATTGAAGACGTTCCACTTCGATCTTGACGCGCGTGACCGTGCCTTCACGCTTCAGTTCCGCCTTGCCGGCAGGCGTGAGAACGGCATTGATTCCCCTTTCCAAGGGAACATTGATCACGTCAACTTGAACCGCGGTCATCACTAAGGTCACGAGCAGCGGCAGGATCATCATTGAGAGTACTTGTTCGTCGGTGAAAACGAGAGTTTCAGAGTTTCCTTGTTCACCAGCAGGGCCACTGGCGCCTTGAAATTGTCCATGGCTACATATACGACGACGGCGCCGCCTCTGCCATTGGAATCGAACACCCGCGCTTCGTGCAGGTCCTTGGTGTAATAGCCATCCTTTCCCCAGTCCTGGAGAAAATCTTTCATCGTGTAATGACCATCGGCATCCCAATTTTGGAACGCGGCCTCGTACTGGCCAGTCTCCACGGCTTCCATGAATCGCCCGACACGGCGCTCTTCTTGAAAATTTGCGAACTTGTACGCCACCGCGGCAATGACCATCAGAGCCATACCTATCGTCACGGGAACTTTCAACCGTTCCTTCCATGCGCGCGACTTTCTCGGAACGGGATGGTCGCCGTAAATCAGGCTCCCAATAAGCTTTTCGGCCACATCCAGTATTGTACTCCACAACAGATTTGCTATTTCAGTTATCGGTTGCGTTGTTATAATGCGCGAATTCTGTGAGGTGGGAGAAGAGTGTTGCCACAGCAGGATTGCTGCTGCTCCTGTGACTCTCGGCGTTAGCCAGCAGGTTCGGTTGAATTTCACACTGCAGGCGGCTTCGCAGACTCAAGCGGTTGAAGTGACCGTCGCAGCCGACACGCTTCTAGCAACATCATCCGCGTCCGTGGGCAACGTTCTTCCCGAATATAGAGTTCGTGATCTACCGCTGGCGTTTGGCAACGTGATTGATCTGATCAACACGACGCCCGGTGCCGTGATGAGCAACGGTTATCAAGGCAGCTTTGCCGGCGGGCGGCTTAGCCAGGCGAATACGACCCGAGACGGCATCGTCACCGTCGACGGGCGGTACGAGGCAGGCGCGTATTCCGCTGTGTATGAGAGCCCGGACCTGGTTGAGGAGGTGCGCGTCGTTGTTGCGCCCTCCGATGCCGAAGCATCACGCGGTTCGGGGAACGTGCAGATGGTGACCCGGTCTGGAACCAACCAGTTCAGAGGGTTATGACCAAACCCACGCCATCGTTAGCAACGGGACGTGGGAACTGCCGTTCGGACCGAACCGTGCATTCCTCGGCAACGCTCCCTCCTGGGTGTCCCGGCTGGTGGAAAAGTGGCAGTTAGGTGGGATCTTCAATTGGCATTCAGGCAACCCGCTGCAGATCTCTACCAACCTCACGACACTGACCCAGACTCTGACAAACAACGGTATCAGTCCGGATGTCGCCGGCAATTTCCCCCATAGCATGGGGAACGTAACCAAGACAGCAAACGGTGTGTTCTACTTCCCTGGCCTGCTGCAGATCCCGGATCCGACTACCAATGTCACATCTTTGCAGGGAACGAACACAGCCGTCACCAATAAAGCGATCACTGACGCTCAGGGCAATCTTCTCCTCGTCAATCCCAAGCGGGAACGATCGGCACTCTCGGTTTGAACCCGATCGTAGGCCCGAGTTACAGCGAGTTGGATGTGAACCTGATCAAGCGTGTGAGGATTGCAGAAACGAAGGAGTTCCAAATCCGTGTGGATGCGATCAATGTATTGAACCATCCCAATTTCTCCGATCCGACGACAGCGAATTTGAACATCAACTCGACGGGCTTCGGTAGCATCACATCGACGACCGGATCCCGAATGTTTTTGACGAGCCTTCGATTGAACTTCTGAGGCTCGAGAATGAAGGGAGTATCCGAGCCATGGGTGCCTCCTCTTTTGTTTTAACGTTTCGTAAGAGTTTGTTCTAGACTCGATGAGAAATTAAGTTAACTGAATCAATCCAGGAGGCGTGCGATGTCACGGAATTTACTTGTATGTGTTCTTGCTCTGGGCTTCGGCTTGTCGCTGGCTGCCGTCCCGCTTCTGGCGCACCACTCGTTTGCGGCGGAGTATGACGGCACCAAGCCAGTGAAGGTCACCGGCAAGGTGGTCAAAGTGGAATGGATGAATCCTCACATCTGGTTCTACGTTGACGGGAAGGATGAAACCACCGGAAGAACCGCAGTATGGGGCTTTTCTGGGGGACCACCGGCCACTATGGCCCGCAGGGGAATTAAAAAGGATGCCATGAAGATAGGGGACGTGGTCAAGGTTGAAGGCTTTCTGGCCAAGGACGGGTCAAGCAACGCCTCTGGCGGTAAGGTCACGTTCCCCGACGGCCGGCAGGTGTTCACGGCCTCGGCCGAGGATGCTGCTCCGAAATAGTGAAGTAGCGCCGATCAAGAAGGAGATTTTGTCATGAAGAAAAATTTCGCCATGAAGGGCAGTTTCGCCCTACTACTTGTCAGCGCGGCCGTGATCGCAAGCTTGACGTGGATTTCCATTCCTACCGCTGCCCAGTCCGGAGCTGCAAAGCCGGTGCCACGCCTGCCGAACGGAAAACCGGATTTCACCGGCATTTGGGACCATCCGCGCGTCGGTGACGTCGGTAAAGATGTCAACGGAAGATGTGCTGGTGAAACGCCGGGATGCAAAAACGTCGGGGCTGGGGATCCCTTACCGTTCACGCCTCTGGGAAAGGCGGAGAACGAAAGAAAGGACAAGTGGGACTATGGGGCTCATTGCATGCCCTGGGGCTACATCCGCTCTTACGGCACGCCTTACCCGCATGCTTACGTTCACAGTCCCGACCGTCTGGCGATCCTTTGGGAACAGGACAATGCGTATCACATGGTACCCACCGATGGCCGCACGCTTCCTAAGGATCTCGAGCCCTCGTGGCGGGGAACGTCAGTCGGTCACTGGGAAGGAGACACGTTGGTCATCGAGACGGCCGGCTTCAATGGCCGCACCTGGCTCGATACCGCCGAACACCCGCACAGCGATCAACTACGCGTGACCGAACGTATGACTCGTCCCGACTACGATCACATCAACTACGAAGTGACGATGGAGGATCCAAAGTTCTATTCAAAGCCGCTGAAAAACACCAGGGTCTTCATGCTCATGAAACCCGGTCAGGAACTCTACGAGTACTCCTGTAACGAGAACAACCGGTGTGAAGGCGGTAACTGCACTCCTGCCGATGTGCAAAAGTAAATCATCGTAAAACGGAATACAAAAGCGAAACGCGGGCTGAAGCCCGCGTTTCGCTTTGTATTCCACCACAGGGAATTCCTAGCGTTACCAATCACAATGTGATGCGTCGGCCGATTCGCGTCATTCGCGCAATTCGCGGCTGAAAAAACTCTGAACTTCTAGTCAATTTGGGGGCAATTCGATATAGTTTGCAGTCTTAGCGACATCTTCTCGGGAGGATGATATGGATCGATTCAGTCGAGCCAGGCTAGCGTGTCTTTTGCTTCTGGTACTGGTGCTGTTGGCTAGTCCTGCGTTAGCCCAAACGACCGATTTCTCGGGAGAATGGGCCAACCGGAGTCACGAGGACGGTGCGGAACGCGGGGGCGGTCCTCCACTAGGAGATTATCTCGGCATTCCCCTCAACGATGCGGGCCGCATGAGAGCGGAGACCGCGGACATCGCAGACTGGGGACTACCGGAGTTTCAATGCAGGCCTCATCCCGCTCCCTATCAGTGGCGCGCTCAGGGCGCCGTGCGGATCTTGAAGGAAATCGATCCGGTCTCGCGGGAACTCACCGCTTACCACGTACACTGGTTGCGATCATTGGATCGGCCGATTTACATGGACGGCCGCGCGCATCCGCCGGACTATGCGCCCTACACATGGTCGGGTTTCTCCACAGGAAAGTGGGATGGAAACACACTGGTCGTCACGACCACTCACTTGAAAGAAAGCTATCTTCGGCGCAATGGCGTTCCGTTCAGCGACAAGGCCGTCATGACCGAATACTTCATGCGGCACGGTGATTACCTGACCATCGTCATGATCATTGACGATCCGACCTACCTGGAAGAGCCGTTCATTCAGTCGACGAACTATCAATTAGACATACACACACAGTTGTCTTTTTATCCGTGTACGGTTATTGAAGAAAACATCTCCCATGATGTGCCGCACTTCTTGCCAGGAAAAAATCCATACCTGACGGAGTGGTTGGCTCAAGATGGAATACCTGCCGAAGCGGCACGAGGTGGTAGGGAAACAATATATCCGGAGTTCTTACTCAAATTGAACAAGCCGTCCGGCGCGGTGAAAAAATGAAGCGTTCAAAGAAAAGAACATTGTTCAAAAGCGGGACCATGCTGCCGGCGGCATTGGTGCTGGCGTTCACCGTTTTCTCCTACGGTCAGCAGAACCGCAGCGCCAGCGATGGGGATCTCCACATTCTGCCTGTGCGCGGCAACATCTACATGCTGGTGGGAGCGGGAGCCAATGTCACTCTGTCCGTGGGCTCGGACGGCATATTGCTCGTGGACACCGGTTCCGCACAAATGACGGATAAGATTCTGACCACGATTCGACAGCTTGCCAACGCGGTCAGTTCGATGCCCATTCCCGCAACGACTTGTGTGGGACCGCATTGCATTGGGACGTCCAATCCATACGGGTGGTCCAGTCCGGCCATCAACGCCATCATCAGCACTCCTGCTCCACCAAAACCGATCCGCTACATCATCAACACCAGCATGGACCCGGACCACACAGGTGGTAACGAACAGATTGCCAAGTCCGGCCAGACATTCACGGGCGGAAATGTCACAGGCACCATCGGCGACTCCGGTGAGGGTGCGGACATCATCGCGCATGAAAATGTGCTCGTGAGAATGAGCGGCGCGGCCGGCAAACCAGCCACGGCTCCGGAGGGCGCCTTGCCGAGGGACACGTACCACCTCCCCTCGTATAAGCTGAGCCACTTTTTCAACGGTGAAGGTGTTCAGATTTTCAATCAACCGGCGGCCCACACCGACGGCGATAGCATCGTGTATTTCCGTTATTCCGATGTGATCAGCGCCGGTGATATTTTGATGACCACGACCTACCCTGTGGTTGACCTGGAGAAGGGCGGCAGCATTCAGGGAATTATTGATGGCCTGAACCGTATCCTGGATATGTCCATATCCGAATTCAGGTCGCAGGGCGGCACGATGATTATTCCCGGTCATGGACGGCTTTGCGATACGGGCGATGTCGCCAACTACCGGAACATGGTCACGATCCTTCGCGACCGGATCCAGGCCATGATCAAAGAAGGCATGACACTGCAGCAGGTGAAAGCGGCTAGGCCGACGAGGGATTATGACGGACGCTGGGGTTCGACCACGGGTCCCTGGACAACAGACATGTTTGTCGACGCAGTCTATCGGAGTCTTAGTAAAAGGCAGTAAAATCATCAAACCATCAATGTTTTCCTAGGAGGAAACAACGTGAAACGGAAAATGATTCTTCTCGTCGTCGCCGCAGCGTTGGTGTATGGCATGACGGCGTACGCCCACCACTCCATTGGCGCGACCTATCGTGGGGACAAAGAAATAAAGCTGGAAGGAAAGCTGGTCCAATTCTTGTTCCGCAATCCACATTCATTCGTCCACATCGAGGCTCCAGATGATACCGGTCAGATGCAGCGATGGGCCGTGGAATGGGGCGGAGCCGGTGCACTCGGCGGCCAGGGTGTGACCAGAGACTCGCTGAAGGTTGGAGACGAGGTCATCATTACGGGAAATCCGTCGCGTACCGCGGCAGACCACCGGATCAAGATGAACACTCTGTTTCGCAAAAGGGATGGCTTCGGCTGGGGTAAAAAGCCTGGTGAAGTTGTCGACTAGGCGCATTTATCATTCACCTGGTAAAGTCGGACAAAATGCGGCGTCAATATGTCGTCGCGGGCTTTAGCCTGCGTTTCAGTCACGGCAAACCGATTCCCGCCTCAGCGACGGGACGCGGGCAAAAGCCCGCGACTACATGCCTTCCTGTCGACGTTCGCACGAGTTATAAATTTCTGCTGGCTCTCCTCATGCTCCTTTTCATTAGGGTACCGGTTCTAGCCCAGGCGCAACGTGGTCGTGGCGCACCTCAGACAGCTAAAGCGGCTGCCCCGGTCGATTTGACAGGTTATTGGGTCGCAGTCATCACCGAAGATTGGCGTTTCCGCATGATGACTCCACGTAAGGGCGATTACGATGGTGTTCCTCTCACGGCTGAAGGCCGCCGCGTTGCGGACACCTGGAATCCCGCGAAAGATGAAACGGCCGGCGATCAGTGTAAGGCTTATGGCGCACCTGGCCTTATGCGGCTGCCAGGGCGCCTGCATATCACGTGGGAAAACGACAACGCTCTTCGAATGGATACTGATTATGGGATGCAAACACGGTTGTTCCATTTCGGCAGTCCACCACCGCCAGCGGAACAGCCGACCTTGCAAGGATATTCCGCCGCTGAATGGGAATTCGCCCGCGCCGCGCAGGGAGAAGG
>WNGM01002153.1_pt1 | contig 30285 bp, 24 predicted proteins | sample 5400571 | NCBI WGS metagenome assembly WNGM01 (sample SAMN13153378, study PRJNA577476) | soil metagenome | isolation source: 100 cm soil or saprolite under Garry oak tree replicate 2 | place: USA:California | collected 2016-06-15 | reverse complement strand
GTCGTGGGCGCAAAAATGATAAGAAACAGAAAGCGCAGTTAGACCTGGAAGCGATCATTAGCGAAGCTATTAACGAGTTAGTGGAAAACAAATGGCGCGGAATATATGAGGCTCGCCTGCTGCGTCAAGGAGCCTTACTGCAGTTAGCAGACCGTACAGAAGATGCTCAGTTAGCCTCTGCTGTTGCCGCCGCCCTCCATCCTGGCTCGTCAATGCCAGCAGAAGAGCAGCCGTTCTTACGAGCCATGTTCCGTCTTTCCATTGAGCAAGGGCCATTCCGTGCGATAGCCGAAGCCCTGGAATCGGCCAGGTTTGGCCCTATGCCGATAAAGCTTTTCCCCGGTGTCGAATAATAATCACGTGATCAAGGAATGATCAGAAACTTCTCACCACACCGGATTTATGACCAGTCCCGTAATCAATTTTGGATAAAAGTAGGTAGACTTCTGTGGCATACGGTCATCAGCCTGTGCTACATCGCATACCTGCCTTACTCGTGTTGCATTGAGTATCAGCGCCCCCTGTACCTGCGTGGCTTCCCCCGTTTTCACGGCTTGTAAGGCCTCCTGGGCATCACGGGTATAGCGAATATACTTACCAGCTGTCACATCTTCCTGGCTTATACTCAGCAAGTCCTCCAACAGCAGCGTATGCACCACGGCTACATCTAATTCATTCCATGCAGTTGAATGGCTACTCTGCTCCAGGCGTCTCTTACCCTGTTCGTTCAGCCTCAACAGCCAGTTTTGCTCAGGCGTGCTAATCACGAAAGAGGTCTCTTCTTTCCCCGCCTGCGCTAACTGTTCCAATATTGCTTCACTCGTTACCCTTGTTCCCAGTTCCTGCACCGTGAAATACTCTGCAAGCTGCTGGCTTGATAAAGCGCTGAGAGCTTCAGGACTCAGGCCAATGAGTAAGCGATGGGTGGGCAGTACCAAGAGACCGGGATCGTCAACGTCGATCAGTGCCATGAGCACAAAATTCACCGCGTCGTTCTCGTGTATGTACCAGCGCTGTTCCCGTATCTCCTCACGATAGTTCAAAGCTGTTTCATAGCGATGATGCCCATCCGCGATGTACAGTTGACGTTCGGCAAAGAAATTCTGGATAAGTGCAATCTGCGTAGGATCGGTAAAAAGATGCAGGCGATGTTGTTCATTTACCTCGTCGGTAAACTGCACATCGGCATTGGCAGCTTGTGCTGCGAGCAACCGGCGTATACGGCCCTGTGGATCCTCATACATGCTCATAATAGGGCTAAAATTCGCAGCGCAAGCGCGCAACAGCCTCAAGCGGTCATCCTTTGCCTTGCTGTGTGTTGTCTCGTGTGGTAGCACAACTTTTGCGCTCCATGGTTCCAGTCGCACCCGTGCCAGCATACTCGTGCGAGTATACGATTGACCCTCATGGTTAAATATCTGTTGGTACAGGTAGTAGCAGGGGGTAGCCTCTTGCCGCAAAATATCATTTATGCGCCATTCGCCAAATATGGCGGCTGCCCGTGTATAACGGTTGTTGAGTGAAGTATCCCCTGGCTCCTCTTTTCCCAGTTCAAGTCGGATGATGTTATAGGGACTTCGTGCGTAGTATCTTGCCTGGTCTTCCTCGGAAATCACGTCGTAAGGTGGCGTAACCACCTGTGCTAAATTACCGATTGTATCTCTTGAATAGCGTATTCCCTGTAGAGGTTGAACGTCTGCCATCTTTTAAAATATTTCACTTTCTACTTACATAAAGTGCCATTTCTTTTAAGCTGGTTTGATGAAAAACATCATGTGACCTATTGTATCACTTTAGTAGTGGCAAGACTTGATGCAGGTAGGTGTGCCATCACTGAACAAACTTTAAGTTTTTTGATATAGAAAATATGTTCCAAAAAACTCTTGACTTTCCCCCTCGCTGATGGTAATATGTCTCTTGTTAGAACAAATGTTTTAAAACTAAATAGGCTCTCCCATACCCCCTCCTATTTTTCCCTCTCGCAAGCGGTCGGGTGTCCTCCCCTCTCTCCCTCTCCCGACCGCTGTGGTGGAATGATTCCACTCATTCTATATGCGAAACCTCAAACCCGCTCTCTTATACGCCTCTTGATCGGCACGGAAGCTATCAGCATTTGTCCCTCGTGCCTCCGCGAGGAACTCTGCCAGAAGTTGCACAGGTAGTGCCGCCAGTAAAGGAGTTAGCTCTTCAGGCAAGTCGGCGCCATCACAGATAGCGAAGCGCGACCATCCCTCGTGTTTGAATAACTCCTCCGTCTGGACAGCAGGAATCTCACCAATCAACCACGTGCGCGAACCAATCTCATTCATAGCCAGGAGAAAATCGGCCATACGTGCCTGTCCATGTCCTTTCACACTAATGGGAATAAGCAGGTCTGCCGTCTCGAAAGCCACCTGTGGCCCATGAATAGCCTGCTCCAACTCAAAACCCTCAGCCGTCACATACGCCGCTTCTTTGGCTTTGAGGGCACCTTCAGTAGCGGTCACCGCGTTGGGTCCCGCACCTACAAAGTAGATGCGCCGTGAGTCTGCTACAGCCTCCCGGGCAATTGAGCGTACCTCGTCTTCGCGGGCCAGGATGTTTTCCATCAGCGAGGGTATCTGTGCCAACCCTTGCTCTAGACGTTGCGCCTGCTTCGTATGCCCAAGCAGCGCTGCCAGGCGGGCGGCAATCTGACTCACGCGTGTCAACGCACCAATATAGCTAATAGAGTGTGTTGAAGAAGGGTCTTGTTCCACCGTCTCTATAACAATATCTGGCCCTTGCATCTTCGAGTTCTTGCCTGTGATCCCGATTGTCGATACTTTTGCTTCCATGGCCCGTTGTACGGCCAGATTGCCGTGTAGTTTACTCCCGCGATGGCTAATAACAATGACACCATCGTCCGTACGCAATGGTCGAGGATAGTTCACAAACTCAAACGACCGTAAAGCCCAGACATCTGCTCCTGCCAGGCGCAGTAAATATTCACCGACTGTAGCCGCGTGAAAGCTTGTACCAATGCCTGCTAGCAAAATGCGGTTGGTATTTGCCAGCCTCGCGGCTGCTTGTGCTGGACCATCCCAGTTTGCCAGTAGCTCTCGTACTGCCTGAGGTTGCGCGTGAATGGAGCTATAGAGCCCCGTAGTACTCTCTGCCATTAACAAGTCTCCTTTGCGTAATTATTCATCTAAAAAGTGTACCCTATTCCCTGCCTCAATGCTACAGCCAAACATAACCATCAAAGAAACCAACTCTACATCCAAAGAGGCTATGTCCTATCTCCTTTTTTAGCTTTATCGTTACTCACATCTTTCTTGATGCGTATAATTTAATAAGAGTGGCGCGTATATCTAATAGGAGTGGTGCTCAAAAGCCTGAACGGTTTCTTTCTGGCTGGTACTTTTTACTAACCAATAATAGACATAATGTGGCGAGAAGCTTTGCACACCATTTTAGACAGGGACACTCAACATCACTGTATTCATACCTATACTTATCGAGGTGAAAGTCAATGTCAGGCATAACAAGTAGTATTCTTCCTGGCCATCAAAGGCAGGATATTGAGCAACTCACTTTTGCAGAGCGAGTGCAGCTTGGAGCAGAGAATGCTGTGCGCTGCATGGGCGTTACAGCCAACGATCGCATCTTTATTATGACCGACTATGAGCGTGAAAGCATTGCTCGTCATGTAGCCATGGCTGCTCTCGACCACCATGCCGATGTCACCGTGCGTTTCCTTGAACACTACGGCGAACGTCCACTTACTACCTTCTCTGATGAACTGCGCAACGACCTTATTCAAGCGCGGCCAACAGTAACTTATTACATTGCAACTGCCAAGCCAGGGGAAATAGCCTTCCGTATTCCCCTTCTACCCTTCTTAGCACAGGAACTGAAAGTACGTCACGGCCATATGATTGGCATCGACGAAGCATTGATGGCTGAAGGCATGTGCGCCGACTACGATGAGGTGTACAGCTTGACGAACCAGGTCTTTGATCTTGTGCGGAACGCTCAAAAAATTCATGTCACGTCCGCCAAAGGCAGCGACGTAACAGCGACGTTCCATAAAGACTGGAAGTGGATTCCATGCCATGGACGCTACCACGAACAGGGAAAATGGGGCAATTTGCCCGAAGGTGAAGTCTTCACCGCTCCGGCCACAGTTGATGGCGTCCTTGTCTGTGATGTCCTGGGTGATTACTTCTCTGAGAAATATGGGGTGCTGGAACAACCTGTTGTTATCAACGTCAAGCAAGGCTATGTTAGCGAAGTCACCAGCCAGAATGAAGCAGTGGCCAAAGAACTGCGCGATTACCTGTTCTCGGTGCCCAATGGCAATCGTGCTGGAGAATTTGCCATTGGTACGTTGACCAGCCTCAAGAAACTCGTTGGCAACCTCTTGCAGGATGAAAAGATGCCCGGCCTGCATGTGGCCTTTGGTAATCCCTATCCACAATTCACGGGAGCCGATTGGGATGCGCGGATCCATGTGGATGTCATTCCCACCTGCTGCACTATCGAAGTGGATGAGCGTGTCATCATGCGCAATGGTGAGTTCATGATATAAATAAGTCCAGGCTCAAACATTGACAGTGAGCCATGATTCTTGTTAGAATCATAATAGACTCTTCTTATATTGCTGCAACTGTATCCCGGGTATTGTACTTGCTTGCTCTCGCAAAGAGGGGTTTGAGAGGATCTCCAGCATGGCCACAGCCAGGGGACATCATCTTATTGGTAAGGTGCTCGGCTCGTGCATCATTGAAAAACTGCTGGGTTATGGGGGATCCAGCGCAGTTTTCTTGGCCCAAGAAACCACGACAGAGGAGCAGGTAGCCATCAAAGTCTTTCTGCCGCGTTCCTATATGAACGCACAGATGCAGAAAGATTTTTATAGCCGCTTTCTTCGTGAGGCAGAAGCTGTTAGTAAACTCGATCACCCAAATATCCTGCCCATCCATGCCTATGGTGAACAGGATGGGTTACCGTATATTATTATGCCCTATATGGAGGGCGGAACCTTAGGTGAATACATCACCAATCATGGCTGTCTTTCCTTAGATGAAGCATGCTGGTACCTTGAGCAGATCGCTTCCGCGTTAGATTATGCTCATCAAGAGCATGGATATGTGCACTGTGATGTCAAGCCGGCCAATATTCTCCTCGACAGTGACGGTAATGCCATGTTAACAGACTTTGGTATCATTCATATGATGCATCCAGAGTCTGCCACCGGATCCTCAGAGCGCAAACCACCACAGATGCTGATGGGAACGCCTGTCTACATTTCACCGGAGCAAGCTTTAGGCCAACCATTGGATGGTCGCTCGGATATCTATTCACTTGGCATCACGCTTTTCTACTTTCAAAGGCGATTCTACCATTGCCGTGGCTCTTTTACAGATACATGAAGCTCCGCCTTTGCTTGGCCTGTTGCGTGCTGATATCTCTCCAGGCATCGATAATGTTGTTCAGAAGGCGCTTGCCAAACGACCAGAGGATCGTTTTCAAACTGCCGACGAGTTCAGTGCTGCCTTTGCCCAGGCAGTCGCACTTCAGGATTCTAGCAAGACATATCAAATTTATCCCGATGGTAAATCTCCTATAGTACTGCCTGCATACGCACAAGACTTGAGCAGCAACTCGTTGCGGGCCGTCCTTGCGGCTAAACCTGTTGTGCGTGTGAGACCCGCTACCCAACGCTCTTTTAGTTTTCCCCGGCTCATCGTGGCCATTATATTGTTGCTGGCTCTGACTTTTGGAGCTGCCATCGCAGGAGGATTGATTAGTTCGCATCTAGCCAGTAATGCTCCCAACCTACACGCGCACGTACAGATTACTCTACCTGCACATGCATTGGGTGATAACCTGGCAAATATTGAAGATTGGCCTACTGGGGGTACCTTTTTCTTTTCGGGGGAGCAGTATCATATCCAAAACAATTTTCCGCATAACGTAGCCTTGGCACTCTATGCCAATCATCAATATTCTAACTTCCGCCTCGTTGTCACTACATCTGAAATTCATGGCTCAGGCGATGGCGCAGATTACTATGGAGTTGCCTTCCGTGGATCGGCCGATCAATCACGTTACTATCTTTTTGAAGTTACCGCGTGGGCTGGTGGTCAGTACCAATTCTGGCGCTATGACGGCGATGATCACTGGAATATACTTGCAATTGGTACCGCTCCCTCGCTTGTGACGGCTCTCGGGAAAAGCAACACAATCACCCTTGTTGCCAAAGGCAAAACATTTAGCTTCTTGATTAATGGAATATCTATCGGATCTCCTGTCACTGATTCCTCAACATTGGCCCTGTCTACCGGCGAAGTAGGCCTCTCGGTAGAGGAACAGGGCACCGAGATTGTGTTCTCGCATCTCCACATCAGTATTCCTGCACAATAAGTTTCTTTCTAAAGATCGTTGCTCTAAGGAATTGACATTGCCTGCTCAAGGCTCTATACTGGATTTGACCAGAACAAATAACTTTGCCGCCAGATACTTTCAAAAGGTGTGCCAAGAGGAGGATATTTAAACCATGACGTATGTGATTACTCAGCCGTGCATTGGCGTCAAAGATGCATCTTGCGTCGATGTCTGCCCTGTTGACTGCATCCACCCTTCACAGAATGAGGAAGGCTTTGATGAGGCTGAGCAGCTTTATATCAACCCGGATGAGTGTATAGATTGCGGTGCTTGCGAGCCCGCCTGTCCGGTTACAGCCATTTTTGAGGAGTCTGCAACTCCTGAGGAGTGGAGGCATTTCATCAAAATTAATGCGGACTTCTTCAAATAAACTTTGTGCGTGGCGTTTTTGTGTACAATAGCTGGCTTGCTGCATGGATGTTGTACATAAAAACGTAAAGCATACCCAATTGTAATTTGTCTTTAGACTTTCTAATTGTGCTGTGGTATAATGCTCCTTGCGAACGCAGTACACACACTACTTCTGAGGGAGCAATCTCCTAATCCACCTGATGAACCGGAAAATAACAATCATGCTGGAGAACAAACAGAGAATGCCGCAGAGGCCCTCAAAACAGAGCAGCCTTTGACTGGCCAGGTAGAAGGGGAAACTGGTACGGGTGCACCTGTCACAGATTATACTGTGACTCCTCCCTTTTCATCTGTCGTTCCACCAACACAAACGCAAGCATCAAATGGTGCTGAGCAACAAAATTATACGCCTCCTATCGAAGGTGGCAGGCGTACAGCACGAGGCGAACTTTTTCGTCGCCCGCCGCAGCCACCACCTGTTCCAACTACTCCGCCGCCGCCATCCTTGCAGCCCCCAACGCATGAGATCGCTTTGCCGCTAGGGAACCTATTGCATACCAGCTGGAAAATGAAAGCAAAGCAGGGGGACGTGCTCGCTGTTGGAACTGTGGCTCAATCGCTATCGCCTATGATCGCTGGAGCACACGTAGCAAGACCTTTGGCGAAGTTGGTATTGCTTTTTGTGAAATATGTGGCGTGTGGAGCGTTCTCTAGAATTTCTTTCATCTTATGATGTGGTTATAGTTGTTGCAGAGGGGAACGAAGTATGTCACAAGATCAAGGCGAATCCATGCCTCGACGTTGTCCGCGCTGCGGTGGTCTAATGGCTAAACCTGCAGGGAGTTCATTATACTGGCACGCCGATAGTAATCACCCGCGCTGTGATATTACCAATGTCGTTGATCCCCCTTTGGCTGTTCAAACTACTGATGAATCACCACTACCACCAAGTGAACCTCCCCGGGGGAAGCATCAAAAGAAATAATCTCGATGATGCAACCGTTGCCCCTTATCTTGCGTATAATGAGGAGACAAAGATCCTCTTCAGCTGGGCTGAAGGGGTAGTTCATTATTCACTGTCATAATTGAGGTTTATGATGTTTAATCCCAGAAGTAACGGACCGTTCGGAAGAAATACTGGAATGTTCGGTTCCTCTCGATATCAATATCAACAATATGGAGCCATGCCCTATGAAGGCGCTCAGGCGAGTAGCCTCATAAGTAAGGTTATGGGTCTACTGGCTTTTTCCTTCCTCTTTGCCTCCATTGGTACTTTTGTTGGCACGTTTGTCATTACAAGCATTGGCACCTTCTGGATTGTTGCTTTGGCAGGCTTAGCCGTCCTATTCATTCTGAATTTTGCCATTCAGAAACCAGGGCTAAACCTGTTCCTGCTCTACCTGTTCACCTTTTTAGAGGGCATGGCTATCTCGCCCATCATTGGCTACTACCTGCATACCGATAGCACTATCCTTGGTGAAGCTTTCTTGATTACAACCATCACCTCGTTTGCACTGGCAGCCTATGCCTGGACAACAAAACATGACTTTTCACGTCTCGGTGATTACCTCTTCTTTGGTGTTATTCTGCTGCTGGTGGCCGGTCTGATAGGCATCTTCTTTGGTGGCATCTTTCATACCACTTTGTTCGCACTGGTTATCTCCGTCTTCGGCATTGCCATTTTCTCTGGCTATGTTTTGTACTATATACAGCGTGCCAAGTATATGGCCGATACCATGCCGAACGCCATTGGCCTGACCGTCTCCATATTCATCACCGTTCTCAACCTGTTCCTGTATATCCTGGAGCTGCTCTCTATCCTACAAGGTGGCAACCGGCGCAGGTAATACTTTTTCTGTTCACATTTTCCTGCCGGTCAAATTGCTAGTATAATAACAGGAGAGAATAAACGGAATAAAAGTAGTAATGCCTTTGTTCTCCTAAGCAAGACACAGTATCTCCAGGAGCTACATTGCTAAAGGTCAGATACATATTCTGTTGTGAAAGAGAGTGAGAAACATATGGGAACGCATGCCAACCTGATTTATGTTGGTGATAAAGATTTCGAGTCAAAGGTGCTAAAATCGGATACCCCTATCGTTGTTGATTTCTGGGCTGATTGGTGTGGCCCTTGTAAATCCATTGCTCCATATTACGAAACGTTGAGCGAACAATATCAGGGCAAGCTGGTATTTGCTAAGGTGGATACCGACGCAAATCCCTATACCCCATCACGCCTGCGTGTCCAGGGCATTCCAACTTTTATCATTTTTAAAAATGGTTCAGAGGTTGGTCGTGTAGTTGGAGCAGACCGCATACGTCTCAAGAAAGAAATTGATCGCGTGGTAGCCGAAACGAACGTTGCTTGATTACTACATAGAGGCGTCAAATTGTTATGCAGGCACAGGGCTTTACCTGCCCTGTGCCTGCATAACAATTTGACGCCTCCCTATTTCCTCTCGACTGTAACCCCTTTTTGTGATATATTCTTTCCGATGCCATGTATCGTTGCATGGTTGTATAAAATAAATGTTGTCTGGACATAAGGGAAACCGTATATGCCTACGTTAGAACGTTCCAACCCGCTTCCACTTTATTATCAGCTCAAAGAAGTGCTGAAGCAGCAGATTCGGGCAGGCCATCTTGCCCCTCATACAGCTATTCCATCGGAGCCGGAACTTGTTAGCAGTTACCATGTGAGTCGAGCCACAGTACGTCAAGCTCTCACAGAACTTGTGCACGAAGGCTTGCTGTATCGACAACACGGCAAAGGTACATTTGTGTGTGAACCGCGAGTTCAACAGACGTTGAGCGAACTCAGCAGCTTTAGCGAAGAGATACGGCGGCGCGGAAAACGCCCAGGCGGTTTGCTCCTTGTCAGTGAGCTTGTGCGCGGCTCTGAAAACGTGCGTGAACAACTACGTTTGACTGATACCGAACAGGCTATCCGTTTGGAGCGCCTGCGCAGCGCTGACGGGACCATGGTCGCTTATGAAGTAGATTATTTACCTTATCCTCGTGCCGCAGGGATTTATGAGAGAGCAAAGGAAGTAGCTGATGGTTCACTCTATAGCCTCATGGCGACTGAAGGATTCAGCCCATATATCGCTGAGCAAAAACTCAAAGCTGATCGGCCCTCGTCGCGTGAAGCTGAGTTTTTGCGCCTTGAAGCTGGTGAACCTGGCTTGCGCCTTACTTGCACGACTTTTGATCAAACTGGTTTACCTATCGAATATTCCGAAGCCTTTTATCCAGGGACCCATTACGAGTATCAGGTCACGTTGAGAGTTACAAAATAGAGCTTTTAATCTTGCAAGAAGATACTAGTAGAAGTACCCTGAGCGTGCTATACTACGCAGGGACTTAAAATATTCTGTTTTTCAATTTAAACGCACGAGTACCAGGTGGCAAGTTATACAGCTACCAAACTAAATAGAGGAGAATGAGTTAGTATGGATGAGATGCAAAGCTTAGCAAACGACAATACGGATGGAGCGAAGCTCCAGTCTGGCAATGCTGATGAGCAGGAATGGACTGACAAAGGCAATGCCGCTGCTCAGCAGGGAGACTACGAGGGTGCAGCGGAAGCTTTTGAGCAAGCAGTAGCGATAAATCCAAGTGATGCCAGGGCACGCTATAACCTGGCATTAGCACAGCAATATCTTAGGGATACGGAACAAGCCATTGCTGGCTATCGCAGAGCTATTGACCTCGACCCTCAACTGATCGATGCTTATATCAATCTTGGCAATCTCTATGGTGAGTTGGGGATGCATGAGGACTCGCTAGAGACCTTTCAGCAGGCTCTAGAACTAGACCCTGAGAATGATGACCTCTATCTCAGTATCGGGGACGCCTATCGCGCTTTGAATCTCTACCAGGACGCGATTCAAGCCTATCGTCAAGCTATTATCTTGAACCCTGATAATACAGTTGCTAGCGATAACCTACGTGATGTTCGCGAGCGAGTAAATGATCAACTGCGTCGCGTGATGGAACAGGAGCGACGAATAGACGAGGATCCCAGTAACGCATCACGTTACGCCGAACTTGCCAGCCTCTACCTTGATATGCGTCGCTACGATGAAGCCCTCTCCATTGCCAACCAGATGCTTGCCCTCGATCCTACAGGGCGCACCGGCTATGACATGCTGGCAGCGGTATATGAGCAAATGAGCGAACGTGACCTGGCAGCTGAGACCTATACAAATATCGTGGCTATATCGCCGGAAGATGCCGAGGCCTGGGAACACCTGGGAACCTGGCGTGCCCTCCAGGGCAATACCAACGAGGCAATTGATGCCTACAAGCATTCAATCCAGCTTGATCCAAATCGTACCACTGCCCTCTTTAGTCTGGCAGAAACTTACCTGGAGGCAGAGCGCTATGAAGAGGCCATGCAAGTCTATCAGACCCTGATCGAACAGAGCGAAGATCTACAATCGGATGATCTGGCTGCAGCCTATGCCGGTCTTGCTGATACTTACAACTCCCTGGGACGCTATGACGAAGCCATTGCCATCTGTAAAAAAATGCTCGAAGAGTTTGAGGATGATCCAGAGGCCTACTACCAGCTTGCTACTGCATATGATGCCCTTGGCCGCTATGACGAGGCCATTGAAAACTATCAGAACGCTATCGACATCGACCCGATCAACGCTGACTACTATAACGACCTGGCAGACACATACCGTGAAGTGAAACGCTATGACGAAGCTCTAGATGCAGCCCAACAGGCTGTCGCACTAGACCTCTCGCTCGTACTGGCTTATGAAACTCTTGCACAGATCTATGAGGAGATGGGGAGACCAGAAGAGGCAGCCGCCGCCCGAGAGCAAGCAAACGCTCTCAGCCTTGCGACTGTATAGGATGCGGTGAAGGATAATAACAAAGGCTGTTGTGGAGAACCTTCTCATCCCAGGAAGTCTCTCCACAACAGCCTTTGTTATCTAAGTTTCTCTTCCACTGTATCAGCAAACAACTTTAGATCGTCGATGCGTTGTTGTATGTGGTCGTAGAGCACATCGCGGTTGAGCGTACTGGGATCATGTAACAGGGAGTCACGCAGGTTGGTAAGAACCTCCAGGCGGTATGCCAGGGCCTGGGGAATAATCTTTTGTGAGGCTACAATGCTGAGTAGTTCGTGGTAACCCTCTGGACGGCGTAGCCCAAATGAGGATACCAGTATCCCACAGATGTGCAGACAGGCCTCAATCGCCAGCTGCAGGTAGCGTTCTGCCAGTCCATAGATACGATAGTCCGTGGTAAACTCCTCGCGCTTCGACTCTCCCAGGCTGTGCAAAATACTTATCGCTTCCTGCAGTTGTTTCAGGTGACGCTGAACCAGCTCTTTATCAATCGGTAATACCTGGCCATAAAGGCGGCGGCTCAATGCCTGGTTCTGTATTTCATCAAACTTCTTGAAATCCAGGTAATCCATCACCGCCTTCGTTTCAAACGAAACACGCTGTTTCTCATCCCGGCTAAACAGAATCTGCCCATACTTAATCACTTGCAGCTTGAGCAGGAGGGAAGCCTGGTTCAAAATCACCACATCGATGCTTTCGGACTCCAATCGCTTCGCCAACTCACTAAAGAAGTAGAGCTGGTAGTCAAGGAACTGGTCCGACTTGATCTGATCCATCAGGAGTATCGCGATATCTACGTCAGTAAGGTGCCCAAATGAGGTACGACTGGAAAGTGAGCCTGCGAGATAGGCGGCATTAACGGGATTTTGCGTGAAGAGTTGGTTGAGCTGAGATTGCTTCTCGAATAAGTTCATTCACAACCTTCCTTGCTTGGACCTATTGGTCTCTTGGCGCGAACGAAGAAGAATTTCTTCAGAATAGCAATGTTTGCTTATGACAACTATAACATATAAAACCCTGCAACGTAACCTCGTTTTATTGATGGCTCTGCATCCTTAAGGGGGATTGTGGGGTGGAAAAACTGGGGACACCCCAGACCCCGGCAAAGGACTGCGTCCTCTGCACTGCTGCTTTCTCCTTCAAGGATTGAGACTCTTATTGATGCACGTCCGTGAGCCTCCAACGGTGTCAAAATCAACCCTCTATCCATTCTTCACCATTGGAGGCGACCTCCTTTTTCCAAATGGGTACAGTCGTCTTCAGGGTATCAATGATATAGCGACAGGCATCAAAAGCTTCGGCTCGATGTGGCGCGGCGACCACAATAATGACACTGGCCTCACCTATCTCTAATCGACCGAAACGGTGCGCAACTGCAACGCGCTCTACCCCCCAGCGCCGTTCAGCTTCGGCAACAATCGTGCGAATCTGCTGCTCTGCCATCTCTGGATATACTTCATATTCAAGGTAGCGTATCTGTTTACCTCGTGCATTGTCGCGTACAACCCCTTCGAAAACGACAATACCTCCTACGCCAGGATGACTAACGGCCCTAATCAAAGTATCTCTATTCAGTGGCTCACGGGTAAGTTGAATGATTGGTTCCATTTAGCACTACTCCTGAATGGTTGCAAACGCGGATAACGAGTGACTAACAGCGGGCGTATATCAGCGACGCTGGTTCGTTCATCCACCATCAATAATTCCTCATTTTGTCCCGTAATTTCACGCAATGAGGCAAAGTAACGAATGCGTATCTTCATATGCATACTATAGTCCCCTTTTTTGAGGTTGTCTAGTTCTTGAGGTGCTGTGCTTTTAAGCGTGGAGAGGGGCTTTTTTGTCTACCTGTGTCAATGTTTGACTGTCTCTGACTACTGGCTTTGGTGTCAAATTTGGTGTCACTGTTTTTCCTCCTGACGGCTCGTTTTTGGTGTGTTTAGGCTTCAAATGGCAAAGCCAAACTCATTAAGGGCTCGACCCACAGGGGATTGCTCCTTCTCCCCCAACGTTTGCTCTCTGAGAATCCAGAGCAATGTGCGCGGTCATTCACCAGGTTGATCCACATTAGATGGCCGTCTGCCGCAGCCGCTGCTGCGCAATCATATAGTTCAGGGCGCTGAGGACCAGCAGATTGAACACTAAGCTCCCGAGTGCAGCGAACTGCTCGCCGTAGAACGCAAAGACCTGGAGGAAGAAAATGGAGACCAGCATCGCCCCCTTGAAGCAGTGATACGCGTGCAAGCGCGAGCGGGGCAACCAGACCACGCCCACGACGATCAGCAGATCCGCCAGGAGCGAGAAGGCCAGCGGGCACACTTGGATGAAGCTGATGGGGTATCCAGTGGGCAAGGTATTCAAGACGACCACCAGCAGGATGATGACGGCACCGGACAACAGGGCATTGACCACCAATAGCACCACCAGCGCCTTGACGAAGAGCGGGGACGCTACCAGACGGCGAGAGCGTTGCCTGAAGGTGCCCTTGAGGCGTTCGAAGAGGCCAGGCCCCTGCTGCGAGTGCCCAGGGAGCTGCTGAAGCCCTGCGATGAGCGCCTGCGCCAGGGGGTTCTGTGAGTCACTAGCCTCCAGCAGACGGAGGATCTCCGCCTTGCGCTGGGCACTGGGTTCGGAGAGCAGGAGATCAATGCTCTCCTCGAGCGCGCTAGCGAGCCGATCCCGCGGCGAGAAGCGTGGGGACCGAATGGCCCGCAAGCCCAGAAAGAGCAGGATGAAGATGATGTAGATCAGCGCCACGGTCGGCTCGAAGAAGTAGTTGTTGTCGCTGGTGATGAACTTGCCCAGTTCATCGATGAAGGTGCCGAAGCCGATGCCGCCCAGCAATGCCGCGGTAGCCTTGATTCGCCCTACTTGGGGGAAGCCCATCCACGCCAGGAAAAAGCGGATGAGCAGCAGCGAGGCCACGCTGGCCACCAAGAACAGCTCGAATTGCCCACCGCTGGTAGTGCTGCGAGCCAGACGGCCTAGCCTGGTACTCCGTGCTAGCATCTGTTGCATCTGGTACCTCCTTGTCCGACTCATCGAGGACCTTTCAGTCTGTCCATCAGGTGCCTTCTTCCGTATCTCCTTCGAAGAAAGGCGTCTTCAACCTCTCCTCTGTTACCAGAGACACTCCTATATTACCATAGACACCGTCCTGAAATCATTACGAAAAACGTTACGAACTGTCAGACTTCAATAACTCTCGAAGATGGTTTTATCTGTCTGCACCCACCTGTAGGAGTTTTTCAACACACTGAGACTTTTTCGGGATGAATTTGGCTTGATAGACAAAAGTGTCGAGTAGCCTGAGCCTCTGATATAGGGTCAATTCAGTATTGTACCACGTTTCTGAGAGTAACCGCTTCGCTTTTGTCGAGTGGCTTCTTGAGCGGCCCGGCGTTTTTTGTTTCGTGCCCATTTGTCTACTGGTGTCTCCCATTTTCGCTGGTTTTCTCTCGGTTATGCTGTCAACTTTGCTGTCAGCATTTTTCTCTTGGCTACTCATTTGCGGCTTGTTTGGGCTTCAAGTGGTATACTGCGTTTGTTTTTGTTTTGATCTAGTTCACATTCTCTCAGGGCTTTTTCTTGGGCTACTTTCATACGGCAAGCTATTATATCAAAAAGGGAGGAGAGTCGAGCCCCACAACTAAGACGATAATTGTTGCAATTTTTAAAGTCTTTTTCTCCTGTCACTATGACCGAAGCTGTGCTAACATTGCTTTTCTCCATTGCATTATGGATAAGTCAGGCTAGAAAGCTGAAAGCAACTTGCTTGCCAGAGCATAGCAGAATGAGCCAGTATTGCATATAACACAGGGACAGGTTTGTGGATAGGGTTTTACATCAGACACTTTTATGCGTTCAAAATAGGGAGAACTATATTGGAAGGCTGAATATGGATCGAGTGCTATCATTTTTCAAAAAGTGGGTCAATAGCTTGTATCTTGTTGCCTTTGCCTTTATTGTGATTGGAGTCATTTTGTTCTTCATTCCAGGGCTAAAAGGCGCACTATGGCTAACGATTGATGGGGCATTGGTCGGTGCTGGCTTCACTATCCTTGTCACGACGATAACCTCACAACAATCCATATCCAACCAATACAAGAAAGAAGCCAATCTTCAGCGTAAGACAGATGTATATGGCCCGCTCCATGCAGAACTGAAAGTGCTGAGGGAAACATTTGATGAGGTTCGTGCGGGAAGAGCACCCTATCCACAGTATATTAGCATTCATGGCGACTCTTTTCACCCATCTTTGGTCTCGACTGCTTCCACTCCGTATACCTTTGCTTGGTGGCCTAAGTTCAAGGAAAACTACCACATTGATGACTTTTCGTCAGCCGCTCAAAAACGGTTAAACGATCTGCAAAGCCATACAGAAGCCTACAACACAGCAGTTGAAACCGTACGCAAAGTTGTGCCAGCTATACTGATGCGACACATTGCGACGAGCATTGAAAAGGAAGAGCAGCGTAGTTCGTATCAGGAATGGCTGCACGCGAGTAATAGTGGGTCATATACGGACGAAAAGCGCTGGTTTGACTTCATCAAATTGGAAAGAACAATAGTTTCACCAGACAGACCTCTTAGCAAGGGCTTGTCTCGATCATGGGCACACACAGTTGAATGGCTTCTTGCTGATAAAGCAGATCAAGCGGCTCAAGAGGTTTATGATACAGATGCCCGACAATGGGGGGCCCCTAACGCCGTGGAACTCTCTTGGTTCAAAGACATCTTTGATGCTACATTGGCCGAGCTTAAAAATGACCCGGCATATAAGCAGGTCATACTTGCTCAGGAGGAACTTTTCAAGCGGCTACAAGACACCGAGAAGATGCTAGAAGAGGGATTACGCTATATTCGAGATCGCTATGAAGGTGGCACTCCTCCCGTGTAAAAGGCTGTATGAGTAAGGGGAAGGTGCTGTGGAAGAGGGGAAGAACAAAGCACCTCTCATGGTGATTGGATGTAGTCCATTAGAGTCGGAAGACTTTAAAGTGAAGCCTTCTTTTTGTTCAGTGGGTAGTGCCAAGGGGTGGAAGTGGTTTTTTTCATCCGCTGGCGTTCGTGATGCTTCTCGGTGTGCTTAAATCGTTGGTTTACGTTCCGCTGTGCCTATGGTGGTTCGCTCTCTATCGTGACTTTCGCTGCCAAATTCGCTGCTGGCTTTTTTGATAGAGCAAGCCATTTTTAAGTATCCAATACCTGGTATAATGAACAAGAGAACAAGGGAAGGAACCCAGATGCCATAACGAATTTTGTGTAACGATATGCAGTGGGAAGGCGTTAAAACCAGTCCAGACCTAGCTTCTAGGCTTTTATGCTAAGCCCCATTACACAAAATTCGTTATGGCATCCTAATTTCACCTCAGTTTGAGTAAAGACAATATACCGCAGTGCCCTTTACTGCTAACGATCAGAGTTCTCAATTACTGACCGGATTTTATTCCATAAAGCTTGGAAAAACTCTTCTTTGGAGTATCTTTTTACACCTCCTGAGGTGAATGAGGATAAAAGGCTCATATCTTGCAACTCAAGTACAACCAATTCTCTCGCAGCATCCCATTTAAAATGTCCCCATGCATTTATACCATGAATATATGATATTGGGCCTATTGAATATGAAAAGCTTACGCCATCATCACTCCTGCTTTCTACCATTGAGCCTTTATGAATATCTAAAGAATAAACTGTCTTCTGGTTAGACAAAATACGTATTTGTCTATGTCCCTGGGCGTCATCAGCATAAAAATCTAAGGAGTCTTCCCCCTCAACAGCTTCCCGTAAGTTTGACGTGACATAATCAATCCACTCGTCTCTTATCTTATAAGGATTGAATGATTTATTCCCTCTAATTTTTGGCAAAGCAAGCTTTTCATCCGCTTTGGAAAAGCTTACTGGCCTATCATCCCGCACCTTTGCAGAAGTTTTTAAAGCTTGAAGATCTTCAACAGCTTTTCTGATACCTTGAGTAATATTATGGAAAGCTTCGTCTTTATTGTACCAAATCCGGCTATCAACAGGTTTACCATCAGTCGGAAGCGCCTGGAGCTTTCCAAATGGGGCGTTGTGCCAGTCACAATGGCGAAGGATTATAGGAATAACACGGGCTTCTCCTGCATTGTGCCTTTCCATCGCTCGTTTAACTTCAATATCATAGCAATAGGTCGAGGCAAGAAAATCAGCACTGATAAGCAGCAGAATTATTTGAGCCGTGTTCAGATGTGCATCAATTTCTCTAGCCCATTCCGTCCCAGCGATAATTTTACGGTCGTGCCAGCTAGAAATAACCCCCTGGTTTTTCAAAAGGCTGAGGTGGGTTTCGAGTTGATCCCGTAAATCCTGGTCTTTATGAGAGTAAGAAAAGAAGACTTCAAGTGCTTTCTTCGGTTCGGATACCATTGCTACAAATCCCTTCTGTATGTGTTATGGTGAGTATAGCGCTCCAGAGAACTGAAATCAAGAACCTCCTTCCCTCTGTTTATTTACCGAATTTTTGCCCAAATTAGTAGCACTTTGCCCTATACCGCACATACCCCTTGTGGATGCCAGACTCCAACTAGAGCATCGGTCAAGTAGTTGTAGAAAGAGAAAGGACACCCGCAAAGAGTGTCCTTCCGTTTCTTTATAGACAGGGACCACGCCATCGGTCCGTGACGGCTACCCACTCAACTGACGAACGTAATCTTCCCAAAGAGCCCATCCGCCTCATCGTTGCTGCCTGCCGTGAAGAAAAGTTCGTTGTGTTTGCCCGCACTCGCATCGTTGCCAAAGGCCAATCCCCACAGGTCATCAATCGTAATGGGATTGTTGGCCTGGTCTCTGAGTTGGCCGAGAAACTCGCCGGTATTCAGATCAAACGCATTGATGCGACCGTTGCCGAAATTGCCGACCAGCAAGGCATTACTGAACAGCCCAAAATCAGCGGGGGCGAGGGCCAGGCCCCAGGGAGAGTTGAGCCTGCCGTGCAAAACAAGCTGCCGGATCAAATTTCCGTTGGTGTCGAAGACGTCGACAAACCCATGGGCCGGACCCGACACGTCGTCGTGATGGGCCGCATCCTGGAGGGCATAGGTGACATAGAGGTTGCCACCAAGGTTCTGGATGCCGAAGGGAGCGTAACACTGGTTTGGCCGCGGGCAAGTGTTCGCCAGCTTCGAGTCGGTGAAGGACCGAACCAGGTGAAAAGTCGAATCGAACATCTCTACCGTTCCGAAGCGGAAATTGGTGGCATAGATGAAAGTGCCAGAGGCGTTGCTGGCGATAGCAAGCCCTTTGTAGACCGCCCCCACGAACCCACCCTGACTCACGGTTGAGCGATCCACTGCAAGGATAGCATGAGTTGGGTCAGCCTGGGGGTTCCAGCCGGAGATCGTGCCGTCTTCAGTCGCAAAGATGAAAAGACTTGGACCCGCTCCAGTGGCCGTCGCCACGACAAAGCCACTCGTGCCGTTGAAGACGTTACCGGTTGGTGCTGCCGTCGTTCCAGCAGGACTATTTGCGGGGGGCGGGATAGAGACCACTAGCGGGCGTGCCGTGCCATCGCCGTTGTACAAGGTGGCCACGCCTGCGCCATTGTCTGATACCCACCAAGGGCTAGTGGAGCTATGTGACAGACCCCAGGGATTGAGCAGGTTCGGATCTTGATGGGCGGCGATATTGGGAAGGTCCGAAACCAGGTTGGTCTGCTGGTAGAACCCGTTAGCAGTGTTGCCTTGGGCGTTGGCTGCAACCGGTACTAACATCAGCAAAAGCAGAGCAATAGTCATTACAACAGCCAGAAGTCGTGGTCGCGCGGGAAATAGATGGATACGCATAGAGATACCTCCTTTGGGGCGCGATAAATCTGGCCCCTTCTATAGAACTCTTCACATGAGGGGAGATCATCCCCCAGGAAAATATCAGAATCCCCCCTATACAAGCATATACGTAGAAGGTTACACATGTCTAGGACTGCTTTGTCAGTTTCTATGGAGCAGATTTCATGATGACAGCATACTGCCACTAATTTGGACGAAATTTAGGTATTTAAGAAGGTAAGATGTTTGGAATGCTCGGCCTGGTCGATAGAAACAATTTATGGCGTAGGTTCTGTTCTAAATTTTGTGTTTTCTGGTATCAAGCCAAGTTGCCTTTCACAAGAAATGAGATAGATACCAAATAGGTCATTTCCATCATGCTCTTTTGGTGCCTCATGGGGCCTTCTTTGTATGGCTTGTCGAGCCGTTTTTTGCGTTGTCTTTGTCTCCTGATGTCTCCCATTTTCCATGGTTTTCTCTCGGTTATGCTGTCAGTTATGCTGTCATCTTTTGTAGCTAGCATGGCTCAAGATGTGCCTGGATAGTGGTTAAATGGCAAACCATTGTTATTAAAGAGGGAAGATTTGAACCTCGGAGGGGGCCTTTTTTCCCCTGTTCATAGGTCAGTTCGTGGGCCTGTTGAGCGTGGATTGCGTCGTTTTTGTCTATACTTGTCTACTGGTATTGATGAGAGTAGAGCGGTTTTGCTCCCTGTTTTGCTCCCATTTTATTGTGGGCTAACCTTGTAGCTCGCGTTTGCGGAATAATTTCTCTTGCAAGCCATTGGAATGCACCTTTTATTTTAGTCCTATGCTGGGTCTTTGTCTACCCCTTGTTTTTTGGGCTTCCTGAGCGTGCACAGTTGCATTTTTGTCCAGATGTGTTGCATGAGGACTATCTAAATGTATCGCTTCTGCTGTCAATTCTGATAGTGTTGGCGAATTCGGTTTTCAAGCTCAGAATACTGCGAACTTTCGCCCAAAACGACCTTGGTTTTTGAATTCGCCAACACTATCAATTCTGCTGTCAAAATGGAGCCTTTTGCGGCATCTTAAGCAGCCTCTGTGTGAAGTTGGGGAAGTGTCGAATTCTGCTCACAGACAAAGCAAGCGAACAGCAGTTTATCTTATTTTTCACTGCTCATTGTTTAGATAATGGGATATGCTTTAAAACTCATCTTTCGGTCTCGTGAAGAGGTGACGATAGGTGTCTATCATCCTCCAGCCACGCGTGCTGGGGAGGGTTACGGATTACTTCGTCCCGTGACGTATGGCTTCGAGCACAGCAGTATACTGCTCCAGAAGCCGAAGCACCAATGGGTCTGATGGGCCCAGTTGCTGCTCATAGCTGGTCAAAGCGCGCTGGTAGAGTGGCTCAGCCTGTCCATACTTGCCTTGCTGAACTGCAAGGAATGCCAGCCACTTCACACTATCCGCTGTTTCAGAATGATCTGGCCCTAATTGCCGCTCTCGAATGGTGAAAGCACGTTGCATCAACGATTCGGCCTGTTCATACTTTCCTTGGGCGAAATACAGTTTCGCCAGGTTGTGCAGGCTCCAAGCCGTCCGTGAATGCTCGAGTCCCAGCTGCTCTTCACGAATGGCCAGTGCCCGCAGCAGTAATGGCTCCGCCTGTTCATACTTGCCCTTCTCAGTATACAGTACTGCCAGAAGGTCCATGCAACCTGCGGTGTCAGGATGATTAGGGCCTCGCTGCTGCTCGAAAATGACCAGCGCACGCAGGTAAAGCAGTTCCGCCTGCTCATCCTTGCCCAGGGCTTCATAGAGCTGCGCCAGGTTTTGGAGGCTTTTGGCCGTATCGGGGTGCTCTGGACCAAGCTGCTGCTCTCGGATGGCGAGTGCTCGCTGGTACAAGGACTCCGCCTGCTCGTACTCACCCAGAGTGAAATAGAGCCCCGCCAGGTTGTGCAGGCTTTTGGCCGTATCGGGATGCTGTGGACCCAGGTGCTGCTCCCGAATGGTGAACGCTCGCTGGTACAAGGACTCCGCCTGCTCATTCTTTTCCTGGTGATAGTAGAGTTTCCCTAGGCTGTCCAGGCTGGTTGCCGTGTCCGGATGCTGTGGACCCAGGTGCTGCTCCCGAATGGCGAGCGAGCGCAGGTACAAAGGCTCCGCCTCCTGGTAGCGACCACGCTGGTAGAGGTAGCGTGCTGTTTGATGGAGAAGGTGCGCTGCTTCAGCAAAGACTAGGTGGTCTTGTTCAACTAAACGCATACACGTCAAGGCATGAGGCAACAGCCGCTCGCTCTGCCCCCACGTTGCGTGTTCAACCTCCGTTGGAAAGGCGGCATGGACGGCTCGCACCGTTTGCTCAGCCCAGCGCCTCCTGGTTGGTTCGTTCATATCATTCTTGAGTACAGCCTGGATTAGCCGGTGCAGCGAGAGCGTTTGACTGCCAGGATCACGGCGCACCAGCGAATAGGCCCGCAGCTCCTTGAGCGCCGCATTCATGGCCAGCGGATCTGCGGCCAGTGCCTCCAAGGGCAGGCCAAACACAGCAGTTCCCTGAGCAAGCAGCTCTTCGGGAATGGAATCTGGATGCAGGAACGCACACCACCGCAGGAGTTCAGCAGCCGCAGCATTTCGTTGTTCCACCTGCTCGAAGGAGAGTGACCAGGTCGTCGCCACCGCATCAGGATGGTCTTCTGTGAGATCGCCTCGCTGTCGCAGCAGCTCGGCACCGCGCTCCAGAAACCAGCCCAGGTAGTCCGACAGACGGCAGGCGTTCTCCTGGACGTAGGCGCCAGCTTGATCCAGCGCTAGAGGCAATCCTCCAAGCTGCTCACATAGCTCTTGTGCAAGCGACTGATCGGCAGGGGAAGCCGCTTGCAACGGCTGTTCAGCGGGAAGCAGTCCCGACCGGTGCAGCAGAAAGTCTGCCCCCACCTCCGTCGGCAGTGAATCAATCTCGATGCGCCGGGCGAGTGGAGCAGTGACCTCGGCACGTGTGGTCAAGAGCACGTGACCTGCTGAACCGAGCGGAAGAAATTCGCGGGCCAGTGCCAGATCATCGGCGTTGTCGAGAATGAGCAGCCATCCCGTGTGAGTAGCCAGCCATTGTTTGACGGCCTGAACCACGCGTGCCTGCTCACCCATCTGGGCTTGTGGAAGCGCAAGCAGCTCTGCAAAGGCAACGTAATCGGCAAGAAGTGCCTCGCGGGTCGCAGCGCGTGCCCACAACACCGCCTGATAGTGAGCGCTGAAGCGATAGGCATATTCAATGGCGATCTGCGTCTTACCAATGCCGCCAAGGCCACTCAGTGCCTGAGGCTGCCGTACGCTCGCTAAACCACGACTCTGAAAAGCGTCAGCAAGCTGCTGGAGTGGGTGTTCACGTCCCGTGAAAAAGGGATTGCGCAAGGAGGGTACGGTCCAAAGAGTAGGCAACACGCCGGGAAAGGCAGGGGGTTCGGATGAAGGGGTTGAGGTCACGGGAAAAGCTGGAGCCAGAGCAGGTTTGGCACGCTCCCGACGGGCACGGACAAGCAGCCTCTCGCGTGCTGCTGCCTCTTCAAGCCCCACCAGATCGATGTAGACAATGGCTCCCAAGAGTCCCTCTACCTCACAATCGCGCACCCGTATGGGAAGGAGCAACCCCTGCTCGCTGGTCGGGTCACGCCGAAAAGCCGCTTGCCATTCGGAGGGGGAGAAGCGAGAGTGAAAATAGTCGGGAGAGAGTACCGCGATGGTGCGCTCAGCTATCCTGGTCGCCAAGTCCATATCGGCTGCGAAATTGCCACCCGCTTGAAAGTCCCAAGCTTGAAGCATAACACTGTAGCCTGCCTGCTCCAACTGCCAGGCAATCCACTCGGCCCAGATAAGGTCGGCTCCGGTGTAGCTGATGAAAAAATTCTTGCGTTCCTGCTTATCTGCCATCGACTCCACCCTGCAATGGCCTGTCAAGGGAAGCACTTCCGTTGTGAACTCTCTGCATGAGTATAGTACATTTGCTCTCGATGCGCAACTATTTAGACAGAATGCTTAGCTTGTTTTTGCCAGCATGGAGAAATTCAGAATCTTGGCAAGACTTACCTATGGCTTTAGAAATTGCGGCGAGACTTACCTCTTGTTTTCAGGGAATTCAGGGATTCTTTATGAGCAGAACTACCGGCAAGACTTTCTAGAAAATCCGGCAAGATTCATCTAGAATCTGAACGTCTCTTTTTGGGCCTAATTTGGTCTTCTTTCAATTTCTCAATCAGCTTACAGAGGGGCATTTTTGTTCAAATGAGTTTAATGTCATCCATCCGTAACTATTGGTTATGCTGTCAGTTGTGCTGTCAATTTGACGAAGAAACAATCACCTCGAGGCCCTTCATAAGCAGGTATATGTGCACTATCGAGTGTCAAATGGCTTGCCATACGATAGAGCGGGGAGAGTCGAATTCCGCTATAGGCTCTTTTTGATTCTCATAGGAATAGTGTTTAAGCGTTTGTTGATCGTGAGAGATGAATTTCAGCGAGCCAATGCTATAGAAATTACGCTTTTTAACGTGCGTAGGGACATTTCGTCTCTGTAGGCAGGAAGACTATGGAGTGTTACCCAACAGCATGACCATCCCTTGTGGGAAAGGAGATCATTGCTGGGAGCTCCTATAACGTAGAGAACAGCAGAAAAATCCATATGAGCAAGATAAGTATGGGAAGCACATACGTTAAAAGCAGGAGCACAGGAGTTCTGGTTCTTACTCCTAATCTTCTTTCTAGTCTTCTGGCCCTCATCATTCTGTCGATGGTTTCTTTATGTTCAGGCAAATTGTCGTAGGTTCTTCTATCGAGAATAACGAAGATCTGCTGGGTATTATGCTGAATATAGAGCCAGATCAGTGTTACCAACATACCAAGAACGATAAGTACGAGTACCACACTTTTCGCTGAGTTAAGGTTGTTTTGCAGCGTACCAACCACAGCAAGAAGTATCGTCTCATACGTCAAAAAGACGGTTAATCGAATATAGAGTTGGTTCTCTATATGCAGCCGATACTCCCACAACCGAGTACGCTGCTCACTATCTAAGTTATCAGGCATCGGTATCCACTCATTCATGAAGCGACTCCTCTCAATGCACCAAACAGACAAACTCCTCTGGTTCTTATGTCTTTGATGAAAACGCATAGATCAGTGAAAAGTAGTATGTCTTCCTTATCTTAAAACACCTTATTCACGCTTGTCTCTTCTTGTATTTCCAGCAAGAGAAGGACATACAATGCAGAGAGCAGACTATCGGGAATCATGTATATCTGCTGCTGAGCAAGAAAGAAGGTTGGTTTGATATGCCCCGCTAGTCTCTTGTCTATTTCACCACACAGAAAGTACAAGGCGGGCTTGATGACATCTCCCCACTCGAATTGATAAAAAAGGGCAGGAAGTATGTTTTCCGAGGCAATAACGGTTCCCCGTTCGATCTCTCCATTAGGAGAGGTCTTTACAAAAAGCACAGCTTTCGGATCGAGCTTCCAGTGAATACACTCCTTGAGTGCTTCAGTGTTTCTGTCTCGAATCATCTCCCATAATGTTACATATCCATTCATTGCTGTAATTTCATCTGCCCAAAATTGCAATGCTTCTCCTACCCAAAGAATACTGTCAGGTTGACCAACTTTGTGTGGATAGATGAGGGGAACTAGTTGCCCAAGATACCCGTGACTGTCAGCAAACTGCTTAATAGCATCAGTAGTGGAGGAAAGTGTGGCGAAGTTGCGTAACACAGGTGGATCATCAAAGATGGAGTATCCCTGACTAAGCTCTGAGAGTCCGACGGCTTGGGAGATAAGCCAAGGGGCATCTGGCAGCGTTTCTGGTTGTGTAAACAAAGGAGCAGGACGTAAATCAGTATCCCAACGAAATCCATTGACAGGATAGTGTCCAATGTAGAGAAATCCGTTTTTGGTATCTGATGCCTGTTTGGGCTGGGAGAATTGGAAATCAACAACCTCTTTTATTTCTTCTGCTATTTCCTTAAATGCCTTATCTTTATCTTTCCACTCTTTAATTGGGCATCTATTTCGAGGAAGTATCTGAAGCATGCCAATACTGTCTTGTTCCCAGAGTGCATGACGTACAATAATGGGTATCACCGAAACACGTTTATTTGTCTCGCGCAGGTGCATCGCCTGCTGTTGTAGCATTTGGCAGTGATCAGATGCGAAAAAGTCAGGACTCACAAACAACAGTACAATATCTGCCTCTTTTAAATGTTTTTCAATTTCTTGGTTCCGATTCGCACCAGCTGGTACTTTGTGTTCGTCCCACGTCTCGATCTGACCTGAACGTTTCCAAGGTTTCAACTGTGTTTCAAGGTCAAGCAGAAATGGTCTATCGGCGGGTTCATAGCAGTAAAATATTTTTACTGTCTTTGCCCGTTTGGTCATAAACTTTTATCTCTCTCCACTAAGTTTTTATCTACTCAGCAAATAACCCTAGTTCAGGTTGCGAAGCATCGGACTGTTGCACCCGCTCCGCTTGTTTGAACGTCCCCACCTGTGCAGGCATATCGACCTTTGCCACTTTACCTGTCTTTATCTCGTTGAGCAGTTCTTCGATGGTTCTGATCTGTATCCTGGGATAGTTAACATTTGTCCAGGGAGAGTTATAGTATCCGCTACTAACAGCCTCTATGGTCATATCTTTTGATGGTGATTCCAGTGTGATGAAGACACCAATGGCAGCATCCTCACGCTCTATAGTTCCTCGAAGATCACGGATATCTCGTGATGACACTTTTCCTGACTTTACTTGGACGATCACTCGCTTTGGCTTATTCGTGCTATCATCAATGAAAGGGATCACGCCATCGATTCCCTTGTCGCTTCCTTTTTTCCCCTCTAAGCTCCCTTCCTGCCCTCCAAACGGTCTTGCCCGGATCAGAGATAATGCCCACCACTGAAATTGATACCGAGCCTTTTTTGCTAGGTGTGTTGCTGCTGCCATATCAGAGGGAAGGCCATCAACGACAAACTTAATCCCCGGAAACATTGCCTCAAGCCGATATTGCTGAAGCGTAATAGAAAGGATAGTAATATCAATACCAATCCACTTACGGCCTAGCTTCTGCGCTGCTGCAATCGCGGTCCCACATCCGCAAAACGAATCCAAAATGACATCTCCTGGGTTACTGCTTGCTTCAATGATGCGCTCTAAGAGGGCAAGGGGCTTTTGTGTTGGGTAGCCTAATCGTTCATTTGACATAGGGTTAATCGGAGGAATGTCTGACCAAAGTTCTGTTACTGCCTGACCTTCCAATTCATCTAAATATCTTTTGAGTTGGGCTGTACGGCTTTTAGTGTAAATACGGCCTTCTGCTTCTAATTGCAGCATATTTTCTTCTGTAAAACGCCAAGGCTTTGTTACTCCATGAAACTCATAGATAGGCCCTCTTCCACCTGGTGGGTTAAGGTTGTCCAGACGAAAACGACGGCCATTTTCATCAACATGGGTAAACTTACTTGCTTGGTATTCATCTGAGAAGGGTACTCGTAGACGGTTGAAAGTAAATGCTTCAGAGCGAGTATAAAAGAGAATGCGGTCAGTGATTTTACCAAACCTATTAGCATCAGCATGAAAGTTAAATCGTTTCCATACAATCTCATTCCTGAAATTCTTCGGCCCAAAGATTGCATCAAGGATGATTTTGAGATAGTGACCCGCTGTGGAGTCACAGTGGAGATACAAACTTCCTGTCGGCTTAAGAACGCGATGCATCTCTACCAACCGAATAGTCATCATCACCAAATACGCCATCATGGGATTTTCCCCGATTAAATCACGCATGGAGGAAATCACTTTCGATACATTATCAGAAGAGATTGTTACTAAGTGAAGGTACGCATCCTCTGTTTTCTGGTTCCAGTGCCAGGTGTCCTCAAAGGCGGTGATCTGTGACTCGCTGTCTACACCTTTTTCATCTTTGAAAAGCACATTATAGTTTCTGCTTGAGTTGAAAGGTGGATCTAAATAAATGAGGTCTATGCTCTCGGTGTAAATACGCTGGCGTAAAATATCAAGGTTGTCGCCATAGAACAAAGTATTCTCGGTGATTGGTCGTGGTAGCAACGCCCACCTCCACGTCTAGTGTATTTTTCTAGCAGTATAACACAAAAAACGTAGGGGTTTACAAGGATAGCAATGAGAATCTTAGCCTTGATACTCATAATGGTTAAAGCATAAGTAGCCACATGACCAGATCGCCAATAGGACCAGGAGCGAGACATTGAAATAAAAGACACACTTTTCTCGGGTAAAATACTTTCTCATAATTTAGCTTTGTTCAAACACCAACCTCCCCTTTTTGGTCTTATATGGAAATTCCCGCTCATATCTCTCTTCTACCTTTAACCGTTTCTCCGGCTGCATATGGAATCCATCAGTTACCCGAAACGAACCAATTACAAAGTTGTCGGCATTATCCGAGATACAAATCAGCGAGTAGGAATATTCAGAGAGGCAAACGAGGATTTCTTTTTCAGGCTTTGAATAGTCTGTCAGGGAGCATTTCTGCCCAGGAGGAAGTGGGGAAATTGGATTGTCTTGTTGTCATCAGTGATAAAGGTTAGTCTTAACATAGCTTTACAGAAATTGTAAATATACACCATTGTTGACCGTGGCCCTAATGGTAAAGAATATGAGTTGGTTTTGTAAATCCAATCGCTTTATTGTTTCAGCCCGCAAAGTATTGTACTCGGCAAGAAGGAAAGTGTTATTCTCTTTACTAGTGTTCTGTCAATCAGCAATTGATGGGTAAAGATGCTTGAGCTTGATGCGAGCATCAGTCGTGGTAAAGCGCCAGTTGATGCCGACCGCTTGCTCATTGCGTTTGGCTTGCCAGGCCGCCACCTCGCGTTCCAGTTCGGTGCGCGAGCCGATGCGACGGTCCAAACACTGCCGGGTGAGTACCGAGAATTCGATCTCGGCCATATTCAACCAACTCCCGTGCTTGGGAGTGTAATGCAGTTCCAGCTTCTCGATCAGGCGTCGCGCCTGCGCAGGCGCAAACACCTCATACAAGGCTGCCAGGGTATGCGTGTTCAAGTTATCCATGACCAGCACCAGCTTCTCAGCCATCGGATAGTAGACATCCACCAGATCGCGAATGAAGCGGGCGAAGTCCACCTTGGTACGCTGCTCGGTCACCTGCAGATAGCGCTTGCCCGTCAGCGGTTCGCAGGCCACGAATAGATTGCAGGTGCCTTGCCGTTCATACTCATAGTCGCTGCATTCCGGCTGTCCTGGCTGCATGGGCAGAGGCACTCGAGTCTCACTCACCAACTGCTTGCTCATTTCATCCAGACAGACCTGCGGCCGCCGCTCATCATAAGGTCGTATGTACACCGAGAGGACCTCCTCCATCTGGCACACAAACTCCGCGTTGCTCTTAGGTGGAATACACCACTGCTTGTTGAGCCAGGGCTTGAGTTCGTTGTGCTCTAACACCTGTCGCACCGTTTCCCGCGAAATGCTCTCCACGATCTGCAATTGCACCAGCTTATCTGCCAGCAGTTGCAAGGTCCAGCGTTCCTGTCCCTCTTCCGGCTGGCTGCATACCAGCGCAATCAAATGCGCTTCCTGCTCTCCATCTCATTTGCGCAGGTGAGGCGTGTGCGGTCGGTGCCGATTGAGTGCAGCGGCCATGCCCTCTTCCACCAAGCGCTGCCGCACCCGCTCGACCGTCGCGGTGCCCACTTCCAACGCCTCACTGATGGCTAGATCGGTCCAGCCGGGACCGTCTTGGCTACTGTCAGCTTTCAGTAAAATGCGCGCATGTGTCAGTTTGCGTGCCGATGCCTTGCCTTGGGCAATCAGTTTGGATAGATCAGCTCGTTCTTCCTTCGCCAGCTTTACGATATACTTCTTCATGGGGGCTTCTCCTTGTTGAGCAATGGTTTGATTTTTCTTGCTCTTCAAGGATACCCCTTTTTCCCTCCACTCATCATTTCATCATGGACAGAACACTAGGGCTTTTTCGTTGTCTGCTTAGCAGCTATAATATCAGATAATATGGCCTAAAATGGCTTGCCAATGCTGTCAAAGTGCAAGCCTCCTGCTTTTATTTGGGATTGTTTCTCTGCTCGCTTTTTCTAAGATCTGCGAAATCGTTTGTCTCATGCGGCCTTTCGTGATATGCTTCCTCATATGCTTTTCTTGGAAGCATGGAGTATGAAACAAAGAGAGGAAACACAGATGGGGAATTTTCAACACGAGCCAGTCATGCCACAGGAAACACACGTTGGATATGTGGAAGGCTATTTGGATGCGCTAGAGAAGGTGCAATCGTTTCACGAGCGCAATCCGAACATGAGCATTCGGGATATCTGCTTTGCCTTGAAAATCAGTCTGCGGACAACCATACTCTCTGGTCTTGGTGGGATACATCTTCCCGATGATGTAACAAGCTTCCCTTCTACGGCACAGCTTCTTCGAGAGTGACCGGCTCAGGTGGTTTTCATGGACTTTTCATGCGATGCTCCTGTCTACGAGATTATGGAAAATAGGACACGTGTAGATCGTTGTGCTCATAGCTTGCCATTTTCATTCTTTTTGTTGTGAGACAGGGAGTATCCGCCAGTCCGTTTCAAAAATGCGTTGGTGCAGTTCCAATTCGACAATGGCTGAGAGGATGCCTTTCTGTCGCTCAGCATCGGCCTGGCTCGTCACTTGAAACGGCCAGTAGCCTGCACTACTCCCAGAGAGGTGAGGATGGAGGAAGTTTTGTGAGTAGTTCACGACAATGCACACTGGTTGTAGTAGTTCGTGGGAGCCGTGCCTACTCTTCGCTGATTGTTGTTCAGGCCAACATAGCTCAAAGCGTGTTTCTAATCCGCCAGAACCGTCATCGGT
>WNGM01003532.1_pt1 | contig 30298 bp, 26 predicted proteins | sample 5400571 | NCBI WGS metagenome assembly WNGM01 (sample SAMN13153378, study PRJNA577476) | soil metagenome | isolation source: 100 cm soil or saprolite under Garry oak tree replicate 2 | place: USA:California | collected 2016-06-15 | reverse complement strand
CAAGGAGGAGGCCTATCGCTTTGATAGCGAAGAGAACTATGTTGCCAGGGCCTTTGAACGGTTCTGGCTGGCAACCGCCCACAATCGGCAGGTAGAATTCAGTACGCTGGCTGCTGCTCTACAGTACTTGCGTGCCAGCCTGAACGGGGCCATTCTGGACACACTACGTGCCTGCTCGAGACCAAAGGAGACTCCATTGCCAGAAGCGGGCTCTCCAGAGGAGCCGAGCGTTGAAGATTCTGTAGACAACGGTGAATTGTGGGAACTGCTACGAGAGATGTTCCCTGGTGAGCGGGAACAACGTTTGATCTACTTGCTCTTTCATTGCGGCCTTAAACCCAGGGAAATTGTTCGCTACTGTCCCCACGAGTTCAGTGATGTACGAGAAGTCTATCTCATACGTCGCAATATTCACGAACGACTCCTGCGTGCTGCCGACTATATTCGCTGGCGGCTTTAAGAACAGATTGCTTGTGCCCTTAATTTTCACTTGTCTTTCACAATGCGCTCATGTATACTCTCTTGCAAAGGAGAGCGTGCATTGTGGACCGCCAAGGACAGCAGTTAGGGAACTATCGATTGCTTCGTCTCTTAGGCCGAGGTGGCTTTGCCGAAGTCTACCTCGGACAGCATATTTATCTCAACAGCCAGGCCGCTCTAAAAGTTCTCCAGATAGTACTCAATGACGAAGACATTGAAAGTTTTGCGCAAGAAGCGCGAACCCTGGCCAGCCTGACCCATCCTCACATCATTCGCGTTCTCGATTTCGCAGTCGAAAATGGTACTCCGTTTTTAGTAATGGAGTATGCCGCCAGCGGTACCTTGCGTGACCGTCACCCTCAGAACTCGCGTTTACCGTCCGAGACAATTGTTTCCTATGTCCGGCAGGTGGCCGCCGCCTTGCAGTACGCCCACGATCAGCGCCTGATCCATCGTGACATCAAACCAGAGAATATGCTGCTTGGATCGAGTGACCAGGTCCTACTCGGTGACTTTGGTCTCGCCCTGCTTGCTCCTCACACTCTCGACCATAGCACACAAGAGATGCAGTCTGCACTGGTAGGTACGATGCCCTACCTGGCTCCTGAACAACTGCAAGGGAGCGCCCGGCCAGCGAGTGATCAGTATTCTCTGGGTGTAGTAGTTTATGAATGGCTTAGTGGAAGGAAGCCATTCAGTGGTTCTCCCCTCGAGGTTGCTATGCAGCATATCTCCATTTCCCCTCCACCTTTGCGTGAGCAGTTACCGGGTATCTCACCTGCAATCGAGGAGACCGTAATGCGGGCGCTTGCCAAAGAGCCGCAGCAGCGCTTTGCCAGCATACAGGACTTTGCTTCCGCCCTGGAAAGAGCTTATCAATATACATTGCTGCCATACTCCTCGCCTGCACTTTCCCAGGGAAGTGAAGCGTTGCAGAGCATTCTAAAGCCAGGACCGATGTGGAAGGTACCAACGACCTTTACGCCGCTGATCGGACGTGATAAAGAACTTGCTGATGTCTGTGCGCTGCTGAAGCATCCAGATGTCCGCTTGCTCACGCTGCTGGGGACAGGTGGTATCGGCAAGACCCGTTTGAGCTGGCAGGTTGCCAGGGAGATACAACAACACTTCGTCGATGGTATTTGTTTTGTCCACCTGGCGTCAGTCAGTGAACCTGACCTGGTCGTTCCCACCATTGCGCAAGAGCTGGGCATTCAGGAGATAGGAGCGCAACCCATCCTTGATCAAATGCAGGTCGCGCTGCGCAACAAGCACTTCCTGCTGGTTCTGGACAACTTCGAGCAGGTCGTCACGGCGGCTCCATTTATCGAGGAACTGCTTGCCGCTTGCCCTCGCCTGAAAATACTGGTGACGAGCCGCGAAGTGTTGCATCTGCGTGCAGAACATGAGTTTCCCGTACCGCCGTTGAGCCTTCCCAACCTCAGCGAACTTCCAGAAGATGATGAACTCGCCCAGTATACAGCAATCGCTCTGTTCGTCCAGCGTGCTCAGGCTATACTGCCCTCGTTCCAGTTAACTCAGACCAACGCACGTACTATTGCAGAAATCTGTGTGCGCCTGGATGGGCTGCCACTGGCAATTGAACTGGCGGCAGCCCGCATAAAACTGCTGCCACCACAGGCGCTTCTCTCACGGCTCTCGCAGCTTTTCCAGGTACTCGCCAGTGCGTCACGAACGATGCCGCTGCGACATCAAACGCTGCGCAACGCGCTTAAGTGGAGCTACGATCTACTGGAAGCCGGGGAACAGCGACTCTTTAGAAGGCTCTCCGTCTTTGCCGGTGGCTGGACATTGGAGGCGGTGGAAGCGGTGGAAGCAGTGGAGGCAGTGGAAAAAGCCTTCAATGAAAAGGAAAACAATACCTTATCTGTCCTGGACAATGTGGCTTCACTACTCGATAAAAGCTTGCTGATCCAGAGCGCGAAGGAAGGTGAGGAACCACGCTTGCAGATGCTGTTGACTGTGCGTGAGTATGGGCTGGAACTTTTGCGTGAGAGTGGAGAGGTTGAGAAAAGCCAGCGCGCTCACGCGTTATACTATCTCACACTTATAGAAGAGGCGGAAGCCCATCTCAAAGGAAGAGAGCAGACCACGTGGTTAGCGCGGTTGGAACTAGAACAAGAAAACCTGAGGACAGCACTGGCATGGCTCGTTGAGCAGGGGGAGGCAGAGCTTGCATTGCGCTTCTGTGGGGCACTGTGGTGGTTCTGGCACCTGCGTGGTTACTGGAGTGAAGGACGCCGCTGGCTGGAAGCCACGCTTGGACTGGCACAGACCGGAGGACCAACAGCGGCGCGAGCTAAAGCACTTTGTGCCGCTGGTGATCTTGCCTACTATCAGGATGATTACGCGGTGGCGCGTCCCCTGCTGGAGGAGAGCGTGGAGCTCTGCCGCACGTTGGAGATAAAGAGAGAACTGGCCAGCGCCCTGGGTGCTTTGGGCGTGCTCATACATGTGCAAGGTGATCTTGCGGCAGCGCGTCCCCTGCTGGAGGAGAGCGTGGAGCTCTGCCGCACACTAAAGAACAACTGGGAACTTTCCTATTTGCTGCGCAAGTTGGGGCAACGAGTGCTGAGGGAGGGGAACATGATACAGGCAGCAGTATATGCCCGGGAAAGCCTCACTCTCGCACGCGAACTCGGTGACAAGTCCCTTATCGCCACCGCACTTTTGACCATGGCAAATATCGCGGGAGTGCATGGCGATCTTGCGCAGGCAGCAGCACGAACTCAGGAAGGCCTCGCGCTTGCACGCGAACTGGGCGACAAATCTCTTATCGCCCTTGCACTACAAAACCTGGGCTACCTCGCCTCGCTTCAGGATGACCTGCCACGGGCGGTTGCACGTACTCAGGAAGGCCTCGCGCTTGCGCGCGAACTGGGCGACAAAATTTCCATCAACCTTGCACTCCACAATCTGGGATACATCTCCTCGCGTCAGGGCGATATAAAGCAAGCTGCCAAATGGTATGGCGAAGGCCTGTCTCATGCGCAGGAGATCGGCGACGAAGCCCAGATCGGCTGGCACCTGATTGGGCTGGCCAGCGTCGCAGCGGCAGAGGGAAAGCCCAGGCGAGCAGCATGCCTGTTTGGAGCAGCAGAGATGCGGCTTGATATCAATGTGAGCATGAACGCCGTGGAGCAGGCTGAGTACACACGTACGGTAGAGGGCGTGCGCGGCAAATTGGGGGAGCAGGCATTTACCGCTGCATGGGCCGAGGGACGCACTCAGACGCCAGAGCAAGCCCTCGCTGCCTCCGAACAACCGCCCGCGCTACAATCATCAGCGCGTATCAGGCTCCCCCGGGCTCCTGCCTATCCCGATGGGCTGACTGCTCGTGAGGTGGAAGTACTCAACCTGCTGGCCCAGGGCTTGACCAACAAGCAGATTGCCACGCGCCTGGTAATCAGTTTACGCACTGTGACAACCCATCTCAGCTCCATCTACTCTAAAACCGGGGTTAACACACGCGCTGCGGCCACTCGCTACGCCATACAGCATGGCCTTGTTTGAGTCTCTTAAATCAACCTTCCTCGACGCCTTGCGTGTCAGGTAGTTCTCGCTCTCGCGACTGTAGGAGCAGACCGTACATGCCGGTTAAGCGTCGTTGCTGCCGCCAGCGCACCAAGGCCGCCAGTATAGATCAATACTGCCGGTACAGTCCCTATCACCTGGAGCAGGATGCCTGTGAGTGCGAGTCCAATGGGGTCGCCACCGAAGATGATGAGGCGAAAGACGCTGTTGACCCGTCCTTGCAGCTCGTCTGGGATCAAGGCCAGCCGGTAGCTGAACTGGACAACGCCATAAGTGCTCATGATAGCCGAAAGCGCGGCTGTCACCACGCCAAGCCAGAGTATGTTGGGAGCAAGAATGTAGAGCGGAAACAACAGGGCGATGAGCCATATCGTACTGATTGTCAGTCGTGTAAAGCTGAACCTTTTCTGAAGCAGGCCGCCGAGCAAGGAACCGAGCATAGTGCCAGCACCGCCAACTCCTAATACCAGGCCGGTGATGAACGACGAGGTATGCTGGTGTTGAGCCAGGACGATGACGAGCAAGATCATACCTGACCCTACGACGTGGACGACACAGCCGAGCAGCGCAATAAAACAGAGCAAAGGCTGTTGCCAGAGCCAGCTCAGACCTTCCCGGATCTCAACCCACAATTTGCGTGGAACCCCTCCGCGCTTTTCTTGAAAAGGGACGGTGATAAAGGTGAGCGAGAGTACCGAGACGATATAGGAGACGCTATCAGCCAGAAAGGGAAACAGCCGTCCCAGGCTGTAGAGAATACCGCCAAGGGAGCGACCAAACAAAAAGGACATACTTTGGGTGAACTCAGTTTGTGCGGCAACCGTTGGCAAGTCTTCCTTCCGCACCACCTGTGGCAGGCAGGCGACCTCGGCAATGTTGAAGAAGACGAAGAGCGTGCCCTCTATAAGCGAGACGAGGTAGAGTTGTAGCAGCGTCAGGTGGCCGATGGCGAAGGCCAGGGGGATGCTGCCGAGGCTGATAGCGCGTGCGGTCCCAGCGGTCGATGAGAGCTCCGGCGGGCAGGCTGAAAATGAAGTAGGGGAGTGTGCCGGCAGCCCCGACAAAACCGGCCTGGGCGGGTGAGTTCGTGAGGGCCAGGACGAGAAAGGGGAAGGCGATGTCCGAGACCTGCGTGCCAATGGAGGAGACAATCTGCCCACTCCATAAGAGCAGGTAGTTCCGGTTGTGCCAGAGAGATGCCGGTTGAGCTACCGGCTCATTCGTCGTTGGCACATACACTTCCTTTCAAGAACCGCCAGGGACACATGACCCGGTTCGGCCTGGTACGTTGCTTGCGCCCATCTTATCATCCTGTGCTGGTGAGCGCAATGTTTACGTTGAAGGTTTGAAGGTGAAATGATTTAACGAGAAGATTGACATGCCTCCTTGTTTTCGTCTATGCTTGTCACAGGAGAGCGTGGATAGCAAGCTCTAAGTCAGCCAGCAGGGACAAATCGGAGGAACATGAACACTATTCTCAGTGCCCAAACCGATTCATCGTGGGAAGAGGCCGATCGATTAATTAGTATCTTGCGTAGATGGGGCATTGGCTACCTGGTTGGGGAGAATCATCCCGTTAGCCCCTCCGAGGTGGCAAGAGATCAGTCATCTGGTGTCACATTTGTGAAACGTTTAGCGCGATGCGCGTACCCGCGCGTGCGTGACGCAAGTATCTCGCTCTTCTTGCTGCACCCTGAATTCGCTCCGGCGGTGCTTGAAGCGCTGGAGACGAGTGAACCGGCGGCGGCAGAACAAATTGCTATTCTAACGTTGGCGACCCTTTATCTGCAGCGCTTGTGGTCCCTCCGATTGACCATGGCTCTTGGGCACGCCCCCGGTTTTCCCGAAGAGCCTTTTACTTCCCTGTGGCGCAGTCGCCACCTACCACCTCCAGCGTATCATGATGGGAAATGGGGATTGGTGGCGTTACAAGAGGCCGAACGACGGCGCAGCGGTCTACCATTGAACTATATAGGTGACTGGCAGAATCAGGTGGATCACCTCTTGCAGCAGGAGGAGGCTTATCACCGCGAAGCTACGGGTGCTGTCAGGGAGCTTCTTGAAAAGAAAAATGAAGATGAACAGGAATTTGAGATTGAGATGAGTATGCGCCCAAATGTTGACAGGGAACAGATTGAAAACTTTCTTAAAAACCTGGGGCGAACCTTTCGCAAACCAGGACGCCTCTATCTTGTAGGAGGCGCTGCTCTAGTCCATATGGGGCTGCGGTCTGGCACCACCCAGGATATCGATGTAGAAGTTTCTGAGGATACTACAGACGAGATATTTCCGACTATTTGGCAACTGAGGCGGCAAATGCAAATTGACGTAGAGCCTGTTTCAGCAGAAAAATTTATCCCCCTCCCCAGTCAGTGGATGGTACGGTCGAAGTTCATTGGTCGTTACGGAACAGTTGATGTCTTCTACTTTGACTTCTACAGTATCGCTCTCAGTAAAATCCAGAGGGGAAATACGCGTGATATTAATGATGTCAAGCTTCTTCTTCAAGAGAAAGTCATCACCATACAAGGGCTGGATGACGCTTATAACGAAATACTCCCGCAGGTAGGAAAAGATCCCTACAAGAAGCTCGATCCCAGGCAATTTGCTGCCAACTATGCAGCCGTGCGTCGACTACTCCAGGACTTATAAAGCTGCACAATAGTCTGTGCGGTAGGTTGCTTATTCTTAAAGAAGAGGGGTAACTCTTCAGGACTTCTCGCCGCCTGTGGCGGCACACCCAATCTTGTGTGAGTTGCGGATTTTGCAGCCGCAGGCTGCAAAATCCGCAACTCACACAAGACACTTGCGAACTGCCGGAGGCAGTGAGGAATCAAGAAGAGAGCAAACCTCGATAATTACAAAGAAGGAAAATGTATGCCAACATCTATCTGGAGCCCCGAAATCCAAACAGTATTTGACCAGGCGAGAATGCCGGGCACCAGGCGCGTGCAGGTTGGTGACCAGAGCATTGAAATACCAAGCCCTTTCCCGTCACCGGAAGATTGGCGGGATAGATGGATATACTTTATCATGGTTGATCGCTTCAATAACCCGGGTGCACCACCTCGTCACTTGCCCTGGGATAGCGAGTATGGTGACTTTCAGGGCGGTACGATCAACGGGATACGGCAGCAGCTTGACTACCTGCAAAAATTGGGAGCCGGCGCGCTGTGGCTCTCGCCTGTGCTGAAGAACTGCCAGTATAGCCCCTCTTATCATGGCTACGGCATTCAGGATTTTCTAGCTATCGAGCCTCGTTTTGCCTCAAATCCTGCCCAGGCACAACAGGACCCCCAACTGGCGGAGAACGAGTTACGCCAACTGGTTGACGAGGCCCATGCTCGTGGTATGTATGTGATCTTCGATATTGTGCTTCATCACGTGGGTGATGTCTTTGCATATAAAGACTTTGGCTCGCAAGCGCCATGGAGTGGGCAGCCGTATACGGTTTACTGGCGCGATGAGAACGGTAATAGCCGGCCGGATTGGACCGATGTACCCGCTAACCCACCGGCCAATGCCGCGGTATGGCCGCAAGAACTGCATAGCAATATCTTCTTCCAACGCCAGGGCAACGCCTTTTCTCCTGCGGGCGATCTGATCGATTACCGGGGCGACTTTCAGTCGCTGAAGGCACTCGACACCGACCTGCAGGATAACACGGGTTATCCCACTCATAACATTCTGATCCGTGCTTACCAGTATCTCATCGCCAAATACGATATCGATGGCTTTCGTATTGACACCTTAAAGTACATCAGCCCCGATTTCGAACGAATTTTTGCCAACGCAATGCGCGAATTTGCCCTCAGTATCGGCAAAGAGAACTTTTTTACTTTTGGTGAAGTTTATGACAACGAGGAGACAATTGCGCGTTTTATTGGCCGCAATACGCTGGAAGCAGGCGATCTTGTAGGCGTCGATGCCGCTCTCGACTTCCCACTTTTCTACAAACTCCCGAGCATGTCGAAAGGCCAGCTCGCGCCGAGCGAAGTAGCGAATACATATGCGCATCGCAAGCAAGTGGAGCACGACATACTCAGCACGCATGGTGATGCCAGCAACTTTTTTGTGACTTTCCTGGACAATCATGATCAAAAGCAGCGCTTTTATTATCGCGACCCCGGCAATCCCGATGCATTTGATGACCAGGTTTCCCTTGGTGTCGGGTGCCTGTTCACCTTGCCCGGCATCCCATGTCTCTACTATGGCACTGAGCAAGGTCTCTCAGGTGCTGGAAATATAGACTGGGCAGTGCGCGAAGCGCTATGGGGTAAGCCAGGCGCCTTCGATCAAAACTTTGCTTTTTACCGGGCGATTCAACAGCTTGCGGTCCTGCGCAGTGAGCAACCGGCGGTGCGCTTTGGTCGTTACTACTTTCGTCCCCTCTCGGGTGATGGTTTACATTTCGGTATTTCCACGAGCGCACCGGGTGTGCTGGCTTTCTCACGCATTTTGAATGACGAGGAAGTGCTTATCATAGCTAACACCAGCACACAGGCACCCTGGTCGGGCCAGGTCATTGTCGATTTTTCTCTCAACCCGGCAGGTTCCCATTACCATATCTTATTCAGCAATAAAGGTGCTCCTGCGGAGCCTGGGCCGGTCATCGAGAAGCCCTCTGGCAGTGTCGAGATCACAGAAATAGACGGCACAATCACGCATGGACCGGCGCGTGTTGTTGCTGTGAATTTAGGGCCGATGGAGATACAGATTTTGGGAAGGACAAGGATATAAACATGAGTCTCAACCCGTATACCACACGTGATAAATGACTCCATCTTTATCATCACTTACAAACAAAGACCCATCGTTTGCAAATGCCAACCCTACAGGTCGACCGGTGACACTGCCGTCGTCCTTCAACCAGCCTGTAATAAAATCTTCGGCGGGACCTGCCACTTTTCCATTACTTAGTGGAATGCGTACCACTTTATACCCTGTTGGAACGGTACGATTCCAGGACCCATGAAGGGCAACGTAGAGGCTGTTTTGATAACTCCTGGGGAACATCTTCGCACCTGCAGGGTAGAATGCCATTCCTAGCGGTGCAGTGTGAGCCTGCATCTTGACCAGTGGCTGCTGAATACCACTACAGGCGCCTGCCGATTGACCGTAAGTAGGATCGGGAATATTTCCGGCGTGACAGCGAGGCCAGCCGTAATCACCCTGGTTGATCAATGCGTACACGGTTTCTGGGGGCGTATTATCACCCAGGTAATCGCGTCCATTGACATCAGCCCAGATTTCTTGCGTCGAGGGATTGACGGCCATGCCTACGGCATTGCGCAAACCTCTGGCAAAGAGCCTGCCGTTAGAGCCATCCATATTGTATATCCAGACAGCAGCACGATGGAGGTCGGTCTCGATGCAGACGTTACAATCGGAACCAATGGATACATAAATGTGCTTATCTGGACCAATGAGCACTGTGCGGGTAAAATGCTGTCCACCTTCAGGCAGATCGGTAATGATGCGCTGGATCGGGCCAGCCTTCAAATCGTTGCCCAGGGCCATACGTGCAATACTCGATCCTTCACCAACGTAGAGATAACCTTTATCCATGACAAGGCTGGTAGGATTGTTGAGAGACTCCACCAGGGCCTATAGTGATAAAGCGAGGGATATTTAAACCAGTTGCATAAACGCTGATCTGGAAGCCGGGAGGCAATTTAAGACCAGGGATGCCAGACAGGATAGGCCGTGCTGTAGGAGTAGGCTGTGCGGTAATATGCATGGTGGGATGTGCTGTAGCGGTGGGGGTATTTGAAACACTGGAGCCGCTACAGCCAGATAGTAAGAAAAGGATGAGCAGGCCGTATGCAAGTATTGATAGATATATATGGCGACGCATAAAGTACTTACCTTCTCCTTCGTAACTATTCACGTCACTCTTTTCTTGACTCCTCACTGCCTGCGGCAGTTCGCAAGTGTTTTTGTGTTGGGTGCCGACTTTGCCACCTGCGGCGGCAAAGTCGGCACCCAACACGTGAATGTGCAAGTTCAGTAGGAAAAACGTTACGTGGTAATGCGAGTCGTTTCCTGATAACCAACACAAAAACATTAGCGAGCCAGGGCCTCGAAGCGTTCGATATCGGCACGGATAATAGCCAGGCTGGCGCGCCAGAAATCTGGTGAGCGAAGATCGATGCCAAAGCGTTCTGCCAGGGCTGCGGCATCGGCCAGGCCGGTAGATGAGAGCAGGTCGTCATAGCCGGTTTTGAACGTTTCGGGGTCTTGCTGATAGCGGGCGTAGAGGCCAAGCCCGAAGAGCAGGCCGAACATGTAAGGATAATTGTAGAACGAAAACTCGGTGTTGTAGTAGTGCGGCTTCATGGCCCACATGTATGGGTGCAGCGCCGATGCATCCAGGCCATCACCATACGTCTCGCTCTGGGCCTCCAGCATCAGGGCATTGAGTTCATCGATGGATAATTCACGTTGTTTGCGCTTCTCAAAGAGACGCTGCTCAATGAGAAAGCGGCTGGTAATATCCACCACGACCTGGCAGGAGCCCTGCAGGGAAGCCTCAAGGATAGCGATTTGTTCTTGTGTTCCGGCTCTCTGCAATGCGGCGTTGCGAATGATCGTTTCACAGAAGATGCTGGCCGTCTCAGCCAGGGTCATAGGTGTGTCGCGCTGCAGGGCAGTGCGCTGAGCCAGGTTCAGGTTATGGTAGCCATGGCCTAATTCGTGCGCCAGTGTACTCATACCATCATACGAAGGCTTGTAGTTGGCAAGGACGCGGGACTCATCTCGCCAAAGTGAGATGCAGAAAGCGCCATCAACTTTTCCCGTTCGAGGCTCGGCATCGATCCACTGCTCGCGGAAGGCCCGCGCTGCAAAATTGGACAAGCGAGATGAGAAGGTGCCAAATTGCTCTATGATAAATGCTGCGGCCTCATCATATTCCCACACCCTGTCGTCCTTGCCTACCGGTGCAAACAGGTCGTACCAGGCAAGACGCGGTAGACCGAGCATACGTGCTTTGGCGTGCAGGTAGCGTCGAAAGCCAGGGAAAGACTCGCGGGCAGCTATCAGCATGGCATCGAGTGTCTGGCGATCAATGCTGCTGTCAAACAACGAGGCTTCGAGAGGTGATGCCCAGTTTCGTCGCTTCACCAGGGCGTTGACCTCACCCTTGATACTATTGAGGGCAGCGGCAAGCGGAACTGCCACACGTTTCCAGCCTGAAAGTTCGGCCTCGTAGGCCCGTCGCCGCACGTTCCGGTCACCCTCATTGGCCAGGTTGCGTACCATACTCATGGGCAGTTCCTGAAGCTGGCCATCCAGTTCCAGCGGTACAGCCAGTTGAGAGGTCATATCGCTATGGAGCTTGGACCAGGCAGTGCCGCTACTTACATTCAGTTCGGAAGCGAGGGCCTCTTCGGGAGGCGTCATTAAGTGTCCTGCTCGCAATTTTGCTTTTCTGAGCATAAAAGCATGCTCTCGCGCAAGAGCCGAGCGGTCGATCAATGCTTCTACGTCCAGTGAACCAATCCAGGCAGTGAAACGGGTGTCAAGCTGCGAGAGAATGATAGCCGCCTGTTGGAGCTCGCTCATTTTCGCCTGGGCCAGGTTATCAGAAGTATTGGTGGTGACAAAGCACATAATGTATGCGCTCAGGGTTCTTGTGGCGTCCAGGACTGCGTTGTAGCGTTCAACGACTGCCTCGAAAGCCTTTATCATCTCATTGTTCAGCGGTGTAGAGGTTTGCTCCATGATACGGTGCGTATCGAAGAGTTGAACGAGATCATTGATATCCTGAATCACCCTGGCAAAATCTTGCGAGAATTCAGGTGATGCCAGGCCTGGATAGACCACTGTCATATCCCAGTGCGGTAGTGCCATACACTTCTTCTCCTTTTATACACCCTGACTACCAACGCTGATGAATTTGAGGCCGAATGAACGTGTCGTAGATCTCTTGCACACGGTGCATGGTTTCGTTATTCAGCGGAGGGAGAGATGCAGCCTGCACATTATCCTCAGCCTGCCGCGGATTCTTGGCGCCAGGGATTGTGCTTGACACCTCAGCAAACATCAAGATCCAACGCAGCGCGAACTGCGCCATTGTCGCCCCTTGCGGTACAATTTTACGTAGTTCCTCAACAGCTTGCAAACCCGTCTCGTAATCGACGCCTGAGAAGGTTTCGCCCTGGTCAAAGGCTTCGCCGTGGCGGTTAAAGTTGCGGTGATCGTTCTCAGCAAACTGTGTATTGGGACGGAAAGTACCTGTCAGCAGTCCACTGGCCAGCGGCACACGTGCCAGGATACCGACCTGCCTTTCAGATGCAGCGGCAAAGAATTTTTCCGCTGGCTTGAGTCGAAACATGTTGAAAATGATCTGGACGCTCTGAAGATGAGGATAGGTGATTGCCTTGAGCGCCTCATCTACGCGCTCCACGCTCACACCGTAAAAACGAACCTTGCCCTGCTGCACCAGGTCGTCAAGGATACCAAAGACCTCCGGCATGTCATAAACTTCGGACGGCGGGCTGTGGAGTTGGAGGAGGTCGAGCGTCTCTGTTTCCAGGTTGCGCAGGCTCCGCTCGACAAAGCTGGTCAGGTTCTGGCGGTTATAGCCCGGTGCGGTGTGGGGGTTAAGCCGCCGTCCCGCTTTTGTCGCGACAATCAGTTGTTCGCTGCGGGCCTTACGTACCTGGGCGATCAGTTGCTCCGAGTGACCATCGCCATAGACATCAGCAGTATCAATAAAGTTGACGCCCAGATCGATAGCTTTGTGAAGTGCCGCCAGCGACGTCTTGTCGTCTGTAGTTCCCCAGGCATCACCACCGATACCCCAGGCTCCAAAGCCGATAGCTGAGATCTTCCAGCCTGTACGTCCCAATGCTCGATATTCCATCTTTTAGCGCTCCTTATCAGTTCGCGGGTGCGCGACAAATAAATTCGACCTCGTTGCCGTCGGGGTCATCGACGTACATAGTACGGCTGGCGAGAACTGGATGTTTGCCGCCGCGTGGCTTGTAGCCTGCTGCCACTAAAGCTGCATGCTGCTCATCGAAGGCTTCTTCAGGAAGCTCGAAAGCCATATGGTGAAGCTGGTAGCCAGAGGGTTTGGTCTTGACTTCGTCTGTCTTGGGTACGAGAACGATCATTTGCGGGATGCCCGCGTTTCCTTCGCCTGCTTTAAGGAAGGCGTTGGCGAGGGTGGGAGGTGAGATGACTTCCAGGCCCAGGAGGTCGCGGTAAAAATGTAGCGCCCGCTCTTTGTCTGCTGTCCAGAGGACGATCTCGGAGATACCTACGATATTCTTCATGGCAATGTATCCTTCCAGTCTAAGATGTTTCAGTTCCTTCAAGAACGTCCAGCATGCAGCAATTCATGCTCGATCCGTGCACGAATGGCATCGCACACGGATCGGTAGACGGCTCGCTGCTCCTCTGGACTGCCAGTTGCCTGTGATGGGTCAGGAAAGGACCAGTGAAGTTGCTCTCTCGCCCCAGGAAAGACAGGGCAGGCCTCAGCTGCCGTATCACAGACCGTAATCACTTTGTCGAATGGTTCCCCTACATATCTGTCCAGCGTTTTAGACTGCTGTCCAGAGATATCGATGTCCAGTTCCCTCATGACCTCTATCGCGAGGGGACGTACATGTGTTGCCTCGGTCCCCGCACTGTACACCTCAAACCGATCTCCGCCCAGGTGCCTGAGCAGGCCTTCGGCCATCTGTGAACGTGCCGAGTTATGGGTGCAAATGAAAAGAATACGCTGCTTCATGGGTGCTCCTTTTTCCCTGGCTCTTTGCTGCATGGTCCTTCACCTTCAGTATATCCAGCCGAGCGGAAAGACGCAAGGAGAGGGGAACGAGAATGCCTGAAAGGAGGTGGTATTCTCGCATGACATTTGTCACCACCGAATCAGGAGAAACTTCACTTCCCGTTGAACCGCTTCACGACTATACTCTGAGGTGAAAGTGGAACAGTTGGAGAGCGGAATCGTGACGAAAGGCGATATGGTATTTGTGCATGCGATGAAAGGCAATGACAGGCGATGACAGGCAATGAGAGACTGTCTAAGAGAGCATCCAGAGGAGGAAGCGCGATGAATATCCATGACCGAGAACACCGGCAGAGCGGCGAGCACGTGCCCGGTACAGCCGCTCTTGTTGTACCCCTACAGACGCTTGACCGTACACTGCTCCCCCTGGTTGGCGGCAAGGCGGCGAACCTGGGCGAATTGATCCGTGCGGGCTTTACTGTGCCAGCTGGCTTCTGCGTGACGACCGCTGCGTACGCGCTCCTGAGCGATGGCGCCGGGCTCGAACCCATCCTGGCACAGCTCACTTCGACCCGAGTACAAGAGACCGTGCGCCTGACAGAACTGGCTGCGGCTGCCCGCGCTGCCCTGCTGCAAGCCCCTGTTCCAGCAAGCTGTGTTAAGGCTATCACCGAAGCCTACCAGGAACTGAGCGATGGAGTGCCTCTTCCCATGGCCGTCCGTTCCTCCGCAACCACCGAAGACCTGCCCGAAGCATCCTTTGCCGGTCAGCAGGAAACGTATCTCAATATCGTCGGGGTCGAGGCCGTGCTCGCGGCAGTACAGCGTTGTTGGGTTTCGCTCTGGACCGACCGCGCCGTGAGCTACCGCGCAAGCCTGGGCATCGATCCGCGCACCGTACGCCTCGCGGTGGTTGTCCAGCGCATGGTGGATGCTCAGGTGGCTGGAGTTCTTTTCACCGCCAACCCACTTACCGGCAAGCGCCGCGAGATCGTGATCGACGCGAATCCCGGACTCGGCGAGGCCGTCGTTTCCGGCGTGACCAACCCTGACCACTTCGTGGTAGAGACATCCTCGGGCGAAATTGTCGAGCGCCGCCTGGGTGACAAACAGGTCGTGATAAGGGCAACACCCGGGGGAGGGACACGGCAAATCGAAGTCGACACTCGCGCTGCTGAGCTCTGCCTCTCAGATGCGCAGGTCCGCGCGCTGGCAGCGGTGGGAGCGCAGGTGGAGGCCCACTACGGCTCGCCCCAGGATATCGAGTGGGCGATTGACACCTCCGGTCGGCTCTTCCTGCTCCAGGCCCGTCCAGTTACGACCCTGTTTCCCCTGCCTGCGGATGCGCCGACCACTGATGAGACGCTGCGGGTGTACCTATCGTTCAATGTCCAGCAGGGCACGTATCAGCCCTTCACGCCGATGGGCATCTCCGCCATCCGGGGGCTCGCGTCGTCGGTTGTGACGCTTTTTGGCTTTCCGCCAGCCTCGCCCTTGCATGGCCCGGGCTTCGTCACAGAGGCCGCCTCGCGCATCTTCTTCGATGTGACGGGTGCACTGCGCAGCTCGTTTGGGCGCAGGATGCTCTCCCAGGCCATGGCACAGGCGGAGGTGCATGCAGCAGAGATCTTCCAGCAGCTTGAGACCGACCCACGGCTCTCGCTCCTTCCCACTCCCAGGCTTGCGTTCTTCCGCACGATCACGCGGCTGCTGATTCGCACACGCCTGCCCTGGCATCTCCTCCAGATGCTGCTCGCGCCCAGGACTGCACAGCGACGACTGCAGCGATATGTGCGCACCTTGCGCAGTGCAGGGAAGATAGAAGTACATGCGTCAGCCTCCACAGGCCTCTCGGCCGTCCAGCACCTCTTGTGGAACGCCGCACCACGCCTGATGAGAGCCGCCTCTCCGGTGATGTTGGGTGGTATGCTGGCCTTCGCCCTGGCCGAGCGTCTACTCGGCGCTGATGCGCAGGCGAGCGAACTACAGGTGGTGCAGCGGGGAGTGCCTTCCAATCCGACCACCGAGATGGCACTGGCGCTTTGGGCACTCTCTCAAGAGATACGCGCTGACGAGGCGACGGCCCACCTGGTCCAGGAGACTCCACCCGAACGCCTTGCAGAAGCGTACCGCGCAGGTAGTTTGCCCCCACATCTCCAACAGGGCCTCTCGCACTTCCTGGCCACCTACGGCCATCGGAGCGTGAACGAACTTGACCTGGGGGTGCCGCGCTGGTCGGAGGACCCGACCTATGTGCTCAGTATCCTTGCCACCTACCAGGAGGTGCGTGATCCCGCATTCTTCCCAGATGCCCAGTTCCAGCGTGCAGCAGAAGAGGCTGAGGAGATGGTGGCTACACTCTCACGACGCGCCAGACACAAGCATTGGGTGCGTGGCCTGCTCGTCGGGTTCTGCCTGAGCCGCGCGCGTGCATTGGGAGGACTGCGTGAAATGCCCAGGTTCTGCGTCAGCCTGCTGCTCTCCCGGGCGCGAGCGCTGCTCTGGACGGTGGGAGCGGATTTAGCAGAGGCCGGTCGACTCTCACTAGCCGAGGATATCTTTTTCATCACCCTGCCCGAAGCACGCGAGGCACTGAACGGCACCGACATGCGTTCCCTGGTACGTGAACGGCGGACAAGCTACGAACAGGAGTTGGCTCGCCGGCACGTTCCGCTCGTCCTGCTCACCGATGGTACCGAACCCATGACCCAGGCAGAGGTTGCCGGATCTGCCGAAGGGACCCTCCAGGGAACGCCAGCTTCGCCTGGCATCGTGATGGCAACCGCACGGGTCATCCTCAATCCTCACGGCGCGCTCCTGGAACACGGCGAGATTCTGGTTGCACCCTCGACTGACCCCGGCTGGACGCCGCTCTTCCTGACGGCAGGGGGACTGGTGATGGAAACGGGAGGTGCGATGGCCCACGGAGCGATTGTCGCTCGCGAATACGGCATCCCCGCGGTCGTCGGCGTGCCCAAGGCGACGGAGCGCATCACTACTGGCAGTCGCATTACGGTCAATGGCACAACTGGCACGATCACCATTGAGCCTACAGAGTGATGAGGAGGAAGCAAAGACCATCTGGACGAGGCGGTGGTAGAATGAGAGCAGGAAGAGAGCCTCGTATTGTGAACGGGAGAAACGTATGCATTTCAGTCGAGATCAGGGCATACCATCAAAGGGACCAGGAATCATCTGGCACGGTGGAACACAACCTCCAGATGAGGTGATTGCCTCCAGTGGCGTCACCTTCCAACTCTGGCGACTCTATCAGCATGCCTGGCTCGTCTGCCTCCTCTTTCCCTTCGTTTCGTTAGTGCGCGAAGCGTCTGTCTCATGGCATTTCGCTCTGGGACTGATCGCCCTCCTCTTTTTTGCGATCGGCTACACCTGGCTCATGTGGCTTCACCCGGTGAGTCCGGGGGCGCGAGTGCAGTCGCGGTTTCGTCTTGCATTCCTTCTCTTTGTCTCTCTCTCGCTCCTGGTTCTCGTGTTCAGTCTGGTGGATGGTCCTGCGTGGCTCTGGCTCTTTATCGGGGTGAGTGCCATTGCCGGTATGTTGCTCCCCATGCGCAGCGCCTTTGCTGCCGTAGTGCTTTTCACTCTCCTGCCGCTCTTCATCACTGTTGGAGTAAAAGGAGGCGTGGTGGGGGTAGATTGGTGGTGGCTCATTGCGCTGATGCTGCTGGTGCGAGGACTCGGTCTGGATATGATCGGCGTGGCCCGCATGGGCAGTGCTATACGGGGACTGCATACCGCACGCCGGGAACTGGCTCGCCTGAAGGTCGAGGAAGAGCGAGTGCGCCTGGCGCGTGACTTGCATGATCTGCTGGGGCATACGCTCTCTATGATCACGCTCAAGAGCGAACTGGCGAGGCTCCTGATCAAGGAGGATCCCGACCGCTGTGCGCAAGAACTCTCCGAGATCGAGCGGGTGGCCCGCCAGACGCTCCGCGAGGTGCGTGAAGCCGTTGCAGGATACAGACAACCTCGATTGGAGAGTGAACTGAATGGTGCACGGCAACTGTTGGAAGCGGCGAGGATCGATGCTCAGATCGAGCTGATCACCGGGGAACTTCCCCCTGTCATAGACGCTATCCTGGCCTGGACTGTGCGCGAAGGGGTGACCAACGTCATCCGGCACAGCCGTGCACGGTCCTGTCTCATCCGACTGACGCGGGAGCATGGAAGTGTCTGTGCCGAAGTGATCAATGATGGAGGCCGGCAGGCGCACGTGGAGAGCACGGCTGCAAGGGGCGTGGGCCTCTCTGGCCTGCGCGAGCGGGTGACTGCATTGGGAGGACGCATGGAAGCTGGTCCTCTCAGCTTAGATGACATAGGATGTTTTCGTTTACATGTAGAGTTGCCCATCCAGAGCGACGTGAAAGGACAAGCGTCTTAGGAGGAACAGCCATGATCCGGGTGCTGCTAGCAGAAGATCAGGCAATGGTGCGAGGGGCACTCTCGGCCCTTCTCAGCCGGGAACAGGATATCGAGGTCGTGGCCGAAGTTGCGCGAGGCGATGAGGTGGTGAAGGCCGCGCTTGCGAGCAAACCTGATGTGGCGCTGCTCGACATTGAGATGCCTGGTGGCGATGGACTCACTGCCGCGCAAGCGATGCGAAAGGCGCTCCCGGCTTGTCACGTCATGATCCTGACCACCTTTGGGCGCAGCGGCTATTTGCGCCGCGCCATGGAGAGCGGGGCAGTTGGTTTTTTGCTCAAGGATGCTCCGGCTTCGGAATTGGCACGCGCCATCCGCTGCATCATGCAAGGCGAGCGGATGGTTGATCCTGACCTGGCCCTGGCAGCACTCTCCGAGGGAAACAATCCGCTCACGAGCCGCGAGCGAGAGGTGCTCACTGCCTCACTCTTCGGGGCCAGCATGGCAGAAATCGCAACACGACTGTCTCTCTCAGAGGGGACTGTGCGCAATCATCTTTCTGCAGCCATGCAGAAACTGGGCGCACAGAATCGGATGGAAGCTGCACGGCTCGCTGAGCAAAAGGGGTGGTTATGACAAGGAGTAGATCGATGCACTTGCGAGTAGCGGCTCCAGCCGATGCGGTCGCCATTGTAACAATCTACAATCAGGGTATTGAAGATCGTGTGGCCACCTTTGAGACCCGTCTTCGTATACCGCAAGAGGTCGAGCAGTGGTTTGACGGCATCCACCCCATCGTCGTCCTCGAAACCGATCAGCGGCAGGTTATCGCTTTTGCCTCCACCAGCGTCTACCGTCCCCGTCCATGTTACGCGGGTATTGCCGAGTTCTCCGTCTATGTTGAACGATCATGGCGGGGGCATGGTGCCGGCCGGTTGGCCCTCGAGGGGCTTTTGCAGGAAGCGGAAAAAGCAGGCTTCTGGAAGTTGGTGTCACGGGTGTTTGTCGAGAATACTGCCAGCCGCGCCCTGCTCTGCCGGCTCGGCTTTCGCGAGGTTGGGGTGTATGAAAAGCACGCACAGCTGGATGGAGTGTGGCGGGATGTCGTCATTGTCGAGCGGCTCTTGCCTGGCAAAGGGGGCTGTTGTGTCTAGTCGTCACTTGCTCATGCTGCGCAGAGCTATCCTGCCTCCTGTCACAGAGGGGACCGACCCGGGAAAACAACCGCGAAGTACACTTTATTACGGGTGGATCCTCATGTATGCCCTGGGCATCACGACCATCATCTCCTACGGGACGACCCAGTACCTGTTTGGGGTCCTGGTCGTCCCCATTGATACCACCTTTCACTGGGGGCGGGCGAGCATTTCCGGTGCCTACACCCTCGGACTCATCATCGCGGGTCTGCTCGGGGTCCCAATTGGGCATCTCGTCGACCGGTGGGGTGCGCGCCTGCTCATGAGTAGTGGCTCGGCCCTGGCAGGTCTCGCCCTGTTCGGACTCGCGCGTGTGGATGCCCTCTGGCAATTCTACCTGCTCTGGTCGGGTGGGATGGGACTGGCTATGGCCCTTACGCTCTACCCGGTCACGTTCACCGTCGTGGCCAATTGGTTCGTACGCAAACGCGGGAAGGCGCTCGCCATCCTGACACTCGTGGGAGGGCTATCTTCTCCCATCTGTATTCCCCTCGCCGGGGCATTAGTTGCCCATATTGGTTGGCGCGGAACCCTCGTCGTGCTTGCCCTCGCCCAGCTAGGGATTGCGCTGCCGCTGCATGCCTTCCTCCTGCGGCGTCACCCGGAGGACCTGAGGCTATCTCCCGATGGAGAGCCTGCCCTCCCCGAACAAGCGAAGGCCCCCTTACCAGGAGCGACGCTCTCGGAGGCGCTGCGGAGCCCGGTCTTCTGGGTACTCACGGCCTCGCTGTCCCTGGTGATGCTGGGAAGCATGGTCGTGTTTGTCCACCAGGTCGCCTTCTTGATCGGTCGTGGCTATAATGCGGTCCTCGCCGCGACTCTCTCCGGGATGCTCGGACTCGTCAGTCTTCCGGGCCGCTATGTCTTGAACGTGCTCAGTTCACGCATCAGCGCGCAGAAGCTGCTGACACTGAGCGTGGTGGGACAGGCCGCCGGCATCGTCGTGCTGGTGCAGGCTTCCTCTCTTAGCTGGCTCATTCTCTATGTCGTGGTGTATGGCACCTCCTATGGAGCCTTCTCACCCCTGCGGGCCGCGGTCATGGCCGACCACTTTGGACGCCGGGCGTACGGCTCTATTACCGCGGTGCAAGGGATTCCCGTGGCGATATGCGCGGGACTGGGGCCGCTGGCGGCTGGCTGGCTCTACGATATGCTCCACCATTATGAGCTGGCATTCTGGCTATGCGCCGGTGCATTCATCCTGGCTGCCATTGGCATGGCGATGACGCCACAACCACTGATTTACGACGGAGATGTAGCGAAAGCGCCTGCGGTGCTGAAAAAAGGCTCCACGCGGTGACAAAAGGTGATCTGAACTGAATGCGCTGAGATCAATCAACTTTTTCTCCGTTTACCGCAGAATCATATACCTCCAGAAGTTTTGGTACAGTCTCGTAGTTTTTGAGTTCTGTTGGGGCAATCCAGCGCATTTCATTTGCCTCCCAATCAATACGAATGGCATCGGGAGTGAGTACTTCGAAGAGAAAGGGGTGTATATAAAAATGCCGCCCTAGCGCGGGATCAATGTGTTCTACGACTGCCCCACGTCTCAGCATACGTACCTGGTCGCGTTGTTGGCCTGTCTCTTCGCGAATTTCAGTGTAGGCCTGCTCATCAGGTGTAATGCCAGGTTCCACGAAGCCGCTGATACCCGCCCACTGGTTATGGTAGCTGCCAACACGCTGGCTCCGTTGCACAATGAGAATACGAGGCTCGGGAGTATCAAGGCGCATAAGAAAGCAGGTCACTACGTGGGTGGGACGTAGTGGCTGTTGAGTTTTATCAATGTCTTGTTGTTGTGGGTTCATGGCAAAATTCTTTCTTCCCAGGTAAGATGACAACATGCCAAATTTTCGGTATACTTCTTATACGTCTTTCACTGAGCAAAAAGCTCATTTGTTTAGTTAACACCATGTGCAAGTTTTTTTCTCCGAGTGCCGCCTGCGGCGGCGAGAGGGAAATGGATTGGGGACACCCCAAACCCCGTCAGGGGCTGCCGCCCCTGCACCCCGCTCAGAAACACTTGCACATCGGGTTAGTTAAGAAAGAAGTAGTTGTTGAGATGGATGTACAAGACCCGCCCACTATAACAGCGCCGGCAGAAGACGGAGCGCAGCCCGCTCCCGGCACGAGCGAAGAAGGCATGGGCACCAAACAACCAGAGTGGCGGGCAGGGCTAACGCCGTGGGGGCAAGCGGCAGTGGCCGTCCTGCCTGCTTTTTTGCTCACCCGCTTGATCTTTTTCTTATTGACCTACTTTGGATCGGTGCTCTTCGCAGTGCGCAACTACTCGTATCAAGCTGTGCCCCTTAGCTCAGTCCTGCGGAGCTGGTACCACTGGGACGTCATAAGCTTTGAGAATATTGCCACCAGGGGCTATGTGTACCGCGACAATGCAGCGTTTTTCCCCCTCTATCCCTTGCTGGAACGCGAGGTTAGCGCACTCCTCCACATTCACACCAACGTCTTTCTTGGCGGCATGCTCATCACGCCTACAACGAAGCCTTGTTCCTCTTCTTTATGTTGCTCTCTTTCTACGCCATGCGCCGCGGTTCGTGGTGGTTGGCAGGCCTGTTTGGCGGGTTGGCTACGTTGACCCGCTCAATAGGGCTGGCGCTGCTGCTTGTCTTCCTGTACGAGTTTGCTCGCCAGGTCTTTCCAGCGCTAAGAGAGGCCTGGCACAATAAACGACATGTGCAGGGCCTCAAACTGCTTTCCGGACTGCTGGCAGCGCCGCTTATCCCCATGGGGCTGGGTATCTATGCCTACTACCTCAACCGGCGCTTTCATGATCCGCTTGCATTCTCGCACGCCGAAGCTCACTGGCATCTTAGCCTCAGCGTGCCGTGGTACTCACCTGTCACCGCCATTCGAGCCATGTTGACCTTCTCGCCGTTCACTTTTTCCACTACTCACAACGTCATTGACCTGACAGCGCTCCTGCTCTTTGTCACGCTGCTTATCCTTTGCTTTGTAGGTCCCGAGCGCTTTGCTGTTAGCCAGTGGAGTATGCTCCTCTTTGGTATCATGGTCCTGGCGCTGCCACTCCTCTACCCCGGCACAGCCTACAATCCCATGCCGTCAATGCAGCGTTATGTGCTGGAGATCTTCCCCGGCTTTATCCTGCTGGCCCGCCTGGGGCGCCGTTCCTGGTTCCACCAGGGCTATCTTATGCTATCCCTACCGCTGCTCGCCTTCTTCACACTCCAGTTCCTTACAGGTCACTGGACAATTTAGGAAACACTGACACTATTCCTATTTCAAGGAAGAACGTTGACAGGCTGTTCTACCGCATGGTATATTTTAAATCACATAACGGTGTGTTTTTGTGTTTCACGGTGCAAGACCACCGACTTGTGGGGAGTTTGGTCATGTGCTATAATAGAACAGGTGTTCAATATTTGTTCTAAGGAGGTCAAAGATGGCGAGTGGTAGCTACGCCAAGAAACTTATTTACCAGGAGTCCCCTCAAACACAGATTCCCCCACGTGCTACACGCCCACTCTCCTCGGTGAAAGAGGAGCGAGAAACAACTAAAGCATTACCGATAGTACGTCCTCCTAAAGTAGTTGATGAGTTTGAGGAGCATCCTCTCACGCGCCATCTTCCATGGCTACGTCCATTTGTTGTATGCATGATTATTGGCATCGTGTCTATATTGGTACTGCTGTCGGCGGGTGTATTTCAACGGTCTGGCCCTGCACAACTCATGCTTTCGACAAATGGACAGGTCTTTCCCATTCAAGTGGGTGGTACTCTGGGTGCTGTCAATGTCTGGCAGAAAAGCAATGGGCCAATACCTCCTAAAAAGAATATTACGGCGCAAACAGGTCCGTATTCGGTCGTAGGCAAGCCTTCGCTTACAGTAGATTTCATGAACCAGGTTCTTGCCTACTATCACTCTCCGGCAGCCGGTAAGGCCCAGGCGCTTTACGATGATGGCTTGAAGTATGGTCTAGACCCTGCTTATGCCCTGGATTTCTTTATGCATGAAAGTACCTTTGGTACCGCCGGTGTGGCCAGAGTGACGCTTTCACTCAGCAATATGCGCTGCGTCCCCGAGTATCCTTGCCACAATGAGGGCGGTGGCTATGCCCAGTTCAGCAGCTGGGAACAGGGCTTTGAGGCCTGGTTTAAACTCATTCGCAATCTCTACATAGCACAATGGGGCCTTGTTACGGTCGACCAGATCATTCCAGTCTATGCGCCTTCCAGCGACCATAACAATGTTTCTGGTTACATTGCCGCTCTCAAGCACACTATTGATACCTGGCATGCAGGTGTCGTTCACGTATCCTGATCACGCCGTGATCAGCCCTTGCTCTAAAGCTTTACTCAAAGCTTCAGTACGGCCAGATACATTCAGTTTCTGGTAAATATTGGCCAGGTGAAAGTTAACCGTCCGCTCGCTTACATTCAGGCGAGCGGCTATTTCTTTGTTGCGCAGTCCTCTTGCCAGCAGTTGTAAGACTTCCTGTTCCCGCGCCGTCAGGGTCTCATACGGATAATTGCCTCGGCTCTGCTTGCCAAAGCGCGAGAGCAGCCTGCCTGCAAGTCGAGGTTGGACCAGCACTTCGCCGCGTGCCACGGCCCGTATAGCCTGGGCGAGTTCATCGGGGGCAATGTCTTTGAGTACATAACCATCGGCTCCTGCCCGCAGCGTCTCATAAAGAAATTCTTCGCGATCCTGGGCCGAAAGCAGCAAAACCCGCGAATCGAGGTTGAGTTGTTTGATCTGCTTGAGTGCCTCCAGGCTTTGCCTGTTGGGGAGATTTGCGTCCATTACCACAACCTGTGGTCCCAGTTCCAGTGTTTCACTCACTGCTTGCACGCCATCGGCTGCCTCTCCTACCACTTCCAAATCTGGGTAACTTTCCAGGAGGCGGCGTAGTCCGGCACGCGACACTGCCTGATTATCTACTACGAGGACATGTATGTGCTCCGTTATTGGATGTTCATTCACGGGAGCACTCGAGGGCGTAGCAGAGGGCGCAATGAATTGGGTCCCTACATTGGGTGCTGTGGAGGGGACGCGGGCATGAACTCGTGTCCCTTGTTCTGGTTGTGCGCTGAGTTCTAAAGAGCCGCCTAAATGTTCGACGCGGTGGCGTAGATCAATATAGGGGCCGTACGCGGTACTCAATTCATTGCCCCCAGGTGTATGCCCATTGTCCCCTACCTCACGAAAATGCGGTACCGGTGTTTCTTCCTCGCCGGTGGGCAATATGCCATCGTCTTCGATACTTATCTGTACTTCGTCATGACCATAGCTGAAGGTAAAGCGCAGTTTGCGCGCGTTGATGTGCTGCTGTACCTGGTAGAGGGCTTCCTGTGCGATGCGATACAACAGTCGCTCGGTATAACTGGGCAAGGGTCGCTCTTCGCCAGAAAAGACCACGCGGCTAGATAGCTTGAGCTTCTCGGCCGTCTCTTCGACGGCGTGTGATAATGCCTCGACCAGGGTGAAGCCAACCAGCTCCGGCAGTGGTATCTCGTCACTGCTAGAACGGATTTCGTGGATGGCTTCCCGTGTCATCTGCTCCATGCTGACCAGCCCGTTGCGCATAGCATTGAGGTCCGGTTTATCATTGTGCACCACAGTTTGCAGTGCGTTGAGTTGCAGCAGGATCGCACTGAGCATCTCTAAAAGATGCTCATGGGCATTTATTTGTGAAGCATCATTATTGGCTTGCATGGATACTCTCTATATGTCAAAGTTGCTTGATTGTTGAGATCAGTTTGATTGTATCACGTTTTGGAAAAACCGGATTTTTCAAGTGTCGTCATATGTGTTCCCCACCCCACCACCCAAAGAAAGAAAGAGCGTGAGGCGCGGGCCGCGGCCCGCGCCTCACGCTCTTTCTTTCTTTCTTTGGCCGCCGCAGGCGGCCAGTCTTAGCTGAGCAATGTGACTTTTAAGAAGCTCTGGGACAACGTTTAAACGTTGTCCCTCTTGCTCTACGTGGCTTTTTGTGTTAAGAATACAGTTAAAGAGGTTATTGTAACCCTTACTGGAGAGTTACAAGGGGGAAAATGAAACAAGAAGAAATAGAGGTGGGGCAAGAGCAGAACAGCAGCCACGAGAAGACAAGCAAAAAAGTGACCGATCACCTGGCAAACGAGCGTACTTTTCTGGCTTGGGTACGCACCGGATTGGCAACGATCACTTTTGGCTTTGTCGTAGAGCGGTTTAGTCTTTTGTTGCGTGAATTAGGCCTCAAGAGCAACCTGGCTCCGGTCTTTTCTGTTCACTACTCTTCGGTCATTGGCGTTGGCCTTACTCTGCTAGGTGTAGCGATCATGATCGTGGCGCTTGTCAACTTCTTGCAGATTCGTCGCGCTATCGACAAAGAGCAATTTCATCCTTATGCCGGCTTCGCTATCTTGCTTACGATCCTGGCAAGCCTGATTGGTATTTTGCTAGCGGTCTATCTGCTCTTCACTGCCTGACTGGTGCGGTGGGGAAATTTGTGGATGAGAACCAGGGCCGATAAATCGGGACTTGCAATGCATTACGCCACGTCTCCGCTATGCGTCGCTTGTGGCTCATGCAATGAGACGATGTGCACGATAAATCGGTTACCTGTCCCCCAGACAGAGTTCCTACACTTTCCCCGGGAATGAGCGCATGCACCACTATGACCGCCTCCGCCTCAATCCTGGCATGAGGAGGGCAGCGATGATCATACCGGCGACAAGGCCGCCGACATGGTCCCAGATGCCAATGCCAGGAGTTGCGAAGCCCCAGACCAGGTTGAGTCCCAGGAAGAAGAGCCAGTTCGTGATAGCTCCTCCTCCATATGCGCCCAGTGAGCGGCGGTTGAATAGGTAGAAGATGCCTAACGCTCCAAAGACGCCGAAGATGGCTCCCGAAGCACCGGCGGCAAAAGCATCAGGAGTTACAAAGAGCGTGACGATGCCACCAGCAATTCCCGAAACCAGGTAGATGACCAGGTAACGCCATTTTCCATAGAAGACTTCGACGGCTGTACCAATGAAAAACAGCGAAAGCATGTTCAGTCCGATATGAAAAATGTTGAAGTGCAGAAACATGGCAGTGAAGATACGCCAATATTCTCCCGTTTGCAGGACGTTATACTGCGCTCCAAATTGATAAAGCAAATTTTGATCAATATTCAGGTTGCGACTCAAGACTGCAAGAACCACGTAGATAGCAACGTTGATGATGATAATGATGTTGGTCACAAAGCGTGGATTCCGGCTCAGCATGAAGCGGGTACGGATAACCTGCCGCTGCATTCCGTTGGGACGTGACCACGTGGGTACGGCTTCACGTTGGGCTGTGCTATTCTCGGTAGACTGACCATAACCATTGGGAGATATGGGAGGCAGCCCACTGTAGCCAGGTGTTGATACTGGCTCTACAGGTGGGAAGTTGTTTTCAAAGTGGCCGCCATGTGAGAGACGAGCGGCACGGGCACGCGCCAGGCCGGCATCATAGTCTTGCCCATTGAGGCGCAGCAAGTAGGAGCGCAAGGCATGAGCATAGCCATTGCCCGGATCCTGGCTAATAACCGAGTCAACCTCTTGTAAAGCCCGGTCATAGCGGCGATCAAGCAAATTGAGCAGGGCCTGGGCCATCGTGCTTTCGACGCCCCCCTGTGGCTGCAGTTCTTGTACTTTACGGCAAGCCATGTAAACGACGCCGTACGAGCCAAGAGCGAGGTTTGCCTCTGCCAGGCCTAAATGCACTTTGGGATTGTCCGGTTCAATTTGTGCTGCATGAGCATAGGCAATCGCAGCTTCGCGTCCCTGCCCCTCTGCCAGAGCCTGCTTCCCACGTTCCAGGTAAGTTTGAATGTCTGTTTGTGCTTCCAAAAATTTATCCTCCAATAAGGTATCGAGCGAGAATTGCAAGTATAAGTGTACTCACTATTGTCAATAAAGCCAAGGGCCAGCGACGGGAAAGACTATGTACATCTGTTAACGCTTTATTTGGTGACGGCTCATAAAGGGGCATAAACCACCAGCCAAGCAAACAACCGCTGAGCAATCCTCCCAGGTGTGCATAATTATCAACGTTAGGAACGAATAGCCCTATGCTAAGATTCACTCCTATAATCAATACGAGCCATAGCAGCGCTGGGATGCCATTATTACGAAATGCTCTACGGTGCCTGAGCACAAAGACGCTGTATGCTCCTACCAGTCCAAAGATAGCTCCCGATGCGCCTACGCTGATCTCTTGCGGCACAAAGTAGAAGCTGGCGATGATACTAATGATACCTGTCAAGAGGTAAATGAGCAGGAAGCGCAGGTGTCCAACCAATCGCTCCAGGAAGATGCCCAGCACGAAAAAGTTGAGCATGTTCAATCCGACGTGTAGTAAATTAGCGTGCAGGAAAATCGGTGTGATAAAGCGCCAGTATTGTCCCTGGATGATCAGGTCATTGTCCTTGGCTCCGTAGGTGATCAGGACATTAGAGAGGGCATCGTTGTCCTGGACGTTGACCGCGTTGTTCATCACATTGGCGATGATGTCGTAAAAGCTGTGCGCCCCTGCTGCCAGCGCTACGTGGTAGGCAGTGAAACACCACATGGTGATGGTGGCAATAGTAATTATCCAGGTTGCCCAGGAGATGCTTGCGAGCCCACGTACGCTGCGGTACCGGCTCAGGGCTGTCTGGTAGCTAATCTGTGTGCGCAGCTTACGAGATGCGTTGTTATTTTCAGTAAAGATATTGTCCACTCATAACCTCAGTCAAGGAAATCGGATATAGATAGCGAGAAAGGTGCAGAGAAAAACGACCAGGGCAATATATCCATTCATGTTAAAGAAAGCAACATTCAGTTTTGAAAGGTCTTTTGGACTGACCAGCTGGTGTTCATAGATGAGCAGAGCCGTTGAGATTGCCAGACCTGCCCAATAGATCAAGCCAAGGTGCAGTAAGATGCCCACGATGAGAAACAGGCCAATGGTGAGGGCGTGCATCAGTGTTGAGAGCGCCAGCGCTGCGGCCACGTTAAAACGCGCCGGTATAGAATGCAGCCCCATCTGGCGATCAAATTCCAGGTCTTGACAGCTATAGATCAGATCAAAGCCGCCTACCCAGGCTGCAACCGCCAGTCCTAACAGGACAGGTGGCAGCAGATTAGCTACGCTAATGGTTGGGTTCACCGCGATCCAACCACCTATGGGCGCTATGCCGTCGGCCAGTCCCAGGACCAGGTGGCAGAGCCATGTAAAGCGTTTGGTATACGGATAGCCAACGAGGAATACGAGCGCCACGGGCAGCAGAATCAAACAGAGAGGGTTGAGTTTCCAGGCAGAAAAGGCAAAGAGCGCCAAGGCTGCCAACGCAAAGAGCAACATCTCGAGGGGCTTGAGTAATCGTTTAGGTAGTGCCCGGCTGGCCGTACGGGGATTGAGTGCATCCTGGCTGGCATCGACCAGACGGTTTATAGCCATGGCAAAGCTGCGGGCACCGACCATGGCCAGGGTGATCCAGAATATTTGCCAGAGTGAAGGTAATCCATGTGCTGCCAGTACCATGCCCAGGTAGGCAAAAGGCAGGGCGAAGATAGTGTGTTCAAATTTGATTGCTTCGTAGAGTATGTTGATTTTCTTTATCATGATGTTTAGCACTTCTTAATGCCTAATCAACCAACATTTTAGGGAAAAGGAAAATTTGGGGACACCCCAAACCCCGGCAGGGAGGCTTCGCCCCCTGCACCCCCATTTTCTAGCATGCCTTTGTTCCTGCATTAATCTGTAATACGTTTGTAGCAAGGGAAGGTGGCAACTTTGTATGCATTATAACCGATGACACAGTAATGTGCGATAGGGGTCCCATAAAACGACACAAGGCCAGGCATGCAGGGAAGTCGCATGCCTGGCCTTGTGTCGTTTTATTACCCTACTGTAACTATGCGTAACGGCGGCGGCGGCGGGCCCGCGATAAGCCGTACGTTATGAGATGCCACAGTGCTACCAGAATGATCGCGCCGATAAGCGCTCTAATAATGGGGACACCATAGATGTAGATGTCGCCGATACCCGTGATTATGATGACCTGAGTCATCAACCAGATGCCGATAATTGCTGCAATGATCGCACCGACGAAGCCGAACGGCACTCGCCAACCGACGATGGCTTCCGCGATAAGGCCGACAATGGCTGCAACTATCAAGTAAATGATAAAGCCAAGGCCGATAGTCCAGACATTGCTGCCAACCTTAATGGTGACACCATCTCCAATGACTGTACTGAGAGCCATAAGATGTAACATGTATGCCTCCTTTTTAGTTCAGATTGCCTGATTACTCTAGAATGAAATTGATATACCTCTATTGAACATACCCATAACCATGCAGAAGCGCAAGTGAACAATGGAAAGTCTCAGTATTTTTTCAGTTAATGTTCAGGTTTCTAAGGTTTCTACACTGAGGAAGGCGGAATTGTAGCCTGAGACAGCTTCGCTACGTGTAATAGAGGAGAAGCGCTTAGGATTTGCCGGTACCTGCTCTCTTGTTGGCTACCAGGCGTCTTTGTGCGCTATAATCAAGTCATATTAGTACGGAATTGCTCCAGTACTAAACTACATTTATACAGAGGTGTGTTATGAAAGGTGCATTGCGGGCCGGGATAATCGCGGCTGTTGTTGTGCTTTTGCTTGCCATTGCTTTGATTGTCCTAGCTGCGATCTTCAACTTCTTACTCGATTTGCTCTACATTACCTTGATTGTCCTGGCTGCCTTTTCGTTGATATCAACGGGTTTCTTGATTTATACGATGCTTTTGCTCATCCAGTCGATAGTGACTGTACGCAATGAGATGAGGCCCTTGCTGGCATCGGTGCAGGAGACGGTTGGTATTGTCAAGGATACAGCAAAGACGGCCGAGCATACGGCATCTACTATTGGCAGCACTGCCCAATTAACGAAGGAGTTTGCGCTAGCGCCCAGCGTTCGTGCCGTG
>WNGM01001692.1_pt1 | contig 30299 bp, 29 predicted proteins | sample 5400571 | NCBI WGS metagenome assembly WNGM01 (sample SAMN13153378, study PRJNA577476) | soil metagenome | isolation source: 100 cm soil or saprolite under Garry oak tree replicate 2 | place: USA:California | collected 2016-06-15 | reverse complement strand
GTGTCATCAACTATGGTAAAAAGAGGAGTGAGAACTGTGGCTTTGTCTAGCATTGGTAGTACGCTCCTTGTTTGTCTTTGCTTACAAACCTAAGCGTACTACAGTTCTCTTTTCTTGTCACTAATTAGCACAAAGCGTATCTATATGGGAGCTATTTCTATGTGGCTAACCTCAGGAACGCCAATCTTAGAGGCGCCTACCTTAGCGGAGCTAAACTCAACTGGGCCAACCTTAGTGGAGCTGATCTTAGCTGGGCCAACCTTAGCCAAGCTGATCTCAGAGGAACTACTCTTGTAAAGACTGACCTCAATAATGCTGATCTCAGTGGGGCTGATCTCAGTGGGGCTGACCTCAGCAGGGCAGACCTTAGCCAAGCTCGTTTCAATAGAACTCGTCTTATAAAAGCTACCTTCGCCGAGGCCAATTTGAGTGGAGCTGATTTCAGCGAGGCTGACCTTGGTGGTGCTCATCTCAGTAGAGCCAATCTTAGAGGCACTATCCTTACAAATGCTAAACTGAACGGAGCCAACCTCAGGAGGGCTAAAGCCGCAGGGACTACATTTGGGAATATTGATCTGAGCCGAGTGAAAGGACTTAATGCCGTGAACCATAATGGCCCCTCGACCATCGGCCTTGATACCATCTCTCACTCACAGGGTAATATCCCTGAAATTTTCCTTCGTAAAGCTGGCGTTCCTGACTCTATTATTGAAGCGATCCCTTCCCTGATAGGCTCTCTCAGACCCATAGATTTCTATTCCTGCTTTATCTCGTACTCAGACAAAGATCGTGCTTTTGCTGAACGTCTCTATGATGATTTACAAAGTAAGGGCGTACGCTGTTGGTTTGCACCTGAAGATTTAAAATGGGGAGAAAAAATCCGTACTGGCATTGATGAGGCCATTCACCTTCATGATAAGCTGTTACTTATTCTCTCGAAGCACTCTGTAGCAAGTGGGTGGGTGGAGCATGAGGTGAAGAGTGCTCTAGCGAAAGAACGTAAAGAGAAGCGAATTGTGCTCTTCCCTATCCGTTTAGATAAGGCTATTTTTGACAGCCCTTTAGCATGGGCAACTGAGATACGTCATGAGCGCAACATCGGCGATTTTACTGGATGGAAACAGCACGACGACTATCAGAAAGCATTAGCCAGATTGCTCAGTGAACTCAATGTAAAAACAATACGTCGCCTTTAAAACCAGAGTGTTGAAAAACGTGGCCAACAAATATTGTGTGACTCATCTCTTTTCACGTCGATACCAAAAAGGAGTATAATTATTCAGGCCGAGGTTTGAAGGTTCATGAGGAAAGAACCAGCATACATGCAATTCGCAAAATAGTAAAGTCATGCAAACCTGGGACTACTCAGTTGCCGAAACCGACTATCTACATCCACGCTATCTCAATGGACAGTAGTTGCAAAATTGGAAGAAAATCTCGTTACCCACAGCAGAAGGAAAAGAGCACAGTTTGGAAAGGACATCACGATGAAGGCAATCCGTATCAACGAGATCGGTGGCCCAGAGGTCATGCAGCTAGAGGAGGTCGAGACGCCAACACCGCAAGAGGGCGAGGTACTCATCAAGGTAGCAGCAGCAGGGGTCACGCAGGCAGACCTTGCGCAACGCCAGGGGACCTATCTTACACGCACTCGCACGCCGATGATCTTAGGCATGGAGGTCGCCGGGACGGTCGTGGCACTTGGCCCAGGAGTAAGCACACCAGAGGAGGGGACTCGTGTGGTTTCCTTCGTAGAGGGGGGTTATGCTGAATATGCAAGCGCCAAGGCCACTATGGTTATTCCCATTCCACCAAGTCTGGATTTTGTACATGCGGCCACGTTTCCTGTCCAGGGGATTATGGCTTACCAATTGCTACGGGAATTGGCTCGTCTTCAACCGAGAGAGAGCGTGTTGGTGTATGCAGCAGCAGGAGGTGTAGGGACACTGGCCGTACAGCTTGCCAAGCTGATGGGGGCAGGCACCGTGATTAGTACGGCCAGTACCCAGAACAAACTCGATCTGGTACGCCGCCTGGGAGCCGATGTCGCCGTCAATCACAATGAGAAGGACTGGATTGAGCAGGTGAAGGAGGCCAATGGTGGTCAGGGGACTGACATCATCCTGGAGATGGTCGGGGGCAGGCAGGCTGAACAGTGCCTCCAGTGCTTGGCGCCCTTTGGTCGCATGGTCATCTATGGAAGAATCAGCGGACAGAACGCACAGTTTTCCGATGTGCAGTTAATATACGAAAATCAGGCCATCATTGGCTACTGGTTCACTGGATGGATGAGTAGTCGCCCAGACCGCACTGCTGTAGCAGCCAGGGAACTCATGCAGTACTTGGCCACTGCTCAGCTGGAGATTATTGCTGAACACACTTTCCCTTTAGCTGAGGCAGCAGAAGCACACCGGGCTATTGCCCAACGCAAAACGACAGGAGAAGTCGTACTGTTGGTCTAGGGAGGGTTTTGGGCAAAACTCCTCTTAACGCCTCTTGATGCGACATGCGGCAGACCGACTCAGCGTCCGCTGCTACATTGGCTATGATTTGGGAGAATCGCTGCCTGATCATTCCAGCCTGACCCGCATTCGCAATCGCTATGGTGTGGAGGTGTTCCGACGTTTCTTTGAGAAGATTGTGGAACAGTGTCAAGAAGCGGGACTGGTCTGGGGGAAAGAGCTGTACATCGATGCCACCAAGGTGAAGGCGAATGCCTCGCTGGACACACTCACACCACGTTTTGCCGTCGAAGCGCCTCTGACCCACCTGTTTGATGAAGAAGCCGAGCATCCAGCAGAGGAGGCGGAGCAGGTGGAGAGCCAAAAAGAAGAAGTATCCAGATTGTCGCCCTCGAAGACCAATGCATCCGTGCCTATGTCCCGCTGCCCGATAACGACCATCGCACCGAGTTCTTTAGTGCAGATCGCTTCCGCTATGAAGCCGAGCGCGATGTCTACCTGTGTCCAGCAGGCAAAGAACTGCATCTGGATCAGCCTCATTCCACCGAGCGTTCCCTGCGCTATCGCGCACGTGCCAAAGACTGCAATCACTTTCCACTCAAAGCACAGTGTACCACGAGCAAACAAGGGCGCAGCCTCTGCCGCAGTGTGCATGAGGACTATCTGGACCGGGTCAGAGCCTACCACACCACAGAGGCCTCCAAGAAGGCCTACCGCAAACGCAGTGTGTGAGTCGAACCGTTATTTGCGGAAGGCAAAGACTGGCATGGCATGCGGCGCTTCCGCTTACGGCTTCTGTGGCGGGTCAACAGTGAGGCACTCATGCGTGCGGCTGGGCAAAATCTCAAGCGGCTGCTCAAACAACGTGGCTGAGGACGCCGTCCATACACAGCAGAGGCCGTATATGCCCTCTTTTTGGCTGCTTGTTGGTGGGTAACTCATCTTTTTTCGCAGTATCAGCCTCTTTCCTTGCTGAGTAGCTCAGATTACTCAATACTCATCAAGGAATGCGAATGCACTTTACTGATGAGTTTTGTGAAAGAGTTTTTCAACAGGCTGAAACCTTCTGCGAAGTTATAACGTATTCTTCTCAATATCATTGTCACCGTTGTAAAATACGGGAAGAAACGGGCTCTTCCTCGAATTTGGTGATTTTGGAATTGCAGAGCTATTTCTTCTCAATTTGAAATACCTTTTGGAGCAAAGACACCATCCAGGTGTTTTTGCTTAAGCTCACCTGTTCCCTAAATGTGAAAATGAACCACTTTTCGGTGAGTGTGAACAAGGAGTGGCTTCCATTTGACTGCCACACACAACTACACTGCACCTCCCTTTCTGAACAAAAATACCAGGAGCATGTGATCTCTCTGCTCCTGGTATTTCTGCTGTTCTGCTGCTTGAACTCCCTCTTCCTGGCTTTCTTTTGCTCTGGTGCCTCTTCTCGAGGTGTCCCAGTGAGCTCATTTAGCAACCTTCTCTATTCGCTGGTTCCTTAAATGCTCCGTTTCGATAGAGCCAGTAGTTGACATAGACCCCGCCAGAGATAAGGAGCGTCACAATGATAAGAAACATGATTGCAGACATTTCCATAACAAACCTCTGTCATCTGCTAGAAATGCTGCTGTTGTTCTGGTGGAGTCGATGCTTCAAGCCGTTCTTGCATTTGATGAAACGTCTCCTCATTGATTTCGCCACGGGCATAGCGCTGGCGGAGTATCACTATTTCAGAGGGCTGGTACTGTGGAGGAGTTGTATGATATCCGATGAAAGATGGATTTTTCGTAGTGAGCCAGCGGAGCAGTGCCCAGGCAAGTACTGCGAGCAAGGCTATCCAGACAAAAGTCCAAAGCAAGGGGATCACCTCTCCAAAAAATTCATGATCAAATCCAAACATAAAAGACTCTCTTTCCTAGTGTTCGGCTTATACTTAGGAGAATCGCGTTGCCATTCAACGCAATTCTCTCTTTTCTTCAAAACACATGCACTCAATAGAACGATGGCCTGGTGAAACCTATTTTCAGGTGGCTTCTGTCACTATCGCGCCACTTCTCGTTCTCACCTGTATGGATTGTATCCTCTAGATATTAAGGAATCTCCACATATCTGTAAAAAGTTTGTAAGGATGAGAACCGCACTCTTTTCTGTCTTTCTTTCGTCTGCGCCTTCGCATTCCCACGGGCAATTGGTAGCTGAAAAATGGAGTTGCGCATCGTCTCCTATGGTGGAAGGACATGATGGCCCTTGTGCGAAAGTTCCTCAGGTTTCGTTTGACGAAACGAAACCTGCAAGGTGCGTGAGGCGCTCCAGGAAGTATTCGCGCCACGATTCGGGCAACGCTTCCGCTGCTACTACGCGTCGCAACAGGTCTACGTTGTGTTTATCCTGCCGGTAGAGGCGGGTGATATCAGCCACCTTCACCTGGTCTTCGTCGCGATGCAGCAGCCTGATGGGGTCTCCGGCAGCCACCTCGCCCTCCTTGAGCACCGCGAAGTAGAAACCCGTCAGCCCGCTCTGCAGAAAGCGCTTGAGGATGTCGTCGCGTCCAAACTTGAGGCCGAGCTTGTAGCAGGGCAGCCGGGGCTGCGTCACCACCAGGTCGGCGGAGCCGACTTGAAAGCGATCGCCGATATGCACGCTTTCGTCCAGCAGCCCCTTGATCGTGAGATTCTCGCCGAACATGCCCCAGGGCAGTTCCATTTCAGGAAATTGCTCTCGCCAGAATGTGTAGTATTCGGCCGGATAGGCATAGACGGCTTTCTCAGGCCCGCCATGGACGGTTAGATCCGCCTGGCGATCGCCTTCCAGGTTGAGCCGCCTGATGGTGACGCGTCCTGCCACGGGCTCTTTGAAGATGCCGGTTACGACCGTTCGGCCTTTCCAGACTACGGCCCTTGGCAGCCCGACGTTGACGGACACTACTTGCAGTTCAGATGATGGGTGCATATGCTTGCTCCTTCTTAATACCCCAGTCTTTGCTTCACCTTGTGTTCCGAGGTGCGGTTCGACGCTGGGAGGCGAGTGGTGCTTTCAAGTATAGGTTTTTTAGGTGAGGCCACATGGGAAGAGGCACGAGGTGGAAGGGCACGGCGGGCGACCATAAAGGCCCTCCCAGCCGCTCTCCACCGCCCTCGCCCCTACGGAATGACGAGCACGTTTCCAACAAACCTACCCGTGTAAGGGCGAGGGGTGCCGGCAAAGACCCAGCGACTCTCTTTCCTAGACAATTGGAGAGAGTGCCTGTCACCCTGAGCGCAGCGAAGGGTCTGGGCTCATGGGCAGCGAGATCCTTCGCTGCGCTCAGGATGACAGCCAGGGCACCTCTCAAGTCCGCTCATGGGAAGCCTTATCTCCGAATGTCTATCTCTTTCCAGCGCGTCATGTCTAACGATATATTAGTCTATGCTGATTTAGAGTTGTATATAGACAATATCATAGATAAATATACTTGTCAATAGGCTGTTAGCATTGTATAATTTTAGTGAGAACATTTCTTATTTGCAAAGGGGGACGCTATGGCGATGGAAGCGGGCAGAGCTTATGATCATAGAACCACAGTATACAATAGGCAGGCGGCTACCAGACCTGCGATGGACTACCTGTTTCTGAGCGGGGTCTTAGCGCTGGATTTCGTCAATACGGAGGTGGTCGTTAGGGGAAAGAGATATGACTTGTTTGCTACCCCTGAGGACGTGGCGGAGTGGTGGCAGCAAGCCCTCACGCACCATCCTGACGAGGGGAAGGTCAAGGCAGATACGGGCGATATTGCCTGGAGCGCCCAACTGCTGGAGAGGATCAGATTGGTTCGGGCAGCGATCAGGACGTTGTGTACTAATCTGGTGGAGCGGCAGGTGCTTGATGGGGAGGCGCTTATGACGCTCAACAGCATCCTTGCTATGGGCTATCCTGCGCTGGCGGCTGCCTCAGGGCAGGAGATGATCGCGGTCTATCGTACTCGCCAGGACGACCAGGCGGCTATTCTCCTGCCTATTGCGCTCTCAGCACTTCATTTGTTCACCCAAGAAGAGAAACATCGACTGCACGAATGTAAAAATGAGCGGTGTATCCTCTTCTTCTATGACACGACCAAAAGTGCCACGCGCCAGTGGTGCAGTCTCGAGTGTATGAATCGCGCACGCTCTTTACAACATTATCGACACGTCAAGGAAGAACGCTGAAATCCCCTCATAACTGCCTCCTACGGAGGCGTGCAAAAGGAAAGAGAAGGTTTCTGGGGACACCCCAGACCCCGTCAGGGGAGCTTCGCCCCCTGCACCCCCTCTTTCATCGGCCAATTAAGGGCAGCTAAGACTTTGACCAGGGCGTGGGTAGCTCGCTTGTTCCAAGCAGGCGGAAGGTGGCTTTGACCGAACCAAAGCTTACTACGTCTCCGTTGTGGAGCAATTCCGGCTTGAGCGGGGTTAACGTCAACTCGCCCAGCCGCGTCTTATTTCGGCTCTTGAGATCTTCGATATAGAAGGAGGTTTTCTCAAGGCGGATCCGCGCGTGGTGGCGCGAGACTGTGCTTGAGGCGTCGAACTGCGTGAGGTCGATCTGTGGCGTGATCCCGCGATTGGGATCGACTCGCCCGACAACCACAGAGGTCTCTTCGAGGGTGATACGTTGCACAATCTGTTCGTTCTGCTTGATGTCCAGAGCCGCGTAGATTTTTGCGCTCTCCGGCTCCAGCGACCTGATGCCGAGTGGTTGGCTGCGTACACTCTTCTCACTCTCGAGTGAGGGCCTGAGGAGGGTCTGCTCGCCTTCGGCCAGCTCCTGGTCAGTGGGCCTGGGCTTGAGCAGGGTCTGCTCGCCTTCGGCCACTTCCTGATCTGTGGAGGGTCTGGGCCTGCGAAGGGTCTGCTCGCCTTCGGCCAGCTCCTGATCTGTGCTGAGCTTTGAGGTCACTCGCCTGGACCTGAATGGCAAAGATTTCAACACAGCGAACAGAGTCTCCGCACGCGCAGAACGCTGCAGCGGGTGGTTGTCCCCAAGCTCCGGCAGTGCCGAGAGCACCCTGCCATTGCGAACGAATAACCTTCTCCAGTTGGATGGATCCAGTGGAATGAGTGCATGGCGCTGGCGTCGAGCGGCATCGATAGCGTTGGCGCGCACGCTCGCGTCGATACCGCTTGCCTTACTGATCTGTTCGATGCGTTCCGCGCCGAAGTTGATCGGGGCTGCCTGGCTATATTCTTTTGCGCTCACCTGAAGCCAGGCGTGGGTGTCTTCTCTGATGCTATCTGCGAGCCGACGGATACCATCAGCCGATGAGGTGCCCTCATCCCGCGACTGCCAATATTCGAGGACGCGGGCGCTGTGCCCAATCATCCCCGTCATCGCACCACCACTGGTCAGGAAGTGACCATTGCCGAAGGAATCGCCTGCGACCACGCCGTTGGCAGCGACCAGGGGGTCGGACCCGACCCGCTCGACGAGACTGAACAACGTCGGCCCATAGATCATCTGGACCTTCATGAGGTCTTGCCTGGGAAGGTCAAGGATGTCTGCGGCATGCCTCATGTAGTAGTCGTAGATCAAATGTTGGTAGGAGGCGAAGAACTCGGGCGAATTCGGGTCAGTCCCTTCCGGAAGGAGTCCTGATTCGATGGGATCGAAGGTTTTGAAGTCTGGAACCTGAACCAGAACCCAGCCCACCTCTGGATCGTTCTCATGGCCCACAGCGATCTGGCGAGCCCAGTATTCCTTGCCATCCTGGTCGAACTCCGAGGAGACGCGCCGTCGCAGGCGTCCGCCGACGAGCACATCGAGCAGGCCAGCCAGGAAGTCCGCTTGCGCCACCACCGGCCCACGCCCGTCTCCATGATCGACCTTGACGTCCTGTTGCTCGAATCCCAGACGTTTCGCGTCTGTACTGCTGAACCCCTGGGCTATCATGAACAGCTCGGGTACGCCGAGGTCAATGACCTCACTGCCCGGTTCCCGCACACGGACGAACTGCCCCTTGAAGTCGAATTCCTGGAGGGCCTCGATGCGAATCCGCTTGCGACCATCGGGACAGTGGATGAAACCATCGCCATCAGCCGGGACCACGCGGTGGTGAGTGAACAGCCGGACCCTGGGTTTGAGATTGTTGTCCAGGTCCAGCTGCTCGATCAGCTCCAGGTAGCGGCGCAGCAATTTCTGGATGGAGGCAGCCTCCGCCTGGAACGTGGACGGGCCATCGAGCACATCCACCATAGAGTTGCGGATCTTTCGAGGATCAGGTTGATCCGGCGGAGCGGGCGGCTCCAACAGCGTAATGACCCGGTTGGGCAGGCCGTCTCGCCACCGGTCGTCGATGAATTCGACGTGTTGGATGGTTCCCACGATATGCTGGTCTGTGTCGTAGCCGTCGATGATCTCATCGGCGACGATGTCTCCAGAGAGGGTCTGTGAACTGTAGAAACACTCCGCGAGGCGAAATATCCGTCCATTTCCCCGGCGAGGGAGCCTTGCCTCGCCATATCGTTCTAGCATCATCTGGTCGATCAGGCCGAGCTGGTGATAGAAGTCTTCGCGGATGTTCCAATGCACGCCGAGAAAGGGGTCGCCGCGCATCTCGACACCCACCGCCTGGCCGCCCATGGCCACGGTCCACAACATGGACATCATATTCGTACCGCCCAGGCCCAATGCCAGGAAGTCTGGAGCGATTATCGTTTCATTCATAGCATCCATAGGGGTTCCTTTCTGCTCTTGAGTGCTTTTTGACGAGTGCCTGGTGGTCAGTCACAGTACATTTGACGGGTGGGAGCCTGGCGGGGGCAAGCCCCGCTATCCCAGTGACACGCAATGTTGCCGAGGTCATAGTACATTTGACGCGTTGTAGCCTGGCGGGGGCAAGCCCGGGAGCCTGGCGACCGCAAGGGATCGCCACTACATTTCATCTTTTCATAGGAACGTTGACAGCCCATTAGTTTATAGCACCTATTGAGAGTATAGCAGAAAATTTTTGCGGTGGCTGTGAGCGAGATCACTTTTGTTGCTAACTTAAGCCATCCCAATCAGGGTGAGTGTCTCTCTTGCTCCTCGAAGCGTGGTAGGAGTCGGGTGTTCCGCTCCCGCGATGCTTCAGGATGGCGTAACCACATCGAGATATGCGCCGGCTGCATGGTCTCCTGAACCACTGCCAGGATCTGCTCGCTTAACTCGTGCAGGTCAACTTCATTACGCAAGGTGGCATTAAAAGCGGCCAGGGTGCGTGCTGCATCATACTTGCGACGATAGAAGCGTCGATCAATCACCTGCTGGATGCGCTTGCGTAAGGGTTGAAATAAGGCTGCAATTGCCAGCGTAGAGCCAACGAGGATGAGGGGTGAATTCGCTATCTGACCCGTCAGTTCATGAACAAGCAGCGGCAGTCCAATGACGAGGGCCGCGTAGATCAGGGCCAGCGTGACTGTCAGCGTCGCATAGACCAACGTCTGGTTGATGATGCGGTCGATCTCCCAGAGCCGTGAGCGCCACACCGCCACACCGATGGAGAACGGAAGAAGAAGCATGAGGCCATCCATGGCGGCCCTGGCGATCAAGTCTCCAAGCGAGCCAGTTGGGGAGAGTGAGGGAAAGAAATCACGAAGTAAGATCAACAGCACGAAACCTCCAACGCCCAGGGTGACGCCGTAGACGACCCACTTGGTCTGCTGGCGCTGCGTGGGAGTGGACACACGCCGATAGCGGTAGATCTGTACGACCAGCATGCCACCAATCACAACAAGAAATGTCACGAAATCAAGCAGCGGGAAGCGAAAGAACGGATTGAACGGGGATTGAGGGAAGAATTCGTTGGAGCCCCAATACGCGAGGGTTGGGATCAGGACCCAGCGAGTCCAGCGCGGGACAAAGTGCCCGCCAGGAAAGACATAAAAAAAGAGGACGATGCACACATTGCCGAGCAAACTAATCACATGGGCCAACACCGACCAGGACGATGAAAGTGTGCTCGTAGGGTCCGTATTGAAAGCAATCGGGAAGATGCTCAGGGTGACGGCAGCCAGGAGTGCCAGAGGATTGTCCGACGTGCGCCAGAAGAGCAAGGCCGCGACCAACCAGTACCCAAGAGCAAACAGACTCGTGAGAGCGATGATGTAGGTCGCAAAGAAATCGATGGACAGGCCGAGTGCTTGTAGTCGTTGCAGGTCAGCTGGTGCAAGCTGCCGACTCGCACTGCAAGTAGCGGCTGTGCCTGTGCAGAGCAGGTGGAGAGAGGCAAAGTACGACGGGATGCTGGCGAGAACGAGTCCTACAGACACTATAGACAGGGAGAGACACAGGAGTCGCACAATCACCAGCCGGTACCCATGCAAGCGGGTGTCAGTGAGGCTGCGTGAGACTGCAGGTTGGGTTTTCTCTGCTGGTGCATCAATCTGGCTCATGGCTACTCTCCTTGTGCTCCCGGAGGACTCTGCTCGCGAATGAAAGCCTGGTGCCGGGCGACCACAAGGGATCGCCCCTACTATGCTACGCTGACAACTCCTCGGAGAAGGCCAGACCCATCTGATATAGAGGATACACGAAAAGCACGTCAAAAGCAACCGAAGAAAGACATATCCACGAGGGAGAGTTTCCAAAGCGGCATTCCACTATTCCATAGCGAGGAGCTTTTCTTCGGCCAGCCAGAGGGCCTCTTCCTTTGAATGAAGGATGCCCTCTGCCTGGGCTTCTGCGATGTATTCAAGAAGAAGCCCAACTCTCGGCCCTGGCTCGAGTTTAAGACGGCGCATAAGTTCCTCCGGGCTGACAAGTCGAGGCGGCAGGATACCCTCGCGGTTCCTGATGTACCGGGCGAGCAGCAGGCAGACAGCGGCGACATGCTGCTCCCATGCACTTATCGTGGATGCATGCTGTCGCTCTGGTGTACTTATCAGCGGTCCGCGCGTGGCCAGGTGATCGGCCAGCGATAAGAGGGCGACAGCCATACCAGTTGGGCCAAGATCAACAAAGTAGCGCCGGATAGCGCGCGGCGTCACTGTAGGAACATGGGCCAGTTGACCAGGCCGCATATGGTGACCCACCACCTGCTGCACCAGGCGACGATCGTGTGTGCTGGCGCTCAGCCGTTTCATCACCTGCTGGGCAAGAGGCACGCCCGCCTGTGGATGCCCATAGAAATGGATCAAGCCTTCTTCGTCCGTTGCGTAGGTAACGGGCTTGCCAATATCGTGCAACAGCGCCGCCATCTTCATCCGTGGCGCCGTGAGCATAGAGCGTTGATAAATGCCCTGCTCTTCCGCTCCGTGCAGCAGGCGCTGTATTTCTACAAGGTTACGTTCTCCGCTGATCTCCAACGGCGATTGTTGTATCTCTTCCGGTGTTTGTTGCAGGAGGCTCGCCAGTAATTCGAGCTTGCCCACCGTTTGCAGCGAGTGTTCCAGGACATCCCAATAATGCGGACTCGGCTGGGGCATCCCGCGAGCCGAAATAAATTCCGGTATCAGCACCGTCAGCAGGCCATGGGCATCGAGAAAATGTAAGTGCTCGGTGGCGCCATCAAGTTCCAGGAGAGCATACAACTCATCATGAATACGCTCGGGCGCTACCTGGGGCAACAACGAGGCGTCGCGCAGGAGCAGACCCTCCGTCCAGCTATCGAGGCTCAACCGGTAGCGTGCCATCAGGCGAGCGGCACGCAACAAGCGTAACGGATCATGCCGGAAGACATCGCTATCAACGGCTTTGAGGCGATGTGCCTTGATGTCGGCCAGCCCGTGGAGGGGATCGATGATGTGCCGTATGGTATCGCCAGTTTCAAGGTGGCGAATAACGTCGTCGAGGGGAGCCGCGATGGCGTTGATGGTAAAGTCGCGCTGGCGGAGGTCTTGCTCGATAGTATTTCCTCTAAGGCGCGAGATATCGAAGATAACTTCATGTTCTTCGTTTTGCATGCCCTCTGGCAAAGGAACGACAACACGGCTAGCTTTATCGTGCATATTAACATAGTGTCCCCCCAACTTATCGGCCAGGCGCCGTGCCGATGAAGGTGCATCGCCGGAGGTGACGATATCCCAGTCGTTGCCAGGTTCCCCCAGGAGAATGTTGCGCAGAGAGCCACCGACGAGGTAGGCTTGCTGGCGCTGGCTGTTGAAGTACTCAGTTGTTTCTTGTAGAAGGTGTAGGGTTTGGGCGTTCAAGGTGTGTGCTATACTACTCTTCCCCTGGCTCAGCTTCCGCGAAATCCAGTCCTTGATACACGTCTGAGATGTCAATCTGCACATCAATGCTGTTGATCTCAATAATCTCCCCGGGACCATAATGACGATAGTGCCAGGCAGCAATATCCTGATCGTCACGTTGCCATATTTCCACATATTGCGCAAATTGACTCATAAGCACGATTTCTTGCATAGTTGGACATCCCTGGTAGGCTTTGAACTTCATGCCACGATCGCGAGCCTCAGTGCCAGGTGACAACACTTCAATAACAACTCGCGGTGATTCAATCAGGGTGTTCTCCGGGCGCCGATCTGCGGCATTACAGGAAACGGTCGCATTGGGATAGGCATAGTGCTTCTTGCTGTCTTTTTTCGTTCCCAGAAGCACTTGCACATCCACGCCAAAGGCTCTACAGGTTCCTGATCGAAGCTGGCTATCTAGAGCATAGCCAACATTCCGCGTGATGCGATCGTGCGCGACGCTACCCCCACTCATGAGATATGCCATCCCATTGAGGTATTCATATTTGCGGTCGGGTGAGAGGCGTTCGAGTTCGTGAAATTCTGCCTCTGACAATGCTCCGCCTCTGCTCGGCCAGTTCCAGGATGATTCTGTTGAGACGGGATTAGTTGCCATAGAGAACACCTGCCTTTTTTCAATCCGCATGGAGCTAGTGCTTTGTTACGCTTCAAGTGAGGGATAGGAGCCTGGCGACCGCAAGGGATCGCTATACCTGTCCCCCAGACAGGATTCTACATTTCAGCCGTCAAATCAAGCGTAACAGAGCATTGGCAAGCCCGTGCGGTCGTTGTCCTTCTGAGTGTATGAATTGTTTGTTGGCAATCAACCAAACGGGTGAGAGTGGCGAAAGCGGAACAGATAGGCGGTAGGGGCCGATAAATCGGCGGTGGGCACGATAAATCGGCCCCTACACTGTCGTTAGCCTACAACCATTCCCATACACCCTTGTCGAAGCCCATCCATCGCCCCGGCTTCTTTACCTCTATGATATCACCTTCGTCTACGTGCTGTCTCGTGGGTAAATGGCCAGGTCACTGTGAGACGTTGGTGGTCTAGTCAGGGGGGGCTTCTTCGGGCAGAGGGGGAGGGCGTGGAGGAACAGGGGAGGATTGGATAATGGTGGTGGTGGTTGAGCCGTAGAGGAGGAAGGCGTCGAGGAGGCGGTCCAGTTGATCGATGGCGGGGATGTGAACTTTTAGAATGAAGCAGTCTTCGCCGGTGACGCGGTGACATTCGACGACTTCGGGAATCTGCTGGGCCAGTTCTGCGATCCTGGGGAGTTGTCCGGGGTTCGGGCGGATGCGAATGTAGGCAGCAATGGGCAGTCCAAGCGCCACAGGATTCAGGTCCAGGCGATACCCTCGAATCACTCCGGCTTCCTCCAGGCGCCGGACTCGCTCGGTAACGGCGGGCGAAGACATTCCGATGCGGCGACCCAGTTCGGACATCGTCAAGCGGGGATCATGCTGCAGTTCTTCCAGCACGCGGATGTTGACCGGGTCGATCTCCTCGTTGGACGAGGTGTAAGTAAAAATCCGTTTTTTCTTTAAATCTTGAAGCATATGATCACCAACTCCTCAAGTTTGCCATGTATTTTCATAGATTTACATTGTACCATATGAGATATGAAATCTGTGCAAGGAGACGATATGTTTCAAGTGAGAAAAGCGGACGTGACGGCCAGGGTCCCGCCACATGTGTTCTTTTTCGTGAGTGCCATCTTCCACTACCTTGGACCCGCGTTTGCGGTGCTCCTCTTTTCCAGTGTCCCGGTGCTTGGGGTGGCGTGGTTCCGTATTGCGAGCGCTGCCGTCGTCTTTGCAGTGTGGCGCCGACCATGGCGTATCTTCGTGAAGCTACCCTGGGAGAAGCGGCGCACGCTGCTTGCACTAGGAGTGGTGCTCGGTCTGATGAATGCGTGCTTCTACCTTGCGATCTCGCGTATCCCATTGGGAACCGTGGGAGCTATCGAGTTCCTTGGTCCCATTACACTTGCTGCACTCGGGATGCGGACTCCCCGGAACATCTTCGCATTGCTTCTGGCTGCCGGGGGTGGGTGGCTCCTGACGGATGTGCGCTTCGGAGGGCAGCCGCTGGGGTTTGTCTTTGCGTTCGCCAACTGTGCCTTCTTCATGCTATACGTGGTGCTCGGCCACCGTATCGCCCAGGATGGGGGAGCAGCAGGGATTGACCGGCTTGGAGCAGCCATGCTCATCGCACTTGTTACCATTACCCCCATTGGGTTGAGCGGGGCCTTGCCAGCGATGACGCGGCCACTGCTTCTCCTGGCAGGGATAGGTGTGGGGATTTGCTCGTCGGTCATCCCGTATGTAAGCGATCAGCTCGCCATGGCCCGGTTGCCGAGGGCGACGTTTGCGCTTTTGCTCTCCTTACTGCCAGCATCTGCGACCGTAATTGGGGTCGTTGTCCTGCGCCAGCTCCCGGCGCCGGTGGAGATTGCCGGCATTCTTCTGGTCGCAGGTGGGGTGGCGCTGCATCAGGAGGCTTAAGAGAGAAAGAGTGTGAGGCGCAGGGTCGCGACCCTGCGCCTCACACTCTTTCTCTCTTTTCAGAAACCAATCTATCTGATGAGTCGCACTTTCTGGGAATAGAACATCTCGCAAGCAGGTTCTCTCTTATGAAATCGTGCAAATTTATTGCACACTGGAAAAAAACTGTAGGGGCAATAGTCCCGTATAGGCGGGTCGCCTGCGGCGACCACACGTTCTAGTATAAGTTTTTGTGTGTTTTGCGCGCGCCAGCGCGCGCAAAACACACAAAAACTTATATAAAAGGACTACTTGCGGCGACGCCGCAACATGTACGTGAGAATTGCCCCACTGAAAAAAAGAGAACGGTCGGGTCTGGGCGACGCGGCACAGGTTTGCCTGGGAGCAGTCGCCAATTTCTGACCCTGGAGGAGAAGACATGGAACTGGGAGTCGCACTTCCTACTTCAGCCCCGTATGCCTCAGCCGAGAGCATTGTGCGTGTTGCTCAGGAGGCCGAACGCCTGGGCTATAACTCACTGTGGACCTATGAGCGCTTATTGTATCCCATCGCAGGCATCGCACAGCCTGATGGGTCAACGTGGCAGCTCCCTGAGCCCTATAAGTCAGCCTACGAGCCAATTGAAACGCTCAGCTTTGTCGCGGCCTGTACACAACGCGTCAAGCTGGGGACAAGCATTGTCAATGCTCCATTCCAGTCGCCGGTTCTGCTTGGCCGGCGTTTCGCCACGCTCGACCGCTTAAGCAATGGGCGGGCGATCGCTGGTCTCGGCCAGGGATGGATGCCACAAGAATTTGCTACCTCAAATGTCTCGATCAAAGAGCGAGGAAAGCGCATAGAAGAGTATATTGCAGCTCTGCGTGCTATCTGGGGACCAGATCCTGTCAGTTACGAGGGAAGCTTTTATCAGATTCCCGCCTCAATCATCAATCCGAAGCCGGTGCAGAAGGGTGGCATCCCGATCCTCATGGGCTTCAACACTCCGGCGGCCCTCAAGCGCGCCGCTCGCCTGGCGGACATCCTGAATCCGATCGCCTCCACATTTGAAGCCCTGGAGAGTGCTGTTACCGCCTTCCGTTCGGCCGGGCAGGAAGTTGGTCGTGATCCCTCCAGCCTCAAAGTATTTGTCCGTGCCAACGTGCCAATTACCGTAAACCCGCTTCCCGAAGGCAAACGTCCTTTCCTTGGAGGCTCACCCGAACAGATTGCACAGGATCTGGCCCGCGTCCAGAAACTTGAGGTGGACGAAGTCTTTTTTAGCGATCAGGCTTCACACACTGTAGATGAGGCTGTCCAGCGCCTGGAAGAAGTACAAGCTGCTGTGCGCCGGTAGAGTCCAGTCAGAAATGGGGGACAGGTATCAGGGGCGAACTTAAGGGATGCGAGGCGATGAATCGGGCCCCGAGGCTGGGCGAGGACAAGCCGTCGCCCCTACTATGGACGGGGTTACCGGGCGAGGACAAGCCATCGCCCCTACTATGCCAACGAAGGCATCGGCTGGCGAAGGCTGTATTAGCCTCACTTTTTGAGCGATCTCGGTTGCGCAGCGTCGGTTACTCAACCAAGGAGTGGCTCAAGGTACCGATGCAACGCGGTTTTGAGTTCCCGCACGAGCAGTCTCCGCTCAGCCTCCTCCGCCTGAAGAAGCAGCCGGAGGACCGCTTTGAAGAACTGGACAGTCATTATGGCGCTGAGTCTGCGTTGCGTCGGAGAGAGGTGTGGGGCACGTACCAGAAAGCCGAGTTCAAAGCGGGTTTGCAACTCTTTTGGCAAAGCATCAGCAAGACTCGCAAATTGCACAGATGGAGCAGGAATTGAGAGAAGGATGTGGAAAGCGGGATGAGCAAAATGAAACGCGAGCAGGGCGTCAATGATCTGATCCAGCCAGATGGAGAAGGGAAGCGAGGCAGCCTCGACTGAAAATACAGAGCTATACACATGTTGAAGTTCCTCGGTGTACCGAGCCGCCAGGGCTTGTGCAATCTCCTTTTTGTTGGAGAAGTATTGATACAGGGAGCCTGGCGAGATCCCGGACTGAGCTGCAATACGATTGGTGTTTGCCTCGTCGTAGCCAACTTCGGCAAAGACAGTTTCAGCAGCATCAAGAATGGAAGCGATGCGCTGGACCCCTCGCGCTCTTCGCTGAACCGGCTGTGGGTGTTCCCGCTGATCCATACTGTGCACCAATCCTTCGTTCCAGACAGCGCCCGATTGCGCTTGTCTCTGGTCTCTCCGGCAAACCTCTTGACAACGCGAATAAAAACTCGTATAATTACTTGCGAGAGCGAATAAAAACTCGCTTATTTAGTATAGCATAGCAGGACAGCCTTGTCCACTAGAACAGAAGAGGTTCCCAGATGATCATTACAACAAATCGGTATGTCGTGAAAGCAACCGGACTGATCTCAAGTATAGCGTCTTTGTGGAAGACGACGGAAAAACATTCATTCACTTGCGTTTTTGCGCGAACGAAGAGGCGAGCAAGGTGTTTGACACGCTGGGAACCTTCCAGGCGTTTCAAGCAGCGCTTCTAGCAAGTCAACCTGAAGTGGCACCCACCAGGGCGATCCATCTGACCCTGGTCGGTTCGACCTCAGATCTTCTCTGAAGATGATCTTTTAGAAGACTCTCATGTATTCGACATCCGTGAGGAGTCTTTGTCTGGAGTGAAGAAGCACATGATAGGGGCCAGCCCTATCACTGACCTTGCCCCGAGCTGGTGGGAGAGGAATACATGGAAAAGACCCACCAGACCCGGCAAGATCAGTCCCATTACCCTGGTAAGCTGGCTCCAGGAAAACTGCGGCACTCGTGAATTTCATAGACAAACACTCCGGCTTTTACGCCTGGGTCCTCGTCCATGATCTTTTTTACTTCTTTGACATTGGCATTAAAAATTCCAATACCGCTTACATTACTACCATCGGAGATCGGACACACGATGGATAACACTCCGTCTGCGCGGAGTTCAAAATTTCTTCGTCCGTGTTCCCAAATGATTTTTTCGGCTCCATCCTTATTCTTATTTGGTCCAGCTTTCAAAATGACGATGCTATACTTCCTGGTTCTGGAGAGCATTTCTCGCATGTACTCATCGGTAATTGTTGTCATATAGTTATCCTCCAAAAAATGTTTCGTTCACGGTACAGGGACATTAATATCATAGCGACAAGCAGTTGTAAAGAAAGTGCAGGGCTGTAGGTGTGGGTAGTGACGGACAATTGCTTTTTAACGGTCTCTTTCTCTGCTATACTTGTCATAGGGAATCTGGCTATTGGGGAGACAGTTACAAAGGGGGCCGGAGAATGCTTGAGGTTTATCCAAACTTATTTGTGGGCAGCATGGTCGACTATGAAACCATCGTTTCGAGTCAGGCGGGTTGGGCTATAGTTCATGCTTGCAAGGAGCCATATCATCGTAAGGCGGTGGGTTACTGGCTGTGGGGTGTTCCTAAGAGCCATCCTGAGTGCCTCATTGCGCGTAGGGGAAACAGGGTAATGGTGTGCCTGCTTGATCTGCCTGTGTCTCTGTTCATTAAGAAGGCGATGATAGATCAGGTGTTGGATTTTATTGATGAGATGCGGGCCGGTGGTCTGAAGGTGATGGTGCATTGTGTTGCGGGGCGCTCGCGTAGTCCTTCGATTACTCTGCTCTACCTGGCGACTCGACTGAATGTTCTGCCGACGGAGTCGTTTGAAGCTGCGGAGGAGGCTTTTAGACGTCTCTATCCCAATTATAGTCCTACGAGGGGTATTCGTGAGCATATACGGCGGTATTGGCGGGAGTATTGTGATGATGGGAGGAGGTGTCGGGTGTAGTGTTTTGTCTATCATCCATTGACGGGTAGAGGCCTGGCATCCGCAAGGGATGCCACTACATTTCTGCCCTATCAATCTATCTGGACTGACTACTAGACTAAGTTCCTTATTTTGCAGTGATTATTATCTTCGACGACGGGCCTCTTCACGGATAGCTTGTAGATTGATCAGTTCTGCTACTTCGTAGGTGGTTGGCGTACTACCGGGCAGGGGACGAAGGCGTATCAATGTTGGGAAGTGGCCGATACGCCCGTGGAGTTCGGCGAGGAGAACGAAGGCGGCGGGTGCGTAGCCGGGTGGGTTGACGAGGAATGGTCGTGTTTGCCATTCTTCGGAGGATAGGCCAACGGCGTCGACTATAGAGATAATTTGTGGTTCTAGTGGTTCTGATTGGTCGATTTGGATGGGGATGGTCCGAACTTCTTCAATGGGGGTGTGAGCGAGCGCTTCGATCTGCGCTCGCTGTTTGTGAGTGAGTGGATGGGTGAAGTTTAGGATGAGCATGTTATATCCTCGCTGAGTCCTTAGCTTCTTGTTCTAGGATTTCTGCAATTTTGGGTAATTCCTCTGCGGCAACTACACGAATTCCCCTCTCACATGCCTTATGTACGAAATCTTCAGTAATCCCTGTTTCGTTATGTCCCTGCTTCACTGATTTAGATACATTTGTAATAAGTAGCTTGGTGACAAATTTGCCCCCAAGAAGCGCTGCTTTCGTAACAATGTCATCGAGGGTGCCAGTATCAGATGCTGTTTTACCTGTTTTACATTCTGCAAACATAAGTTGAGCTTTATAGGTCATGGAGACATCTAGTTCTTTATGTGGAAAGGGTTTTCCGGATGTTTTTGTAACTTCACTATCTATGATTTCTAGATCCCATTCGCAGTCATCAAATATGCCGAGTTTTATTGCTTCGTTCCAAACATACAACTCGAGCCAAGCGCCATTGAGGAACTTATACTGTCGCTCAGATAGCTTGAACATGATAGATGATGAGTTTTCTTTCTGTAATTCACTCAGAATCCCTATCTGCTGTGCTCCCTCCAAGAAACTGTACACTTCGTCAATATCGTAGGTGGCAAACTTTTTGATAGGGCAATCACGAGTTATAGCATCATCAGTACTTTCCTGCGGAGGGTTTCCCCTAAGTTCTTCTACAACTTGTTTTAGAATAGCTACTTTTTCTAGACTCCCACCAAGCTGTTCAGCGAAACGAGTCCATGACTCTTGTCTGTAGTGACTGCGGTGGTTTTTGAAAGAACCATATCCCGTTTTGTAGTAGTATGCAGCAATATATGCCTTTACTGTGATTGAAAATATGTCTCCAACTAATGAGATAAGTCGTGAGTGGTTGGTGTCAACGTATACGCATTGAATTGCCATAGTATCAGCATTATTTTTTGCGACCTCATAGGCTGCTATGCTCATAATTGTTGTTGCGCTGGTAATGTTGAATATCCATTCAGCATCTGGATACTCCATCAATTCTTTTTTACAGGTCTCTTGTATTTGCCTGAGATCAAAACCATCTACAGCCTTAGGTTTCCTAATTTCACAATTTGGTAAAAGAGCATTGATAGATTTTTCTAGTTTTGGCAAATCTTTAAAGCTTTCTTGAGAACTAATAGCAACAATTATATCTGGTTTCTGATGTACGATAGTGAGCATGTTAGGAATAGATGCTCTTCCGCCAAAAAGTATTAGCTGCGCCTTTTTCATTTTAAATCTTCCTTCTCTACGCTTTCTGGTGCTCCTTCTTCTTTTTGCTTTTAGGGATTACGGCTTGCATATCAGAACTGTACAATTCCCCTGAACTTCTTCACGGATAAAGAAACAATTCTTCATATTACCGGCAGACCAATTCTTTGCCTCGGGATGTTCTGGAGGAATGAGGATAAGCAATTTCTTTGTCGAAAACTCTCGCTCTTTATATCTCAGGCAGGCACTAGCTTCGCCCGACTGCAAGCGTTTAAGCGCTTCCTGGTCCCTTTTTGGATCAATGACCACGCCAGCAATCTTTTGCCCCTCTCTAAAGACGGGAATGTTGGGTCGTACATAGGGCTCTGGTGGTTGTAACACATCCTCTTTCGAGACATAAGCCTTTTCTGGCAGAGGTGGTTGTTGTTTGAACTTTGTAAAGTAGCCATAACCTGCACTCGTCTTGCCGCCAACTCCATATTGCTCAAGAGCTTGTCGTAACCATTTAAACGCCATCTGGACATCATCTTCATGTTCTTTTTTACTGGGATTACGTGGGGCAAGGGCAAACATAAAAGATGTGCCTGTGACTGTAAGAAATGGGATAGGGATGGGATTCTGATCATTTGTCGGTGGTTCTTGTATCTGCTGATAATACTTCGGATAGTGAGGATTCATAATGTCAAGCACGAAGTTAGCTTGTCCATCCATTGGCACAGCATCAAAGAAGATAACTGTGCCCGCTTGATCTTGTGTGCCAAAGATACGCTGAATAGTTTTATGATCGGTATCAAGTTTTTTGCTTGGGGTAGGATTACCCTTGACATCTTCAATGTAAACATCCCTATCTTCTGTGGCTGCGTATGCTCGTGTTAATCCCTTTAATGCGCTACCGGGAATAGCAGGGATACCATAGAGATGTTGAAGTGTAACATCTGTTTCTAGAATGGTGTTTCCACCTAATCCAACGACCATACGCCAATCGATGTTTTCACTGAAATGTGTGGCTTTTAGTGCACTGGTATAGCTATACCAGCGGTGATACGCTGCCTTGGCAAGTTCTGCATTGCCTTTGTAATTTGTAAGAATGTCGCGTAACCAGGCTCCCTTCGTGTCCTTTTTCTTATCAGTGGCCTCGTCCTTGCCAATAACTTCTGCCGGAGGATATTTATCAAGCAAAAGTCTCAAGTTGTTACATGGCTGGGACCTATCAATTATTTCTGTTGTCTTCCTGGGAAGGTTGTATTTCACAATATACCTCCTTGTGGCTGTGTAGTGCTAGTGCCGGGTGCGGTTGGATCTTTTAGCTCCGCCTCTGCAAAGCGACGCAACCACGTACCAAAGGCAAGACATTCTGTAGTAGCTCGCCGATAGCTGGCACTTGTGGCAACGTCTGTAACCCACTTTAGCAGGCCATCATTCGTATTGGGGATAGCTGGGTCAAATGAAATACTTCGCATCCATTGAGTCAGGTGACCAAGTAGATAGAAGTACGCATTTGGTTCTACTTTTCCCTGGTCATTCCTTTCTTTACCTTTGGCCTTCAAAAAGCCTAATGTCTGTCCCAAACCATTTATCTGAATCATCGCATTAAGTCCACTAGCACGAGACCGGTATTCTTTCTGTAACGTGTCGTTTCCTCGACGTTTGCTTTCATCTTTGATAAAATCTACGTTACTCCACGCCTGCTTACCACGTTGCTGTTCCATATTCTGCCGTCGTGTTAATGTCTCTTCTCTCTGTGTTTCTGGGTTCTGCATGCTCGTCGTCTCCTCATAATCACTACGCTTATTAACTTCCCCAACGGGTTCGTACGATACCTCGTCCAACAGTCTCATCACCACCGAGTTGTAGGTAGCTTCCAGTTGTTTTGTTCAATGAGCGTGCTATTTGTAATATTTCTGTACCCGTCTGATTATGTCCATTCTTGCGTGAGTTGGTTGCGTAGATCGGTACATAGAGCAATGTGTCAGTGGGTAAATGTTCCTCTGTCCAAAGTGCGCCCCCTTCAACAGTTTTACTTTCTCTGTCTATTCTTACCCGTGTAATGATTTCAGTAGCATAGAGCGCGAAGTCTCGAAAGTCGTTGTCAGGTAAAATGACAAGCGATCTCTTCAGCTTCTCTTGCCAGTATGAGCCTTCTTTATCGTTACCATACTTTGGTAGAGCATTATTAGCAATCCACTTTGCAATCTTTGTCACTTGTTCGTTGGAAGAAACCTTAAAGCTAAATTCTTCTAGCACAAGAGTGCTATCATGAGCGGTAAGATCGCTTGGAGATGTAACAAGCGCTGTTGGTTGATCTATCGTTGGTTCATCTACGGGGGGAGTGGGTACGGTCCAATCTATTTGAGGGTTAGTTTGTCCACGTCCGATGTCACGGACAAACCGATTCAGAACATCGTATGAGGTAGTGTAGGCGAAAACACCATTGAGAGAGCGCACGGGGAAGAGGAAGATGCGGGCATCGCCAACGATCAATGCACCAGCATGTTCCTTGCTATCTTCATCAGGTTTAGCATTGTTCCCTGTAATGTTCTTAGCGCTCTTATCATCATTTCTAGATGAACCGAACAGAATATCCAAGTCTGATACCTTTTCAAATTCTGCTGTTGCACGAAGTTTCCCCTTAATGCCACTCCCCTGAATCATCGGATATTGTGTTGTGCGTTCGCGTTGAATAGGCAGGTCAATGCTACTCAATCCAGAGCCAACGCCAACATGAAGAGGTGTCTCCGTGTAGAGATAGAGGATTGTTGTTGCTGTAATCATGTTTACCATTCTCCTGTCGCGGTAATACCATAGCCAATTTCCATATCGTAGTCTGTCAAAGATCGTGGGACATCTACAAATGCGTTGAAAAAGTAGATGCTTCCTGCTAGCACACAACGGCGCATGCACTTGTTCTCTCCGCCACTATTCTCTGTTCTCAGCTTCCATCCACCAATAGGTTGATAGCCTGGAATTGCTGCCGCTATTGGGGCTGGGAGGTAATGATCAGTCCATTTTTCTGGTTTCCAGCCGCCTTTGAACGACGCGAGAGTTACCAGGTAAATGAGTGAACCTTGCCCTTTGCCCTTTGGATGACCAAGCAAAGGGGTAGACGTACCGAGAACCCGGAAGCTCGCTGCTCGTTGTTCTCCACCGAGGATAGCCCATCCTTGTTGTGGTAGCCTGAGAGTCTTTTGAGTATCGTTGTCATCAATGAATTGCTTCGGGTTGGATTCGTCGATGATGCGAATATCGACAACAAAGCCGTAACCAAGTCGCATCCGTATCATGCGCATGCTATAGAACAGGCCCTCTTGTGTTGTCTTCGTGGCGTTCTCCATGCCGATGCCCACACGAGGTTCGTACTCGAACATCTCTTCTTCTTCGACCACTTTAAGATCAAGATCTTCACTCGCGCTCAGAGCTTTGTGCAAGCTTTCCTCTGTTAGCCAACCTTCTATAGGTTGGAGCTTCCCTTTGGTACCTCTTTCAGGTTCGAGGTACTGTATACCTGAGGGCATGTTGCTTAGAACTTCTTGCTTTGCCTTTGGCTTAAGACGGAACCTGCCTTTATCATCTCTAAGAATATGTGCAGGAACAGGATAGAGACGCTCGATAATCTCCTCCTCAACATCCCCTTCATCCTTCTTTTTACAGTACCCTAGCGAGATATTGGTGATACGAAAACGCCCGTATCCGTTGCGATCACCGATAAGTTTCACGAGGTCCGAGCCTGGACGAAATACCTCAGAGAGTGATTTTGATGTATCCCAATGCGTGGCAATCATAGCCCGTATGACACCTTGCAGAGTTTCGGGTGTAGGTGGAAACATTGTCTCTGCATAGGTGGTTTCACCGGCATCAAATGGTCGTCCGTTGCGAAATAACAGTGACTCATTTGGTTCAAGAAAGACTTTCACTTTTCTAATGCCTCCCGTCCAAGAAATGCCATGACCAGTAGCCAACCAAAGGTTTCGATTAACCCATAGCGTAGTTCGTCTTCGTGCAACTCAACGGATACCTTCAGATCTTTACCTTGTTCACGTTTCCTCTTCTCCTTCTCTTGCTGTATCTCTTTGTCCATTGCTTCTGCCAGCTTGACAATCCGTTCTGCCAAAGAGGCTATTTCCTCATCAGGTAGTTGATCTTTCTTCTGATCGTTGCGCTGCCGTTTCAAAACTCGCTTTATCTCGCTTCTCTGCTCTGGTCGATCAAGCCAAACCAGACTTGATGCTTCACTCAGCAAGGCGTGAATACTTTTAGGAGAGAGAATATCTTTTGCAAAGTACCCGTAAAATTTTTTGAATAATGTCATCGGCTCAATAAACAGTGTCTCATTTTGTGGATCAGTGTAATACCAGCGACAACCTACTCGCGTCTGCTCACCAGAGTGCCGTATTACAGTGATCACAAAAGCATTGCGACCATAGCGTCTCTTTGCGAGCTTCTCAGCCTCAAGGGCAGCACGGCGCACCAACGAGAGTGGAGTAAAGTGATGCGCTATAGCGATGCCCAAGCTAGCAGTTACTTCCCCTTTATCTCTGCTTACAACGGCTTCTCTCAGAATTTCATTGTATTTTTGATTCAGGGCTTCGACCATCTCAAGCATACCCTCTAAGGGTGTAAAGGCAACTGTATCATCCCCTCCAGAGTAGACGAGTCGCCCAGGATGTGTATTTTGGACAATTTCAGGAGCTTTCTCTCTTGCAAAGGTTGAGAGTGCTTGACTAATATCTGTATGCTCTTTCCGTCCAGCGACATTATTAATGATGGAACCCATGTTGTCGCCATCCATCTGTATAAGGGCATAGTAAGGTGTCGGACGAGTTCCAACTGCTTTGAGAAGCTCACCTAGTGCTTGCAAGCAATTCGGAATAAAGTCTTTGCTCTTGAGTTTGAGATTTAAGCCTCTCTCTTTCTCTCTCTTTTGCTCTTCCGGGTTATCCGTAATCAAGTAGTTTTCTTCGAAGTAGCGAGATGTATACGCTTCTTCAAAGTAGCAATCACCATCTCGCTCCAATATCCACTCATAGTCAATCTGTTTTGCTTTGGTAGCAAGATACGATATTGCTCCAGGTGGCATCTCAGCTAAATCTTTGGTTGCCACTTTCCAGTTTTCCAATACCTTTTGCAGCGTTTCCGAGCTTGGCGCCTTTTCTAGCAGTTTATTAACCAAGGATGCCGCAGCAACAGAACTAGTGGAAGGAAAGTCAATCCGATCAAGTTTAGGCTTTAACTCAGGTGAGTAGAGAGCAAAGCGCTTGATAGTATCGATAGCGTCTAGGCGTTCGGAGCCATCTTTGCTGATATCTTTTGCTGAAATGCGATGTGGTGCGGTTTCGGTGAGATGTCTCCAAAACCTTCGCACTTCTCCTCGTTCTGGTCTCGGTCCGTGTAGTGCTTCACGTTCTCCAGAAACAGTGCTTTTTTCTCCTGGTTCGTCTTGTGGCAAAAAATTGCGTAGGCGTTTGCGTGTATCGAGAGCTAAGATTGTTACTTTCAACCAATTTTGGTAGTCTTCTAGTGAGCCTGGTACAACTACCCAGAATACCTCAAAAAAACTTTCAAATTTAGTCTGACGCTCCCAGGTCTCTTTGACGTCGGAAATATAGTTATTTCCGATAAACTCGAGTCGTATATTGTTACAGATTGTCTTCCATTTTGCTGCGATTCTCTCTTCAGTTCGAGTAGCAGCTTTTTCGGCATCTTCAGGCGAGTTGAAAATGGCTATGAACTTATTGGGCAGATCAGGAATATCGTCTTTGATTTTTCGCTTTGTTGGAAAAACAAAAGCCTCGTCGTCCATTACCTCCATACCGGATTCCATCAGCTTGGAGATGAGGTAACTACCCAACCAGAGATCTCGTGTCTTGCGAGCTTGCACAATGAGAGATTGAACTGGCCCCAAAGAGAACATCAGCATGTGTTGAATCTGCTGGGTCATAAGTCCACTGCCTCCTTTCTCAAAAACATGTTTATCCATTTTTCGATAAGTGCGTAGTCTCGTGGTGGGACAAGTGGAATGTCTTGTACCTGTGTTTTGAATAGCACTGCAACGCAAACATATTCGTGTTGTAACTTGGTGATGCGTAGTAGCAATGGAGAAGCTTGACGATGTCCTTCTAGCTCTCTTTTTAGTCTTCTGTCTGCTAGATCCCTGATAATCAAAGGAAGACCAAACACTGCACGTAGCTCAACTGGCTTGATTGTTTCACGGTATGTGTATAGTTTTTCTCCAACATCGGTCATAGCCTCTTTATCTGAGGACCATGGCTTATCATTTGATCGCATTATCCAGATTTCGCATGTATTTGATGAAAGCGCATCAAATCTTGCCTCTCCTGGAGGTCTTTGAGGAAGATCAGTATAGAGTGAGCGTGCTACTTTGATCCCATTTTGGAGGTTGACACGCAGTTCTTCTATGGTTGTTAACTCATTGAAAGAAAGATTCGCTATGTCACCTATCAGCGGTTGTAGCGGCTTCGCTGCAAGACTTCCGGCGCATCGTCGAGAGCGAGAGCCGATGCCACCAAGATTAGTCAAGAGCCACATAGCTGCAATAGCTCTATTGAGATTTGTGGCATCTTCATCTCGTGATAATAGAGTAATCTTAAAATTAGAATTGGGTGGAAAATATTGACGATCAAGCCTAAGTGTACCTCTCTCTACATTTCCACTTTTTGCCATGGACCAGAGCAGATAGTCTTTACCTGATACTTTATCTCGCGAATAACTTTCTCTTTCATATTCAGTTGGATTTTTAGATATATCCGTTACCCGGACGCTTACCGCTGAACTCTTATCTGTTGCTCCAAACACACTTTGTTCAACATTCCTTACGTTGGTTAATCCTTGTGTGTCTGTTCCCACTATCCCACTCACTAGCGCACGTTGCCAATAGCGCATGAGACCACGAAATGCGGGGGGACGGAGTTCTGCTTGAAGTTGCCAAGTATAACGGTCTCTTCCTGAGAGTTGAACACCTCTTGGAATGTACTTACGAGGTACTTCAGTCTCATACTGATCGTTCCCTGCTAGAAACAGCGGCGTTATTGTTTGCAGGGTGAACGTTACTTCCTGCATCTATCAGTCCTTTCTTTTAACTCTCACACAATCTTTGCCACTTTGTAAAAAGATTACCATTGCTTGACCTAAAACACATCCAAGAAAACTCCCAAATTCTCTTCTCTATTTGAGAGATTTCTCCGATGCGTTCTTTATCCGGTCGGTGTATACTCAGTACTATCGAAGAATGGCGCGAAGGTTTTGTAGAGGAAGTGGTAGCCTATGCGCGTATTTGGATCGATAGCCCATACTTCGCGACATATGTCCAGTAGCTTTGTTTTGTGTCTGTCAACGGTTTTGGTGGTGATACCTAGCTCCTTGACTACTTCCTGCTGGGTTAAACCTTTGGCGAAGGCTCGTAGTACATCTAGTTCGCGGTCTGTTAAGCGTTCTGTGACGCTGGTGCACCTGGCGTGTTCCTGGGCGTCCATCTGGGTGAGCTGTCTGGCCTGGGCTGTACGGAATGGTTGGGATGGATCGTAAACGTAGGCGCCGAGGGAAATAAATTGACCTTTGATGAGTCTAACGCCGGCATCCAAGGGAACATGCATGCGCTTGCCGTCCCTGACTTGCTCTACGATGTGGTCGGGGGTGTAGATGTGCCAGATGTGGTCGTGGCGGTCGAAGTTGAAGGAGGCAACCGGTATGGCAAGTAGGGACATCAAGCGGCGACCGCCTGTGACTGAGAGGTGGATACGATGGCCTTGACGTTTCAAGTCGCCGATGAGTTGGTGAATTGTGTCCAGCGTTCCATCGGCGTGGCTGTCATCGGTAATGTCATTGATTGGTGCGCCATCGAGTTGTAGCACATGGGAACGGAAGTGAATAACACGATCTGCGGCCTTGTAGTAGTCGCCGGCAAACTCGGCGCTGAGGCACTCAAGCGAGCGTTGTAAACGAGGCTGGGAGGCTTTCGGGTGAATAACGATTACCTCGCTGATGGGAAAATCAGCGTTGAGCAGGAGATCAAGGGTGAATGTCACTACTTGTGGCTGCCCTCCCAGGGTTGCCAGTAGTATGTGCGTATGATCTGGCAAGAAACCGCTCCTAATCTAACACTCTACCAATAAACAGGAGGAAACCAATGGTTAATACCTTACCGGCTGTCCTGATCGGTGGCCCACCGCATGCCGGAAAATCTGTCTTGTTCTATAGCTTAACCCACGCATTGCGCCAGCGGGGTATTCGCCATCATGCTATTCGCGCCTGCCCCGATGGCGAAGGGAACTGGACGCAAGAAAGCGATGCAGAGACCGTCAGTCAAATACGTATCAAGATCGAGGGAGACTGGCCTGACGATTATGTGAAACGTATCTGCCTGGACCTGGAACATCGTTGTCTGCCACTTCTCGTTGATGTGGGAGGTAAACCCAAAGAGTCGCAGATGTGCATCCTGCGGCAATGTAGGCACTCTTTGCTGCTCTTGCGCGCCGACCAACCTGATTATACTCGACTCTGGCAAGGTTGGACAGCAGAGAGTAACCTGTTGCCGTTAGCTCAAATATACTCTCAACTAGAGGGTACCTCCACGATTACTGATCAGACTCCTTTCTTAGAAGGGAGGCTCACCGGACTTGAACGCCACAATACTACTCTAATAAAAGGTCCGCTTTTTGATGCCCTTGTTGAGCGAATTGCCACGCTGTTCAACTCGTATTCGCCCAAGGAACTGGAAAAAGCCTTCTTCGAGCAGGCTCCAACTGAGCTGGTTATAGACCTGTATGCATCGTTAAAAGCGCTTGCTCCCTCATCTACCAGGTGGGAGCCTGAGATGCTTGAACCATTCCTGGCAAGTTTACCCGGCCATACGCCTATGTCGGTATATGGTGCGGGCCCGCTCTGGGTGTATGGAGCAGTGGCAGCCCATTCAGACCAGGAAGCTTTCTACCAGTTCGACCCACGGTTACCCCTTGGGTGGATTCGTCCCCTTCCTCTTTCCATCAGTACAGACAGCACACACAGTACAGAGCAATTTCCAGAAATGCTTGTCCAGCCCGGTGCTTACCAGGAGGTGACGGTGCTTTCAATCCAGATACCTTCTAAGCACCTCAATTACTTTCAGCCAGAGCCTTTACCCTTCCCACCTGTACGTACAGATGCAGGGCTGATCATCGATGGTATCACACCGGCGTGGCTCCTAACCTCTTTAGTTCGTCTCTACCAGGCGGCAGGCGTTGCCTGGATTGCCGTTTACTATCCACCAAGAAAAAAGGCTATAGTTGTGTACTCACGTGTCGAGACGCAGAAACCAGGCGACCTTGTTGTCATGCCTGGCGAATAGATGGGATAGATATGTGCCTCGAAAATTATAACCTGTACTCGCAAAAATGTCTATAGTTTGGATAAAAATTGCTAATATCTTTACTATAGACTTTTGTTATGTTATCTTTATTGACAATGAAATTGGGTTAATTGTCCCAAGGCAGCGTGGCCCCCACTCCAGGGCGAGGACAAGCCACATTGACTCCAAGTAAATCATAAGTAGAAAGGACTCCTTTCAGGATTGAGTGGCATAACGAGACCCACATTTGCGATGCGCCGAGTGCGCCTGACGCGGCTGGAGCAGCTCAGGAGGCGGATA
>WNGM01000551.1_pt1 | contig 30378 bp, 27 predicted proteins | sample 5400571 | NCBI WGS metagenome assembly WNGM01 (sample SAMN13153378, study PRJNA577476) | soil metagenome | isolation source: 100 cm soil or saprolite under Garry oak tree replicate 2 | place: USA:California | collected 2016-06-15 | reverse complement strand
GTCTACACCTTGATCTTGGTTTCTCTCCAGTGCCGCTGCTTCGGTGTTCGTCGAACCTTTCCCTCCGTCCTCGCTACGACCCATGAGGGGACAGGCTGGGCCTGTTTCAAGGCGTGTGAAAGGTGCTTCTTCTTCCCTGATGGTTTATGCCGTGCCATCGTTACGCTCTCCTGATCTTGATCTCTCTCTTCTGGCCCTCAAGCTGCATGAGGGTCTTCTTCAACTGCTCGTCGCTGACTTGTCCGCGCAGTCTACCGGACTGGGCTAGCTGTATTAACTGCATCTCCAGTTCGTCTGCGAACTCAGGCTTTACCATTCGGATGTTGGTGAGGCGTTGTCTCGCTTCTGGTGTAAGGATCCTGCGAATTATTGCCTGCTTCTGTCGCTCGACCTGTTGTTGCGCCTGTGTTCGACGCTGATCGTCAACTGCGGCTCTCTGCATCTCAGCGAGTCTGCGGCGGCGCAGGGCTTCAAGTTCTTCGTCAGAATAGTCTTCCTCGCCCATCAGCTCGCGGCCTCTCTGGGCCTAGCCTTCAACTCTTTCGCAACCTCCGCAGCAGTCTTATTCAACAGGGTGAGGCCCTGTCGGGTCAGCTTTCGTCCCTTCTTGCCCTCAATCGCTACCAGGTCGGCTTTCTGAAGCTGCTGCAGCGGCTCCCTGATAGCTGAACCGCCCGCAGGGACCTGGTGTTCGGGCGAGTTTCCTCGACCCACGTTGCCACCGTACTGGACGCGAAGGCGGGAGACGCCTACTGGGCCGTGAACATAGAGTTTGCGTAGAAGAGAAGCGCATCTCATGTACCACCAGTCAGGGTCCTGTGGAGGTCTCTCCTTGTGGGCTCCTGTCTTGGCAAACTCCGACCAGGTGGGGGGTGAGATTTCTGAGACGTTCTCTTTCAGATGCTTGGCTAGCTTGTCGATCAGGTCGTTTGCTGGGACCTCAAAGGCTGTGGGCAATGTATGGCGTCCTCATTCCTTGCTGGAATTTTTCTTCGGGAAAGGCAAGGTCTGAGCGATATAAGGCTTCATCGAGCGAAGAACCTTCTTGGAGCCGCTTTTACGGTTGACCGGGTATCTTCTTACACTTCCACAGGACAGACAGGTAATAACGACCCCAGTGTTGTGAGCGTAGAGTCTCACTCTCGCATTATGGCCAGGGACCAGTGCTATCCCACAACCCTTGCAGAGGTACCGCTTCACCTCGCTCGGGATCCTTGTCTTTGTCCTCTTTGAAATCCTCCAGGCTAGGTCGACATAGCGTCTCGAAAGATTCTCGTTCTTCCGCGCCATCTCCTTTGCCTGGTCTACGAGAATCTCAATCCGCTCCCGAGCCACAGATGCGACTGCCTCTCGAGTCCTGCCATAGTTTCGGCGTGCCGTAGAGCGTCCCATGAAGCTCATAACCTGAAGCAGGAATGAGTCGATCGCGTGTGAATCATTGACTCTGACTCTGATTCTTGCCGAGTCGTCCATAGAGCTTGTCCCTAATGAAATCGCGGGCCACCGGAGCATACTCAGCTCGGCCCAGAGGAAGAAGAAGGACCCCCATCGACTCATCCTCGACCAGAGCTATCATCATTCTGCAATTCTACGGCTGGAAGGCTCGGGAGTTGGCAGGGGAAGGCCGGATATCGCTCACTTTTCGCTACTGATCGCTTTGGGGTCGCCTCTAAATGCCGAACATCAACTCCGATGTTTTGTCCACACGAGAGATGATCATGTCATCACCATCAACCCGAGTGCCAGACTCCCTAGGAATACCGACAGATTCACTTCCCTTCTCGAACAACTTTACGAAGAGTCTAGAATACCACCAAGAGGCCCCCAACTAATGTCCCTGAAGCAAGAAACCCTGCCGAAGCTCCTGAATGAAATCTCCTCGGATAACGCGGTGGCTCTGACGACCCAGGGATCTCCCAAACCGATGGAGATGGTTGCAGATCAGCTGAAGAAGGCTCAGCGACCAATTGTTCTCGTGGGAGGCTTTCCGGTGGGACATTTTTCGCATCAAACGATAAACGCATCATCAGCGAATTATCGGATCGACCGTAGGAGGCTGGAAGCTTGGACCGCTGTTGGAAGAGCGATCTATGATTATGAAAGAGCGATTGGGTTGAAGAGGTTCTAGGAAACCAGCCCTTATGTAGACGACTGACCATCCTTCACGTGTCCAATGTCCTCCGAGATCGAGCTTCTACGACAAAAGAGAGCTCTCGAGCTGAGGAAGAAGATGTTGCTATCGCAGGAGAAGCCTATACCAGCGCAACCTGTGCCGCCTAAGCTCAGCTCCAAGGAGACGGTTCGAAAGGTTCTCGAAGGGAGAGGCGTAGAGGTCTTGGAGACTGCGAGAAGGTACTATCCCAAAGAGACAGCCCAGATTGAGGATACTCTAGCTGGTCTCATAGAGTCTGGAAAATTGAAGGCGCCGGTATCCGGTGAGGAGTTCTACTCGTTCTTGAGACGGATCGGACTGGTCTTCAACATGGACGTCAAGATCAGGGTCAAGGAACGTGGAGAGCTAAAGACGCTAGAAGAGAAGTTCCGAGATTCACACTAGGCTGTGAGAACCTAGAATTGGCCGATGATGAGCCGCCAAAGGAACACTGTACCAGCCTCACCGATTCAGTTCTTACGGATTCTTGATGGAGACTCCACGTGTACTCGTAGTACTCTCTAAATTGCTCTGGGGGCACGGAAACTATTTTTTCGATGACGCTAAGAATAGCTCGACTGGTCCTTGGACGCAATGGAGAATGCCTTCAACGTCCCACTGAAGTGCACGCCCGAGGAGAGAAAACATTTCGTCGATCGAGCAATGCAGGAAGCTCAAAACTCCAACTTTCCCAGCGCACTAGAAATCGTCACGAACGGGCTAGATGCTCATCCAGCGTCAGAGGGCCTCCTTTTCCTAAAAGCATACTTTGGCTACAAAGTAGCCGATAACATGAGCAATGAACTCAGCTCGTATCCAAGGATCATCGAGCCAATCGGTAATGGAGCGCTAATGATCGATGGCGCCATGACTTCTCAGATGCTCAACAGGTTCCAGGATATCGTGAACACTCTCTCGGATGCCGAAGAGGCGATCAACGAGCTATTACAGGCCAATCCGAAGAGCAAAGAGGTTGCAGAGTTCAAGGGCTACATCGACCAGAAGAGACAACACCTAGATCAAGAATCTGAGAGCATACGGGCAACATTCAACAAGAGCCCGCAACTGGCTGGAAACTTCTGCATGGGCTGCCAGAGAACCATATCCTACGACACACAGAAGGTCGTGTTTCGCCGATCTGCCGATTCTCGGTTGGAAGCATGGCACCTTGGTTGCTTCCAATCAACGGCCAAGAACTAGAGCACTTTAGTTACTACTGCAGAAATCGGTCCATTCTCGTGTTCAACAGCCAGTCTAGCTCCTTCCTTGGCAAAATCTCTGTTTGCATAGGCTAGGCCGGCAACCTTTCCTAAACCCGGAGAGAAGGCCGCGCTGGTGATGAACCCGGCCTCGACATCCTCGCTCTTCAGCTTCGACTTTGCTGATGGTGGGTTTCTTGTTTCCATCTCCAACCTGACCAGCTGCTTGTTCACCCTTCCGATGTGGGTGGCCCTTGCGACAACTTCCTGGCCGAGATAGCATCCTTTAGTGAAGCTGATCGCGTCTCTGAATCCCGCTTCCAAGACAATCGTATTCTCGTCCATGTCAACACCATACCGTGGATATCCTGCCTCGAGTCGAAGCATCTCCATCGCCTTGCTACCTATCGGCCTAAGGCCGATATCTCCAGTCTTCAATAGGAATCCTTGCCAGACAGCTTCCGCTTCTTCGCTTGGCAGGATGATGTCATAGCCGCCCTGTCCAGTTCTGTCTCTACTAACAATCGTGCTTGGTCCTAGCGCCTTGTGGCCTAGAGGTTTGAGACCTTCCAATTCTGCCCCCAAGGTTTCTTTGATTGCCTGACCGGACCTTGGTCCCTGTATTGTTATATGGACGAGGTCTTGGGTAACGTCTCGAATCTGAACATCCTCAGTGATGACGAAACGGTCGAGAGCTTCTTTCACATTGGAAGCCTGGGAATCGCCTGTGTCTACGAGTATGCCGTCTGGCTGCCCGTAGAGATAGAGGTCAGCTAGAATCCGTGCCTTGGGATTCAGCAGGGCTGAGTGTTGTCCGCCATCTTCTCGAAGCTGTGCAACATCGCTGGTTAAGAGACCGTTCAGGAATGACACCCGATCCTTCCCCGCGATTCTTAGACGGCCAGCACTCGAAATGTCCACAATGCCAGCAGCTTTCCTTACAGCCCAATACTCTTCGATAGGGTCCGCATAGCTCAGAGGGGTCCCATTGGGGTCCAATTGACCCCCGAGCTTCTCGTGATGAAGAATCAGCGGATTCGACACGACTAATAGGTGAATTTCCACACGGTGATTATATGGTTGTGCTCTAGAACACGTTTTTCAACAGTAACAGTACCGAATCCGGATGATCCAGCATGGAGCTTGGGCTGAAGGGTAGGGTTGCGCTGGTACCAGCGGCGAGCAAGGGAATAGGCTTCGGCGTCGCAAAAGTCCTCGCCTCAGAGGGCTGCAAGGTCATAATCTCCTCGAGGAATCAGGATTCGATCCGGAAGGCGAAGGAACAGATTGAAAGAGAAACCGGAAATCGCGAAGTCTACGCCCTTAGAGCCGATCTCACGTCCAGAGAGGACATAGACCAACTTCTCGTTTCTGCTCAACAAAAGGTCGGAGGCATCGAAATACTCGCTTACAATACGGGACCTCCTAAACCCGGGACTCTTGCCGAGTTGAGCGATTCAGACTGGGATTTCGGGGTCAAACTGCTCCTGATGAGCGCGACGAGACTTGCGAGAGGAGTCGTTCCAGAAATGGTCGACAAACGGTGGGGTCGGCTAATATTCATAACTTCAACCACCCTAAGACAACCAATCACGAACCTGCTGTTGTCAAACACTGTGAGGCTTAGTTTGGCTGGACTGTCAAAATCCCTAGCAACGGAGTACGGGCCAAAGGGAATAACCTCCAACGGGATAATGCAGGGACATATTCTAACTGACAGGCAGAGACAGATCGCAGAGGATGTCTCCAGACGGACTGGAAAGAGTGTTGAGGATGCGATGAAGCAAGTTCTCCTTGACGTACCGGCCGGCAGATACGGAACTGTCGATGAGATCGGCTACCTAGTAGCATTCTTGGCCAGCGACAAAGCTAGCTACATTAACGGGGCAATGATTCCAATCGATGGCGGAATGCTAAGGTCAGTGTTCTAGCCCAATGTTGTCGTAACAAGGCCGTAAGTGTGTGGTGCGGCCGCCGGGATTTGAACTCCCGAGCCGCTTCGAAACGGCTTCCCGGGTCGTCAGCGTTCTGCTGAACGCTGCATTGGCAGGCTGATATCATAGACCAGGCTAGACCACGGCCGCACAATTGGCCCGAACCGCCGCGGGTCATTTAAAGACTGGCGGAGCTAGCGACTATTAATTGATTGAGATAGACTTCTCTCTTGCCTCGGACTATTCGCTAGATTATCCATGGGTCTTAAATAGAAAGATGAGATTCTCGTCGAATCTAGTGTCCTATCGATTGAGCATTCCTCTTGAGAATTTTAGGCGAGATCTCAGATCTAGGCTTGAAGCTGACAAGCAAATGTCGGGAGCCTGGGCTATAGTGCCGCTCCTACCGCTAATAATGGGAGTGGGATTGTTTGTTGCCTTCATTGCAATAGCAGTTTCGTCACTCGGCTCCGCGGGGACTACTCCAACCCCTGGGACGACCACAGCTTTGGTAGCCGGTCTCTTCGCGTTCCTGAGTCTACTCTACTTGGTCTACTTCCTAGTCATAATTCTCGTGGCGGTAATGATTTTCAGGCTAGTCCGGAGACGCAACATGCACTTCAACCGGCAAATCCTTCTCTACGAGGACCTTCTGAGCGTCGCGAAGGAACTAGCATCCAAGAAGAACACCGACGTCTCGATTCTAATCAACAACATGGATCGAAATCTGCGAGAAGCGAGGCTCGACGAGCTAGAGAAGAACGCTACCCTCTGGGCGATACTTGGTCTCGGTTTCGGTGCAGGATTGCTTTACGCGGGATACTTCTTGATGAAGGACTTTTACAGACACGAAAGGAGGGAGGACATGTTCATCCAAGACCTCCTCCGTACGTTCTACACGTTGGGAGTCACTATCAACCTTCCATACAGGACCTCCCCGGTTCCAGACAGAAGCTTCGCGTTATACTTTGTTCTCACCCTGATAACTGGAAGCATCTTCGCCGTATACTGGGTCTACGTTCTGGTTTCGGACCCCAACAATCACTTCCGTCAACAGATGGTCATAGAGGACGCGATCATGGCTCAAGTATCCCCAATACTATCCTCCACTCTACCTCCTCCGCCACCACCGCCTCCCCCCGCTTCAATGTAGTCATATCATCCGAGAGTTCTTTGCAAATGGGAACTGCCACCATATCAGACCGTCTTCCCACGCTGGTGAATCTAGGCTACAAGACAGATGTGAGAATTGGACCAGGATGGATAATCTTCGCGATAGCCAGCTACATTCTCTGGATCTTCACCGCGGTCTTTGCCTTCAACGGTATCACTCTGCCAATACTGAACCTTCAGCAGACGTTGGGACTCTTGGGAACCCTCGCCTTCGCGACCTCGACGGGACTCTCGTTCCTCGTATCCAGTCTCATCAGCCGGCAGAACAAACACGCGGAACGAGAACAGGAAATTGCATGGGAAATCCTGAACGGGGTCCAGTCGCGAACCAGACCAGAACGGATGCATGTCCTATTACCTTTGAGTTCAGCAGAACAGGATTTTTCTATTCTTCTCCAGAGAACTCGGCAGCATAGTGCGATTCTCTGGTCTCTGCTGGTGCTCATTCCATACGCGGGTTGGGTTTTCGTTATAGCTGCGTTGTTCTTACTGACAAGGGATTCGAACATTCACGAGACCCTGGAACGGTCGTTATTCGAAGATCTGGACAGAACCGTTACGGCTGGCGGATTGCAACGCGCTGCTTTGGACGGCCAAATCCCGCCGTCGCGCAATGGTACATTGTACGCGATTGCGAGCGTGTTAACTGTTGGCATAGTTGCCATATCATGGCTGTACGTTATGATTATCGGAGAAGAAGCACACTTCAGGTTCCATTCTGTGCTAGAACCTCGCCTGTTGGAGGCCTTTTCGAATCAAGGAAGTCGCACAGGGAGCGTGGGCTGAGAATGGTCCGGAGCGCTCTTTTCGGAGTCAAGAGAATTTTCTTTGACAGAATTTTCGAGAGGTCTTACTGGACTTGGAGAAGACATCCAACGATAATTGTGCCGAGTATGCTGGGAACCGCTCTCTCAGTAATAGAACAGTCAATCGTGACTACCGGCCTTATCGTCTTCCTCGGCACCCTCGCCATGAATGGTACTCTCTCCGGGCTCCTTACACAGCTTTCCTCGAGAGGTCTGACGCTAGGTCTCCTGCAGAATTCATCCTATTCGTCTCTGCTCATACCAATAGCAGTCATCTCAGCCATAGTCGTTGTGCTGACAGCGATTCTCGGAGGAGGATTCGTCTACTCATCAGAATACGGAGTCTACCTTGAGGCATGGAACAAGGACAAAGCAACGATCGGCTCAATCGTAGAGCATGGGAGTCGAAACTGGAAACGGATGGCTTGGACGCTCCTTCTGTCGAACCTGATTACATGGGGTCCCCTCGCGGCCGTGTTCCTTGCTTTGTTGGCATCCGCACTTAACGCAAACAGCCTCGCAGGCTTGGTAGGATTTGCCGTTTCCTCCAACCTCATTTACCCGGCTCTGGCAGCATCCCTCGTGATAGCACTCTTCACTGTGTACTCCTACCCTGCTGTCGTGATCGACAACGTCTCGGGTCTAAAGGCGATAAGGAACAGTTTCAGGGCGGCGGGCGGCAACTTAACGGCTACGTTCAGCTATTCAGTCGTCCGAGTACTATTCCAGTTTTTTCTAGTTCTGGTAGTTCTCATGGCGGGATTCATTGGGCTGCCTCTATCATCTTTCGGAGCGGCGATTCTAAGCTTCCTCCTCACGCCCATATTGCACTCAACCAAGACGATGATCTATTACTATTCCAAACCTGAAGTTCAAGAGATGCCATTCGAACTTTCGAATCCGATCTGGCAAGATATTGCGAGACAGCTTCCCAGAGCTGCATGGCGGAAGATAAAGGCCGGACTGGCCGAAGCAGGAAGATTTGTTATAGGTCCGAGAAACCTACCCTTCCATATCCTCTCCATTCTCGCATTCGTCCTCGGCGTCTCGATCGGAAACTACGTGTCGGTGAACGGCGTCAAGAACTACCTCATCAGCATAGGGTACGTGCCGGGGCAGGGCAACAAGTCAGTTGTCTTTCCTCAGGTTATTCCACCGGTATTGGGCGCGGATATTTTCCTGAATAACTGGCTAGTCTCCATTGCGACTGGGCTTGCTGGGATAGGTTTCGGCGCACCTAGTTTCGCAACTATTCTTTTCAATGGGTTTATCCTCGGACTCTTGGTCCCGCTATCTACGTTGACAATGCTACTGGCGGCGATTCTACCCCATGGTTTTATCGAGATACCTTCCTTCATCTTGGCCGGATCTATTGGAATCAAGCTGGGATACGCAGGTCTGAGACGGTTCACGGGAGCAGAGCGTGGCGGAGATGATCAAGTTTCCGGCGTAGGTAGGGAGTACTCTGATTCAGATGGATACTTGTCTAGAACCCTCCGGCAGACCGTGTACGTTGTCGTCGGGCTGGCACCTCTCTTCCTGATCGCGGGGCTTATCGAAGCGGATATAACTCCCATTATCATGCGACTCTTCGGATGGACATTCTAGCAGGCGCCAATTGAAGATGCCAGACTTTTACATCGATGGTCAGAGCCTTGGAAACCAGCAGAGGGGACAGCCTCGGCGGGCGAAGATCGCTGTGGCTTTCAAGGAGAAGCCTGCTTCGGGGTTCGAGCTGCACTGGGAAGAGATTGGGGATAGGACGAACAATGAGGCAGAGTATTACGCGTTGATCAAGGCTCTCAACATGATACAGGAGAAGTGGCCAGAGCTCGGTGCCGCTGCGACACGGAAGGGAGTCGAGCCGATCAAGATATACTCAGACTCCCTCCTCATCGTCAACCAGGTGAAAGGTGTCTACGAGGTGACTGATTCGAGGCTCCGGCAGCTCTGTGATACTACTAGGAGCTTGATGAAGAAGCTGGGGTCTGTGAAGCTGGAATGGGTTCAGCGAGAAGGGAATTATGCGGGACAGTGGCTTGAAGAGCGTTGGAAGGGCGGAAAGCTAGAAGTCGTGAAGGACGGGCAGCCCAGTGAGGTTGTAGCCAAAGTCTGAACCCCGGATTCCGGCATCCGGATACTAAATACCCATATTCGCAACGCGCGATCCGCCTGATTTGTCGTGGGTTCGTATGGGCGATGTTCCCCAAGATGTTATCCGGATACTTGGTCCAGGAGAACAGGTGCAGCTTTTCATTCAGCAGAAGATCTATCATCCCAAGATAAACGTCGACTCGGTGGTCCTCACCAACCAGCGGATCATCCTCAGGCACCCCCACGACCTGCGATTGAAAAGAGACTTTACGGACTTCTCTTACACCGATGTGGCTAACGCGATCCTCGACAAGGGCCTGCTCAGGTCAACTGTCAAATGCCAGCTCAGATTCGGGGGTGACCCGTTGAACCTGGCTGACCTGCCCAACTCAGACGCTGAGAAAGCTTACGGGATCATACGATCCAACATTTCGCGCTACCAGACACCCTTCGCGACAGGGTACGCGGCGATGGCGCCAGTCGGTCAAATGCCCCAGGCGATGCCTGCAGCCGCGATGGGCGTCAGATGCCAGAAGTGCGGCCAGATCGGTCTTCAAGGGGCGAAATTCTGCGGCGCATGCGGCGCGACCCTCCAATAAGAGTCGTCGCCTACGGCCTAGCTAGAGTAAGCTAGCTCGTACCTTGGCTAGGCTCATTTGTTGAACCTTAAAGACTACGCGAGACTACAGAGTTCAGAACACTGTTATGGGCCAGGACATTGGCTGGACACTTGGAGACGTATGGACGGCTGATGTCAGAATTGCCAATCCACCACCGGCGCTCTTGGCGAAGTACACTGGAAGGGAGAAGTCGTTCTTCTACGACTATGCGAGTTTCGTCGTAAAGATCATCCAAGACTCGACTGTTGCCGATAAAGTTCGTGACATTCTTGCGGTCGAGGCTGTTCATATTGAAAAGGCGGTTGACGTCCGCGTGATGGTCTTCCCGGCCCGGCCCTTGAGGGGGCGTGCGAATAGGATGCTGCATGGAAGCTACAATCATTCCGCATCTCAGATCAGCCTCTATCCGATCAGACTTCCCCGGGACTGGATACGCCACGAAGGGATTGATATCTTCAAGGTCTCCTACCAGACCATGTCTGAACGAAAGAAGAAACTCCTCTACGAGATCTCGAAGACTGCGATAGCGACGCTGCTTCATGAACTCCTCCACGTCAAGTTTGAACGGAGAGGACTGGCGTCCTATGTCGAGGAACCCCTTGTCCGGAAGCTGGAGAATCATTACATGCAAGGCTGGGAGGGGACCATCTTGGCGGCTGTCCAGCGAGCTTCAGGCTGACCGTTTCTAATTTCGAGCGTGTCCCCAACGAGATTCCGCGAATAGCTTGGTGAACTCCAATCCCCAGCGGACCCCGTCGATCTTGCCAGGGACTAACCCGACACTGCAATGACGATGGTCTTAGGAACTAAGGTGTTGGGTGAGCTCTCCCATGTCCCTGACCTCGGTAACGCTCGTCTCGGAGTACTTGTGCAGAGGAGCCTCGTTTTTCCGATTGACCCATACAGCTCTGATCCCCAGTGCCACGGCCGGCTCGATGTCATGGTACTGGCTCGATGCAACATGGACCCAGGGCCTGTCCTGGATTATTCTACGTGCTTCTTCAAAGTGGCCATAAGCGGGCTTGTAGGATTTCACATTCTCCGCCGTGACTATGATGTCGAATCTTGCTGTGAAATGCTTGAGGGTGCCTGCCAGGAGGTCATTGTCGACGTTTGATAGTATCCCGAGCGTATGTCTCCTTGCAAGCCGGTCCAGAGCCGGATTGGTATCAGGGAACGGGGTCCAGTGGGGCAGTTCGTCTGCCAAGAACGAAGCTTCAGCCTTTGAAAGCTTCCACCCGGTTTTTCGGGCCACGGCGAGGACTGTCTTCGAGAGAACGTCCCGATACGATAGATGAGGTGTCTCCTTCTCGGTTCTGCGCTCCTTCTTTTCGTACAGCTCGAACGCGCGGGCTTCAAGACCTGGCTCTGCTCGGCTCTCTGTTATGGCCTTCCGGAACGCTTTCCTGATTCCTGTCTCCCAGTCGATCAGAGTACCGTAGCAGTCGAAGGTAATGACATCGAACGAGTCTAGCATCTAATCTACTTACCTCGACACGTGGTTCAGTTTTCTTATCCACCGTCTTAGCAGTAATCGATATCTTTTCTGATTCCCATGGCTGGGAAAGGGCAGGGGCTCGGTGTTCAGGATCCTATCACCGAGACCGATCGATTCTAACGCGTAGCACACCGGTCCGTAGACTGTCTTCTTCACTATCACCATGGAACCAGGATCTAGATCCTTTGCTCTGCTAGCGAGACCGGACGCCTCTCGAGCAATCGAGATCCTTCTCGCCTTCGGAGATAGTCTATCGACCGGGCGCTCGCAGGTGTCGATCAGGAAGAAGCCTCTAGAACAAAATTCTTCCAATAAACCTGTCTTGTCGAAACCCTTCCTCAAGGGACGCCTGAGAGGCCACACCGACAATGCCTTCATCGTCTCTCTGAACAGATGATCCTTCCCGATCGTCCTTACGAAGTAGAAGTAGCCGCCGGAATAGGGAGGCGACTCTGCCACAAACAGCAGCTTAACGTTGCTAGGCTTGAAACGATTCCTCGAGATCGAATACTCTTCCATCATCATTGTCGCGGATGCCTCTGAAATGGTACAGAGAAAACCATTGTCTTGCTGCTTCATACAACCCATCCTCTTCGACCGCTGACGAGGCAACCGAATCGGTGCAAACTCCTCGGGTCAAGTCTATGATAGGATCGATCGCGATAGCCAAAGACTGCAAAGGACAACTCCAAACGTACAGAAGTTGTACAGTAGATTCACTTGTGTACGTAGGAGTTATGAATCCTATGCCGGTGCTTACATACTTTTTGAGAATTCTATGAACCGGAAACTATCACAGTTCGCACTCTCAACGATCTTCATTGCTCTCGGAACGCTGACGGTCTACGGCATCCTGCCTGTCGGCGGGACAAGCCAGCAAGGCGACTACGCAATAGTCCTGCTAGCCAACCAGCCGCTCTCCAGCTACCAAGGAACGATCTCTGGCTATCCAGCCACCATGCCATCATCAGGGAACAAGCTCGACCTCACGAGCCAGGCCTCCGTCTTGTACTCGAACTATCTAGCAACGGAACACGCGATCATCAAGACCTACCTCGTAAAGTACGCTCCACAAGTACAAATCATCTACGACTACTACACTGTTCTCAACGGCTTTGCCGTCAAACTCAACGGTTTCAGCCTCCCCCAGCTCTCAACGATTCCAGGCATAATCAGCACCTCCTACTCGTCCACTGCCCACTATGACATGAACCGTTCCAACGCGCTCATCGGTTCCCCGACAATGTGGACCGCTGTCGGAGGACAGTCAAACGCGGGCGCAGGCATCAAGATAGGCATCATCGACACAGGAATCGACACGACTCACCCGTTCCTCACCGACAACACGCTAGTGCCACCTGCAGGCTATCCAAAATGCGACGCGCTAGACTCTAGCGTCCATCAGGCCAACACCGCCTGCAAGTACACCAGCAACAAGGTGATCGTCGCAAAGATGTTCTGCACACAAGCTGTTTGCGTAGCTTTCGACGCTCAGGCCAAACAAGACCACGGTACACACGTATCAGGAATAGCCGCGGGGGTCGCAAACACGTGCGCACCTTTTGTCGGCTGCACAATGAGTGGAGTCGCACCAAAAGCCTTCCTTGGAAACTATAACGTGTTCCCAGGAAACGTCACGGACGCGTCATCACAGGATATCGCTATGGCAGTTGACGCCGCCGTTGCGGACGGCATGGACGTCCTCAACCTGAGCCTGGGCGGTACCCCCACACCGAATGATCCTCTGGTCACAGCGGTCAATGATGCAGTAGACGCGGGCGTTATAGTCGCCATCGCTGCTGGAAACTCTGGGCCAGGCAGTGGTACCATTGATTCTCCTGGGATAGCTACGAAAGTGATCACTGTTGGTGCAAGCACGAATCCACACTTCGTCGGGATACCTGTCACAGTGCCAGGCCTAGGAACGTTTGGCGCGGCTCTGGGGCAGTTCAACAACTTTGGAATGGTCAGCAACGTCCCCTATAGCACAACCTCTCCTAATCTCAACGGTTGCGCTGCTATCACGAACAACATCTCTGGCAAGATAGCCCTCATTGCAAGAGGAACTTGCACCTTCTCGACAAAGATCAGAAATGCACAGACCGCCGGAGCAACTGGTGTCCTTGTCTACAACAACGTGGCCGGTGACCCGACTGCTATGGCGCAGGATGGGACACCGAACCAGCCGACTATACCCGCAGCAATGGTGTCTCGAAGCAACGGTCTAGCCATGGCCGCTACCTCCACCAAGACCGTTTCGATAGACGGAACTGCTCGCCAAGAATTCTACACCGATGGCCCAAGCGCGGACACACTCGCAGGCTTCTCCAGCCGCGGACCCGCCAAGATCGGCAACCAGGTACTGACCGAGGTCAAACCAGACGTTGTAGCTCCCGGAGTCAACGTATACAGCTCGATCTTGATGACCTCGTGCGCCCAGCCCCCATGCTTCGCCTTCTTCCAAGGCACGAGCATGGCCACTCCCCACGTAGCCGGGTCTGCGGCTCTCATCAAGCAGCTACATCCAAACTGGTCCCCAGAACAGGTCAAGTCAGCGCTAGAGAACAGTGCAAAACGACCTGTTGGAAGCAGCTCGACAAACACACCTCTCACCAACCCAATGGACCGAGGAGGTGGACGCATCGACTTGGCTGCAGTGACCAAGATCACGGCGACGATCAACACACAAGGCTCACCGAATCTCGGCTTCGGCCAACTGTCCGTGAAGAATGACCGCGGCACAAACGATGTAGCGGTAACTGTAACGTCGGTTGTCAATGTGCCAGTTACCTACACGGTAACCGTCTCCTCAGCGATCGGCGATCCCACCATTCTACCGATAACAACATCTGCAACAACAATCACCCTCGGCCCGGGAGGAAGCGCAAAGTTCAGCGTTGACCTGACAATATCCCGAACCACCGCAACAGGCGACTACGCCGGCGACATCGTACTCAGCGGCGGGACAGTGACACTACAGATTCCGTACTGGGTAGAAATCACACCATAGCAAAAACTCCCCTCACGACAAACTTCCCTCTTCTTTTCTTCTATCCATAATTCTCACGACGGTATCCGATCCCTTTCACCACCACAACCAAGTGCTAAGCTCTGGGAACTCTAGATGTGGTGCCGAGGGCAGGATTTGAACCTGCGAATGGGCCGGTCTGATCTGGCCGCCAACCCGGTCTCTGACACTTAGTTCTTCAGCCGGGCGCTCTCCATGGCCTCGAAAGGATCAGGCTGAGCTACCTCGGCGATCCTCGGCAATTTCCCGGAGACCCGGAGACGGCGAATTAAGCTTTCTAGACAACATCGATGGACTTGCCCGCAAGAGGGTTAGGTAAGACGAATAAAGCCGGCTATTGCCGAGTACTGGCTGAAGGCTGTTGGTCAGGAGTCCTGCTTGGCTTGCGAAGCTAGGGACACTCTCCCTCCTGTACGCATCTGTCTTCCTCACCAGAATAGGGTTCGGCGCAATAATCATAATTTTCCCGATCTACATCCAAGCAGGTTCCGCCGTAGCCGGTCTCGTGACTGCTCTCTATCCTGCTGTTGAAGGATTCTCCGCGTTGCCCGTAGGGGCATATGTCGACCGGCGGGGAAGAAGACGCGCATTCGTAGTTGGCATGATTCTTGTTTCTATACTTACACTCATCATCGGACTCTCCGGCAATATCTTCCTAGTAGCCACCGCGCACGGACTAACGGGTCTAGCGGCTGCCTTGATCACTGTCTCCTCTCTCACCATGATCACGGACTTGACAATGGAGGAGAACCGTGGCGCCGGGATGGGCGCGTTCAACCTCTCAACCCTCTCAGGCTATGGCCTCGGAATCGTCCTAGGAGTCGTCTTTGCAAAAGTGTTCAGCTCAAGCCTGGGCGATAGTTTCATTGTCGTCGCGGGCATACTCGCGGTCGCGGCGGTCTTTGCCTACTTCGCCCTCAGAGAGCCCCCTCACGCACGCACGGAGAGACGGACCCTCGGAGAATTATACAACAATCTCACCGGCGATGTTTCCGCTATTCTCCCAGTCTGGTTCGCCCTGACTATTGTCCTAGGATTCTATCTCTTCATTCCGAAACTGGTGAAGAATGCCAGCGCCGACATATCCCAATCGGCACCCCTAATCCTTCTTGGACTCCTCGTGCTGGGAGCGGGCGCAGTTCTCTTCGGGAGACTCTCGGACAAGATAGGAAGAACAAAGACGATGATTATCGGTGTCGTCGGACAGGTCGGATTCCTTCTCGTATTCCCAAGTATTTTCGAACCGCTTATACTCATTCCTCCCGACACCCCGTGGCTTGTAACCTACTCCGAGATAGGCCCGATCCTAATCGTCGCAGTAATTCTATTCTTCCTAGGTGCTGCGCTACTACCGTCCGTACTAGCCTACATGGCGGACAAGGCAACGTTAGGGTACAGGGGGGCGACGATGGGATTATACAGTCTGCTGCTAAGCGCTGGAATCGCTCTGGGAACGATTTTGGCCGGTTTTGCGGACCAGCTCGCAGGCATCCCTGGCGTCTTCTACTCTGCAGTAGTAATCTTGTCAGGACTCAGCCTTACCACAGGTTTCCTGCTTCACAAAGGAACTGCGACACGGTCCACCATGGCTCTTGGAACTCCCGAGAACAGGCCGGGTCCGGGGAGCAAACCAATTTAACAAGCCGACCATTGTTCGCGTTTTTTGTGGGCCGGTAGATCAGCCTGGTACGCAGCATAGTTTGCTGGCCGAAGATCGCCCGCTTGGCAGGTCGCCAAGGACCCAAAATGCGGGAAGGCACTAACCCTGCTCCGTAGGGCCGCGGGTTCAAATCCCGCCCGGTCCACCAGTCTCGCTCCTCATCGCCGGTTTAGCTTATAGGAGCCTACCTGCCTCACGGCATTGAGGAGAATTTTCGTCTTTGCCAGAGAGAAGGCCAAAGTCTTGGTTTGAGACGATCAACCCGGCGAACGGAAAAGTAATTCGCAGATTTCGAGCGGCGACTCGGACTGATGTGGAGAAGTCGGTCGAGAAGGCTCGCAAGGCATTCGAGAAATGGCGTGAGATAGCTCCGTCGAAACGGGCCGAGTTTCTGGAGAGAGCCGCGAAGATGCTCCGTTCTCAGAAGGATAAGCTTGGTCGTATTATCACGCTCGAGATGGGAAAAACGATCAAGGAGTCGGTGCCTGAGGTTACAAAATGCGCTTGGGGATTGGAGTATTTCGCAGAGAATGGCCCCCGCTTCCTTAACCCTGAAACATTGAAGACTGATGCGACCGATAGCTATGTGGCGTTCGAGCCTCTCGGAGTTATCGCGTCTATCATGCCCTGGAACTTTCCATTATGGCAGTGTATCCGTTTCGCGGCCCCAGCTCTGATGGCGGGAAACGCTGCAGTCTTCAAGCCGTCAAGCGTTACCCCTCAATCCGGGCTTGCCCTCCAGGAGGTCTTCGACTCGACAGGCATCCCGCCCGGAACGTTCAACGTGGTGCTTGGAAGCTCTGAGGTAGCGTCCTACATGATCGAGGCCAACACGGCGGCGGTCTCGTTCACCGGTAGCGTTCCCGCCGGGCGTGACGTAGCCGAACAGGCCAGCAGACAGCTGAAAAAGTCCGTCCTTGAGCTAGGCGGAAGCGACCCGTTCATAGTCCTAGATGATGCGGATCTAGAGGCTGCATCGACCGGCGCGGTGGCTGGAAGATTCATCAACAACGGACAGAGTTGCATATGCGCTAAACGGTTCTTCGTCGCGAAGCCTGTCGCCGACGGGTTTCTGGACCGTTTCATAGCCAAGACCAGATCGCTCAAGGTTGGAGATCCGATGAGTCCCGAGACGGACATCGGACCCGTCGTGAGGGAGGATGCTCTGAAAACACTTGACAGACAGGTCAAGAGTTCTGTGAAGATGGGTGCTAAGGTCGAGCTGGGTGGGGATAGGCTGAAGCGGAGAGGATTCTACTACGCCCCGACAATCCTGACCGGAGTCGAACCAGACATGCCGGTCATGAAGGAGGAAACATTCGGCCCCGCTGCCCCAGTAATGGCGGTTAAGGATGATGATGACGCGGTCAGGCATGCCAATAGGAGCGATTTCGGCCTTGGCTGCAGCGTGTGGGGGAGAGATGTTCGTCGCGCGGAGAAGGTTGCTCGCCAGATAACGACGGGAATGGTTACTGTGAACAACATCGTTGTTTCGGACCCTCGGATGCCGTTTGGCGGGGTCAAGAAGAGTGGTATCGGGCGTGAGCTCTCCCGGTACGGTATGCTAGAGTTCACGAACATCAAATCCATCCGGTTGTTCGAGAAATCTCCGCTCGCGTACGTCCACGTCGAATAGAACAGTACCCGGGGTGTGTCATCGTTGGCTGGAAGAACTGGCCTAGTTTGGGATGATGGCTTCGTCAACTACAACCTCGGACCCTACCATCCCCTGCGACCAATTAGAGTGAAGCTCACCTACGATCTGATCAAGGCAAAGGAGATTCTCAAGAACGAAGCAGTAGAGGTGGTAGAGGCGCGAACCGCTTCGAGAGATGAGATTCTTCTCTTCCACGAGGACAGCTACGTCAAGCTCGTCCAACAGTACAGCAAGAACGGATCGGGGCTACTCGATGCCGGCGACACTCCAGCATTCAAAGGCTGCTACGAAGCGACCAGCCTAGTTGTAGGCGCCTCTCTCGTCGGCGCGGACAGTGTCATGAGTGGCAGACTCACGCACGCGTTCAATCCTTCCGGGGGGCTCCACCACGCCCATCCCGAGCGAGCTTCAGGCTTCTGCATATTCAATGACCCAGCTGTGGTTATCGCTTATCTGAAATCAAAATACAAGATCAAGCGACTGGTCTACCTAGACATCGACGCCCACCACGGAGACGGCGTCATGTATGGATACTACGACGATCCAGCAATACTAGACATCGACTTCCATGAATCTGGAGACTATCTCTTCCCCGGGACAGGATATCCATACGAGACTGGGAAGGGAGACGCTGAAGGATTGAAACTTAACATACCTCTTCCGCCAGCTACAGGCGACAAGGCCTACATCGAAGCCTTTCGACAGATAGTTCCAGACAGCATTAAAGAATTCCGACCCGAAATTATCCTAGTACAATGCGGAGCTGACGGACACCTCGATGATAGACTGGCGCACCTCCGTCTAACAACAAATACCTACTCAGAGATTGTCGGAGAGATGCACCGACTCGCACACGAGCTATGCGACGGGAGACTCCTCCTGTTTGGTGGTGGAGGATACACTCTAGCGAACGTACCACGGGTCTGGACCGTAGCTTTCGCGGCTTTGGCCGGACTGAGACTGGATGATGAGATCCCATCTGACTGGGCCAAGAAATTCCGAGCCTCAGCAGAAGAAGACCCGCCCCGAAAGCTACACGACACGACCACCAACGACGTGGAGAACGTTCTGAGACAAGTCGAGAGAGTTGTTTCTGAGCTCCGTCAGAACATCGCTGGATAGTTCCGCACCAGTAACGAGAGCCTTGACTGGCTCTTTACTGCCTCTCAGAGCGAACAATATGGGCCGATTGGCTGGTTCTGTTGATGGAAGCTTTATCTTGCGTCCCTTCCTCGATTCGCTTGACTAGGGCTCATGACAAAAGGGACCACATCATTCGGAAAAGCTGGGGGAAAGGGTACCCACATCCGATGCCGGAGGTGTGGCCGGCACTCCTACCATGTTAGAAAGAAGCGGTGCGCCGCCTGCGGGTTCGGAGCAACGACCAAGCTCCGCAGATACTCCTGGCAGAACAAGAAGATCAACCGAGTCCGCATTGTCTGAGTTGTCCACGAAGACCATACGGCCGAGGAACGTTTCGCGCCTCTGAGACTAGAACGAAATGGACATTGTCAGATGCTACCGATGCGGCCGCGAAATGAGGCGCATCCCGCGTCTGGGAATATTCTTCTGCGACACTGACGGCTACATCTTGAGCTTCACGGATGCCGTGAGAAATGGGCTCGTCGAGTCCGAGACGGATGCGACCATTCAATCACACTAGTTAGGAAATGGGCTGGGCAGGATTCGAACCTGCGACCTTCGCCGTGTCAGGGCGACGTCCTAACCAGGCTTCGCCGATGCCATGAAGCATCTTAGACGACCAGCCCCAGACACTCCCGCAAATTCCATTCCGTATCAAGCTTTCCCGAGAACCCTACACTCTTTTGTGCATATCGGATGTAACAACTAACCTTTTACCATCTCAGAGACTCGAGTCGCCTTCATGAAAATGAAAAGCGCACCTATAACCTTACTAGCCATCAGCGTACTAGCGGCAATAATGGTTACGCCGATTCACGCCACCTATTCGATAGTTGCATATGGCCGAACTGACAAGGCGAGCTACGTCCCAGGGGATAGCGGAATCCTATACATCACCCTCAAAAACACAGGTAGCCAGTCTTTTAGTGTCAAGAATGTAACTGTTGATTATCCCTGGATGGCGTTCGTCACTGATCACTGGGATGGGAATTTTACCACCCTTAACATCAACCAACCAGTGGGTACACCGGGGGGAACTTGGAATACGCAATATTCCTTTACCGTACCAACTGACAGCCGAGTATACCAGAATGGAGAACAAGCGTCTATAACCATAGGAACTGACATTCCTAATCGCCCCCAGGGACTGTATCAGACAAGCACCTCAATCGTGATCGCCGGTGCAACTTACCAACCACTGAGCTTTACAACATCCATTCTGCCAATCGTCTCGATCATCCTGATCGCCGCTGCAGTCGTCATGCTAGCCCTCGTCTACATGGGTCTTCGCAAACAAGCGAAGAAGTAGATTCTCCCTACCATTAGAGGGTAGGGTCCCCTCTTTTCGTAAAGCTATTTGTACAATTGTCCTTCGAGCTCCCTGTCCGGGCCCGTAGCTCAGCACGGACAGTAGCGTCGGCCCTCTATCGGAAATGAGGAGAGCCGAAGGTCGAGGGTTCAAATCCCTCCGGGCCCGCATCGACAGTCCAGACTAGTTACTGCTTGTCGATGATTATCATCCGCTGGATCATTTTCAGAAATGGCCGCAACCCTGTCGGTAGTACATCGTGGAGCATTGCAAAGTCACCATGATGAAAGACTCTCAGCTGCCTGCTGAAGAATCCGGACAGAAGGATGAACATTACGAACAGGATCGCGAGCTGAAAACTCGGCCTCAGCCAGAGGGGATGATAGATGTTGAGAAAGAACTGATCTATGGCCAGCAGAGGAAGAGACACGCCTGCAGCGAGCGGAATTGCCTTCTTCATAGACGAATTAGTGTGAGCGGGGAGAGTATGCCTGAGAGAGAACCGTGCAATCACTACTATCAACGTGTATAGTATTGCTCTTCCAATAGCTCCTGCCAAGGTGCCTATCGGAAGCGCGCCCAGACCCACGACGACGAGGAAGGCGAGTGTCGACGCAAAGGTCACTCCCAAGTATTGCCTAGTGTGCCCGATAGCCTGCAAGGTCGTGACCAGAAGCGCACCTTGAGCTACCAGCACCGAGGAGAGGGATAGAATGGACATGGTCAGCGACTCGCTAACATATGACCGCCCATAGACTATGTCGAGTGCAGTCGGAGAAATCGCCGCGAGCGACGCTCCAATGGGCAGGGCTGAGAGGTTGATCAGCCTGAAAGCCAAGCCCAGCCGGTCAGAAACGCCCTGAATGTCATCGGCGGAATGAGCCGCAGACAAAGCCGGATAAATCGCCTGGTTGACCGGAATCCATAGAATGGAGAGAAAACTGACACTTGATACGACGAGATAGTAGGGTCCCAAAGCAACTGGGCCCAAGAGGGCGTACACGATGCCCATGTCGCCCCACTGCTGTCCAAGTGTGACTAGCGCAGACGCGAAGACTGGCAGACTAAAACTGAGAATAGGCCGGAGAGGGTAAGACCCACCATGGGGCAGCTTGCCGTGCCACATGTAAATGGACAGAAGTATAGTCACTCCACCTCCAATGGCCCAGCCTGCCATGATGCCGAACACTCTGAGTCCGAGATATGCTATAACGAGGCCCAGTCCCCGGCTCAGCGGAACATAGAGCAGATTCTGGTAGAGGGTCTGCGCGTAACGGCCGACACCTATGAAGAAAGCCGCGTATAACAGCATGAGATCGGCGAAGAGTGCTGAGACGAAAGTGACGAGCAGGAGATTCGTGGCATCAGTTGCGCCTTGCAGAAAACCGCCGAGAAGAGGTGAAAGGAAGAAAGCAATCACCATAGCCGGTACAGCGACGGCAAGAGAAAGTCTCAGAGTCGCCCTAGCGACTCCACTCGCCGCATGCAGGTCCCTCGCTGCAATGCTCCTCGAAATGAACCTAGTGGCCGCGGACGGAAGCGACCCAGATACCAAGCCTACAAAGAGAGCCTGAATGAGCGCGAGGACAGCAAACTGGCCGACCTCTACCTTGTTCAGGATGCGCGCAAGAAGAGCGTAGAAGACCAGGTATGTGGCGTAGAGGATCAGTTGCTGGCTTGTGAGAAAGGCAGTGCCCCTCGGAACGTTGTACAGGTCCGCGTTCTTCGTCAAGTAAGGCCGTCTTGGCTACGGAACGTGAGCTTCTTCTAGCTTATGCTTGGTTCGACATCTCGGACCAATGCGTCGCATTGGATCATGAACCATTCAAAGCATGTTTCGAGACAGTGTGAAAAAGACGCGCCTCACCGGGAACTGATGCGGGAAACCATGTGCTCCCAACCGCGTAGTTCTATCCGTCGCGCTCGTCCCTTGGACAGGACTCTCACTTCCCCTCGACCTGATTCAATTGTCCCGATTCTTATCAGCGAGGGAATCCGCTTCTTTAGCGCAGAAAACGAGCCTCGGCGAATAGCCAGCACCAGTTCATACTCTTCACCTCCATACATGGCGAGATCTTCAGCATCTAGACCTTGTTTCTGGGCGTAGACTCGAGCCTCCGGCGCCACAGGAATATTCTCTAAGAGTATGTCGACTCTGCTCAAGCGAGCAATCTCGTGGAGGCTCCATGCCAGCCCATCGCTCGAATCGATCGCGCTGTGAACAGTTCCGCTGCGGGCAAGCTTGAGGCCTGTTTTAAGCCTCGCCATAGGGTGGGTCACCGATTCTACCAGCTTCGAGAATCTCATTGCAGTCGCCTTGTTCTTTGCGAGGAGGATTCTCAATCCAGCTGCCGTCTTGCCGAAGGTCCCGGTCACGGCAATTACGTCGCCGGGTCTCGCTCCGCTTCTCCTGAGTATTCTCTTTGGCTCAGCGATCCCGAAGCCAATACAGTCGATTACAAGATCATCTGACTCTCCAGTATCGCCCCCCAAGATCCTGCAATCATACTCTCGTGCAGCTTTGTCTAGACCCTTTGCTATCTCGTTCACCATCCGGGGCCGGACCGGAGGCGCAAGCCCGAGAGAGATCAGCAGCCCTAGCGGTTGAACTCCTTTGGCGGCGAAGTCACTAACTGTCGCGACGACCGCCTTTCTAGCAGCCTGAGCGATACTCATGCCTGGGGGAACATCAGTGTGTCCAAACAGCATGTCCGTCTTCAAGACGACCCATCTGTTCCGTGAGAACGGGAAGACAGCTACATCGTCGTCGAAACCAAGCGGAGGTGACGGTTGCAATGCTGAGAACCTCCTTGTCAAGATTCCTATGATCTGTCGCTCTCCGAGTCCGGTGCTAGTCATTATGCGCCGTTCAACCGTGACGAGTAGGAGCTTTAAGTCAGATTGTCCAGTTAATTTAGATACTTTTGGAAGCTAGGAAGGAAATCAATCCGCCTTCAAATCGTTCCGAGATCGTTCTCTATTCGGCTTTCAACACGTCGAGAGCTTTGTTCCAGTCTCGCAACCACAATGCTATGTCTCTACTATCTGTGGGTTTTTCCGAACACTTCCCCGATGAGATTTGAGCATCCTGAAAGACTCATCCTCGGAGATTTCGTTTGTTTCCATCTTTGATACCTGAAGGGCCAGAACTATTTCTATCACAAAGAGCTTTCTAAAACTGCTTACTAGAGTCGAACGCAAAACTGCTAAGTATCACTTGGTTGCCGGTTCCGGAACGCCCTTAGTTGTCAGAGCTTACAATCAAAGATGCGATAGAGCGAGCTATTGGGCAAGCAGGCGGACGGGCAGACCTCAAGCAGATTTATGCAACCGTCAAGAAGCTCAGGAGGCTACAGGGAAAGACTCCGGATGAATCAATCCGAAGCGATCTCTACCGAGGCAGGGATGCTGGAAGATTTGTCGAGAACGCTGATGGGACTTACTCCCTGCCCGGCGGAAAGAGTTCTGCACTCGCGGACAAGTCAGGTTTGGAGAGCTACATCTACGAAGGGGTCAAGTCAGACCTTGACAAAAAGTTCCTTGACCGGTTCGGAAGAGCGGTGCACTTGGAAATTACTGCAAGAGGCCAATTTTCGGACATTCTGAAGGCACAGGTACCCGACAACAGAGAAATCGTGTTTGCGTTCTTAGAGAGCAGGAAAGCTTTCCCTGACATCACCGGATTTCTTATTGGTGGACTTAGTGGTACGCGGTTCATAACTGTAGAAATCAAACGGACCCGAATAGAACTTGATGATGTTTACCAAGCCAAGAAGTACGCGGACTTGTTCGGGGCTGAATTTGGGTTCCTGATCTCAGATGTTCGACTCCCTGACGAACTCAAGAGACTTCATCGAGTCGCCAAGATTTTCCAACCCGTCTATCATGGCTACTACAATTCTCAGGAGAATTCCATCGAGAAAGATAGCTGGTTTCCAGAAAATCCTTTCAGATTCTAACCCGAGCCAATTCTCTAAATCTTGTCAGTAAACTAAGCTCTTAAGTCAAAGTATTGGCTCCGCACCGATTTGGTGCCTCGGTGGCTCAGCCTGGTAGATGCGTCTCGCAACAGAGAGCATCCGCCTCGTAAGCGGAAGGGCAGAAACAATGCCCCGCAGGGTCGCGGGTTCAAACCCCGCCCGAGGCTCCAAATCCAAAGGTCCCTTGACCACGCCGGGCGAGTCAGCTGAAACACGGACTCTTTGGGGGGTGATCCCAGCCGAATCTATTCCAGCCAAACCTATTCAGATGTTTCCAAGATCGTGGTCGTCAGATCGGGGCTGTCACCGTGCAGTTGACTTCAGGGTTGAACTCGACTATTATCCATGGCTGAGACTCATTCTTCTCAGCCTTCGCGTGGGATCAATGGATGAGCAGCGCATCGGATTTCAAGGAAGCGACCTTCATTGTCGGGAGACTGGTTCGGATCTCGAAACGAAGGGCAGAGATAGAATCCGAGGATGAAGATGGAGAGTTTTCTCTAATGAAGGTCAGATTGGCCGACGACGTGAACATCGACATTGGTGCGATAGGTGAAGATGTCAAGGCAGTCATAGTGGACGGTAAGATCGCCCGGATAACCCCGATAACCGGAAACCCCGCCGCCCAAACCTATGAAAAGTCAGATACCTAGTAGCCTTCCTGCTGACGCTTTTCTTCCAAAAAGGCCCTGTCTATTTTCTCTTTTATCCACATTGAGAAGAAATATTTGGCCGGCGGCTCTCAGTTTTCTAGGTGATGTACTCGTCGCTGAACATTAGCTGGATATTCATTTGCGAGTTGTCTGCTTGGACCCAGTAGAACCCGAGCACCGAGGTCGAGTCATTGATGTTCCCAGCATTGTAGTCGCTTCCTATGAAGACGAGGAAGTTCCCTTCTTGAACGTTGAAGACGAGGCTCTGATACCAGTTTCCCGGCTTTCCAGAATATTGATGAATCTGGTTCGAGGCATAGTCGTAGAAGAGGAGGTACAATTCTTCTCGGAGAGGGTCATAGCTCGCGGTCCAGACCGGATTGGTGTTATTGCCGATTGTTGTAATGGTCTGTGGAGGACTCCATGATCCTGTTCGGGCGGCGAACTGTACCCTCCCTGTGCCATTCTCTTGCCAGACCGCGTAGATTGTGCCGTTTCCGCCACCGAAGCCGAACGCATTCTCAAGCACGTATGTGTCGACTGGGTTGACGACCTCTTCTGACCCCCAGCCAGGAGACCCGTAGAGTCTTCCCCGCATCCCGCCCATGAAGGGCCAGTAGAGCACGTACATCTGTCCAGCTGGTAGCGCAACCAGTGAGAAGCGCCAATCATCGCTAGCTCCTCCGAGAAGCGTGTCCTCAACCCACATGGAATAGTTAAGACCGTCTGAATGGATCACATACGGAAGCCCGATGCCGCCGTCATAGTCGCAACAGGACGCGAGATAGGCGATAAAGACCTCTCCCATCGTGCTAAGCCTCATCGACATAGCGGACCACTCCAGGCCTGTTGTCGGGGGCTTCACGGTTGTCTCAGGCTCCCATGTGATTGTCCCATTCGAGTCGAGCGCGCCAACCCTGAACCTCATTGCTTCCTCAGGGGTCTCGTATGTCCCGTCATAGCGAGCATAGAACACGTGGGTTCCGTTGGTTATGACAGAGGGGGTGTTCGCGCTCACAACGCCTAGATTATACGTGGTCCAGGACGCGCCATTTGTGCTGGTGGCGTAGTAGAGACAGTCAGACGATACGCCTCCGCAACTGGTCCAGTTGAGGTAGAAGATCCAGTGCCTTCCCAGGGCGTAGAAACCGCTCCCGCTCCATGGATAGAAGAAAGGCTGTACTATGTGGTTGGTGGATGTAACATGATCGCCGGACTCGAAGTTTTCATAACTGATCAGAGTCCCCCATTCATCCAAACCAATCGAGCCATAGACTCCCGCTCCCACGGTACTTGTCCACGGCGCCGCCGGCCAGAGGAGTCTACCGAATCTCGGATTACTGCTGTCTTCGTAGTTGACGATTTCCTGGATATAGTGTAGACTAATAGCGGTGTAACCAGCCGCTCCCTTCACAATCGCAAGGCTGGAACGGACACAAGTTGTGCCGTTTACTGTCCCACACGATGTGCCTCCCTCGGTGTTGAGGATCGGCCAGCCGAATCCAGTGTTCACTGTTTCATTGACCATTGTCAGATAATCCTCGCGAGCGAAGATCTCGGCGGTAGTGTCGTTCCAGTACGTGCTACGTGTACTGCCGTCAGGGGCTAATGTTGCAAGCCCATAGTTCATGTATGTATGGAAGCTCTCGAAGACATGGTACTCCGTATCGTTGACCGTGGGATAGTCGAGATAATATTCGCCACGGTCCTTGTGGCACGTAAAGCTACACATGTTCTGGGCCACAACCCAGTGAGTGTCGCCCATTTCGCGGTCTCTGTTCAGCCAGGACTGATACTGCATCGACATGTAAGCCGTCTCGTTGTCATCGCACTGCGCCCGATTATGTACACACCAAGTAGTATTGCTGAGGGGGAATGACAGGGAAGACGGCTCGTTTAGAGGCTCCCATACTAACTGGTCGTAGCTGTTCATGAAGGCTCCAACAACACCAGTAGGACCGCTTAGAGTGCTGTTCGGGCCGAACCAGAAGTTCATCCAGCAATCGACGAGCGTCGAGTTCACAAAGTCCGCGTATCCGTGGTAGTCAACAGCTATCCACAAGTTGAAGTATTGAGCGATCGAGATTGCTCGCGCAAGTTGGATCGCGCTATAGTTGCCCATGAAATCCTGTGGAACGGCATGGTTCAACCCATACAGGACAGAGCAGTACGGCGCGAAAGACGCCCTGATTGCGTTGTAACCGAGCTGGACCTGTCTCAGGGCTATCTGCTCGAAGTTGCTCTGCCTCTCACCGGAAAACACGAGTGAAGCAGGAGCGGTCAAATTCTGCCCACTATCCACCAGCCGGGCACCACCCCAGCCGCCCAAGACCGGAGCAGACGACGTGACGGAGGCATGGACCCCAGGCGGCGGTGAAAATAGAATGGAGCTTGATATCGCAAGGGAAATCATAAAAAATGAAGTGAGAACGGTTTTGAAGAAGTTAGATCGCCTCTCTATAGTTACGATATCTCTCATTCGCCCTCCGGTGAGATTCTAGACAAGGCTGGTCAGAACGATGATGGTCTGGGAGGTTGTGACGCTCTGTCCGTTCGCGTCAGTGACCGTCAGCGTCACGGTGTATGATCCCGGCAACACGTATGAGTGGCTTACCGATTGTCCGTCACCTGTTGACCCGTCTCCGAAATTCCAGCTGTAGCTGTATGGTTGACTGCCTCCACTCGCGCTGGCATCGAACGTCACCGGCAGGAGTGGTAACGGGCTGGATGGGCTGTAGGTGAAGCTAGCCGAGAGCTTTGCATAGACTGTTATCGTCTGGGAGGATTTCGCGACTTGGCCTGCCGAATCGGTGACCGTCAAGGCCACGGTGTAGGTTCCGCTTGACTGGTACGTGTGTTTGGGAGAGCTTCCCGAGGCTGTTCCTCCGTCGCCGAAGCTCCAGGAATAGGTGTAGGGGGAGGTCCCTCCCGATGCTGATCCGGTGAATGAGACGGATTGTCCAGTGTCAGGCGAGGATGGGTTGAATGTGAAGCTTGCAGACAGTGGAGGCGGTGGGCTGGCGACGGTGACAGTCTTCTGAGAGGATACGGTCTGCTGAGGCGAGCCACTATCCTTGACGGTGAGTGTGACAGTGTATGATCCTGCTGACGAGTAGGTGTGGGTTACTGATGATCCGGTTCCGGTTGACCCGTCGCCGAAGCTCCAACTGAAACTGCAGGGACTCGTCCCACCGCTGGCGGAAGCGGTGAATGTCACCTGTTGTCCTGTTTGAGGTGAAGATGGGCTATAGGTGAAGCTGGCGGTCAGAGCCGGGGGCGGATTTGAGATTGTGATAGACCTTTGGGATGATGCGGTCTGCTGGGGCGAACCTCTGTCTCCGACTGTGAGGGTAACTGTGAAAGTTCCCGCTGATGAGTATGTGTGCGCCACGGCCGAGCCTGTTCCTGTTGATCCATCGCCGAAATCCCAAGAATATGTGTAGGGTGATGTCCCTCCAGACGTCGTGGCTGTGAATGTGACTTGCTGGCCTGCCTCTGGCGACGACGGACTATAGGTGAAGCTGGTTGTCAACGTTGGAGGCGGGCCGCTGACTGTAACGATCTGCTGCGAGGTCACCGTCTGTTGAGGCGAACCAGCGTCCGTGACAGTCAAGGTGACAGGGAAAGACTCAGCAGATGGGTAGGTGTGGGTCACAGTGAGACCCGTTCCTGTGGATCCATCTCCGAACGACCAGCTGAATGAATACGGAGTCGTCCCGCCAGCAGCGGAGGCGGTGAACGTCACCTGCTGTCCAACCTGAGGCGATGAAGGACTGTAAGTAAAGCTGGCAGACAATGGAGGAGGCGTACTAGATACAGTGACCGTCTTCTGTGAAGTCACCGTCTGCTGTGGTGAGCCGCTGTCTCTGACCGTCAACGTGACAGTGTACGAACCTGCGGACGAAAACGCATGAGTCACTGACGAACCTGTTCCGGTCGAACCGTCTCCAAATGACCAACTGAAAGTGTAGGGAGTCGTTCCACCAGTGGCGCTGGCCGTGAACGTGATTTGCTGTCCAGCCTGGGGTGAAGATGGACTGTAGCTGAAACTACCACTCAGAACAGGAGGAGCACCGGAGACAGTTATGGATTGTTGGGTTGTCGTTGTCTGTTGAGGCGAGCTACTATCCTTGACGGTCAATACAACTGGAAACGATCCTGTTGAGGAATATGCGTGAGTTGCTGACGATCCTGTCCCCGTGGACCCGTCACCGAGACTCCAAGAATAGCTGTAGGGCGAGGTTCCTCCTGACGCTGACCCGGTGAATGAAACGGTCTGTCCTACTTGTGGAGATGACGGACTATAGGTGAAGCTTGCTGTCAGCGCCGGCGGTGGACTAGTGACCGAGACAGGCTGCTGGTAAGACGTGGTTTGCTGCGGTGAGCCACTGTCCCTGACCGTCAAAACCACGTTAAACGTTCCAGCCGCAGTATAGGTATGACTCGCGGAAACGCCTGTTCCAGTCGATCCATCACCGAAGTTCCAAGTGTAAGAGTAGGGAACTGTTCCACCGGTCGCGCTTGCGGTGAATGTGACCTGTTGTCCTGCCTGGGGAGAGGATGGGCTGAATGTGAAGCTGGCAGACAGCGGGGGCGGTGGGCTCGTGATAGTGACTGTCTTCTGGGAAGTTATTGTCTGCTGTGGTGAGCTGCTATCCTTCGCTGTCAGTGTTACGGTGAATGATCCTGCTGACGCGTAGGTGTGTGTTACAGGAGATCCTGTTCCAGTTGATCCGTCTCCGAAGGACCAGCTGAACGAATATGGACTCGTCCCACCACTAGCCGACGCTGTGAAGGTCACCTGCTGTCCTGCTTGAGGCGAAGAAGGACTGTAAGTGAAGCTGGCTGTTAGAACAGGAGGCGGACTGGACACGGTTACGGATTGCTGAGATGTTGCTGTTTGTTGAGGCGAACTGCTATCCTTGACGGTCAAGATCACGTTGAACGTTCCTGCTGATGAGTAAGTGTGTGTAGCGGAAGAGCCTGTCCCTGATGACCCGTCACCAAAACTCCAGCTGAAACTATACGGAGTGGTCCCGCCGCTAGCAGAGGCGCTGAAAGTTACCTGCTGGCCCACTTGAGGAGAAGAGGGACTATAACCGAAAATGGCCGAGAGCGGGGGCGCAAAGAATTCGGCCATGGGAGTGGCGTTAGCGTCGTTGTTGGTTAGAGTCTGCAGATTCCAGTTTACTTCTATTGTGCGTAGCCATGAGTAGTGGTTGTAGAGATTCGTGGTTCCAAAGCTTGCCTTGGCCTGTCGGCCTGCCCAGACAGCGTAGACACAATCCTCTGTTGTGCTCTGATTGAGTGGACAGTAGCCGTTCCCCTCGTCAAAGACGACGAACAGTGCAGACCTCTGTGTTGTGAAAGTAGTGCTCTTCAGAATGTTCGGGACGAGACTGCTCAGATAGCCGTCGCCGAACGAGACGGAGGTGGGGCATAGGACTGTACCATTCGCATATGTGAACCCGT
>WNGM01001371.1_pt1 | contig 30430 bp, 23 predicted proteins | sample 5400571 | NCBI WGS metagenome assembly WNGM01 (sample SAMN13153378, study PRJNA577476) | soil metagenome | isolation source: 100 cm soil or saprolite under Garry oak tree replicate 2 | place: USA:California | collected 2016-06-15 | reverse complement strand
CCCCCGGCCGGCGTCTGTACAAGATGGAAGTGCGGCAAGGTGCGGGAAGAAGGTGACGCGAGGGTGGTGGCAGCCGACCTGATCGCCAGGGCGCGGGCCGGGGACGGCGACGCGTTCCGGGAGCTGACCGAGCCGCACCGCCGGGAGCTGCAGGTGCACTGCTACCGGATGCTCGGGTCCTTCCAGGACGCCGAGGACGCCCTGCAGGACACGCTGCTGGCCGCCTGGCAAGGCCTCGGCCGGTTCGAGCGGCGGGCGTCGCTGCGCACCTGGCTGTACCGGATCGCCACCAACCGGTGCCTCGACGCGCGCCGGTCGGCCAGCCGGCGCCCGGCCAGGGAGTGGGACGTGCCCAATGTTGAACCGCCCGAGCCGACCCGGCTCGGCGAGGTGGTATGGCTGCAGCCGTTTCCCGACGCCCTCCTCGAGGCTGCGACCGGCGTGCCGCCCGGGCCGGAGGCCCGCTACGAGCAGGCCGAATCCATCTCGCTGGCCTTCGTGACCGCCCTGCAGGTCCTGCCGCCCCGCCAGCTCGCCGTCCTCATCTTGCGCGACGTCCTCGGATTCCACGCCAGCGAGGTGGCCGGCATGCTGGACTCGACCCTCGAGTCGGTCAACAGCGCCCTCAAACGGGCCCGCGCCAGCCTGCAGCGCCGGCGGCCGCCGGCCGCCGGCCGCGAACCGCCTCCGGCCTCCGGCTCACCGTCGGAGGATGCGATCGTGGCGAAGTTCGCCCGCGCGTGGGAGTCCGCCGATCTCGGCGCGCTGGTGGCCCTTCTGACCGACGACGTCTTCATCTCGATGCCGCCCATGCCCTTCGGATACGAGGGCCGGGACGTCGTGGCCCGCTTCTGCGCCAGCCTCTTCGGCGCGGGCCGCAGGTTCGACCTCGTGCCGACGCGAGCCAACGGCCAGCCGGCGTTCGGCGCCTACCTGCGCCCCCCGGCCGGCATCCGCCACGGAACCGGCCTCTACGTGCTCACCCTCGCCGGCGACCGGATCTGCGCCATGACCCGCTTCGACAACAGCGTGCTCCCATGGTTCGGGCTGCCGCGATCGCTCCCGAGCCGATAGCCAGCTTCCCGCCGGACAGCCCCTTGCCCGATGCCGGGCTCGCGGCGCCGGGCCCGGATGGCTTACGCGGGCAGAGTGACGCGCGGGGGCACCTTCCCCGTGTGCACCTGCGCGTGATGGATAGACGGCTACCTGGTGTAACTGATCATGCCGGGACGTAGAGTGTGCCGCTGGAGATCGGGTCCGGCGAGGCGCCGATGCTGTGACCGAACGCATCCGAGATGATCGTGTTGGAGTAGGTCACCGACTGCAGGAACAGGGTCTGGCCCCGGCGGGCAGGCAAAGCTCCCCGGACCGGGCGGGCCCGCGGACAGGCTGCCGGCGGCGTTCCCGTTGCGCACCGGGAAGGTGCCCGAGGCCTGCAGGTGGGTGCGCACGGTTCCTCGTTCAATCCCTTGGGTGGTTGCCGCCGTTGTTGAAGCACTGGCAGCGCCCCGTGGCGTCAGCGTTGAGGGTGATCACAGCCAGAGCTGCGCCGAGTCGGGGCGTCACAGCTGGCCGGCATGGCGTCTGGCCGGTGCAGGTGAGCTGTGCACCGATGTCGTCGCCGGCCGGGGGAAGGGATGCCCCAGATCAGGTGCCCGCAGGGGGCTGAGGGCCTGGCGGATCAGGTTGAACGAAGTTGCGGCGTAGGGCCGTACGGCAGCTTCTCGCTTCCCGCAGTCCTCGCGTGTATAGTCACTTGATGGCTATACACGCGATGATGGCGAGGCGGAGATGGCGCTGCGAGAGGTGCTTTGCAGCCTGCTGCTAGACGGGCCGGCGCACGGCTACCAGCTCCAGGTGACGCTTGAGGCCGAGCTCGGCCCGCTGTGGGTCACGCGCGCCAGCCAGGTGTACCTGACGCTGGGCCGCATGCAACGCGACGGGCTCGTGGTCAGCCGCCGGGTGCGTCAGGCGACTCGCCCGGACCGCCAGCTCCTGCGGCTGACCGCGCGGGGCCGCGCTGTGGCCACCGACTGGCTGTTCGCGGCTGGCCCGGCCGAGGAGATCGTTGTCCGGCTCGCGCTCGGGCGGCTGGTGCTGCCCGAGCGGTTCGCCGAGCTGGTCGCGCTGATCCTCGAGGAGCGCACCCGGGCGCTGCGGGCGCTGCGGGTGCTCCGCGACGAGGCCGAGGGCGGCTTCCAGCGGGAGGCGGTCGAGGCTGAGCTCGCCCGGGTCCACGGCGAGCTGCGCTGGCTCGCCGGCGTGCGCGACCGCAGCGGGCAGCTTGGCGCGATGCCCCGCGGGGCGAGGCCGAGGAGCAGCGGAGGTGGCAAGGTTGCCGGACTCGACTGACCGCCGCGTACCAGCAGAGACGCGGGCAGCCGCAGCACGCGGCCGGAAAGGGCAACGGGCCGTAGGCGGCGCGGTATCCGCCGTGCACCTCGCGGCTGTCTCGCGGAGCTATGCGACCGGCGCGGCCGAGGTCCGCGCAGTTCGGGAGGTGACCATGACGGTGCCGGCCGGGGCCGCCATCGCGGTCACCGGCCCCTCCGGGTCCGGCAAGAGCACCCTGCTCGACCTGATTGCGGGCCTGGACCGGCCTACCTGCGGGGAGGTCACCGTGCTCGGGCAGACGCTGTCGGCGCTCCGCGAGCATGAGCTGACCGCCTTCCGGGCCCGCCACGTCGGCTTCGTTTTCCAGGACCCGCACCTGTTGCCCGGCATGACCGCGCTGGAGAACGTGGTGGTGGCGCGCCTGCCGTGGCGTTCTCGTCGCGGGCTGGTACGCGAGGCGCGCGATCTGCTCGACGCCGTCGGCCTGGCCGGGCGGGTCGACCACCCGCCAGCGCGTTTGTCGGGCGGGGAGCGCCAGCGGGTCGGGATGGCCCGAGCGCTGCTCGGCGGCCCGACTTTGCTGCTGGCCGACGAGCCGACCGGTGACCTGGATGCCGCTACGACCGAGGCGTTGCTCGAGCTGCTCGGACGGCTCCGTGCCGAGCTGACCCTCACCTTGGTCATCGCCACGCACGACCCGGTGGTCGCGGCGGTTGCCGACCGCGTCGTACGGCTGGTAGACGGCCGGCTTCTAGCCGATCACGGCACCGTCTCCGGCACTGACATGATCACCGCGCCGGACCTGCCCACCCACACCCTGGAGTGACGCTATGCTCTGGCTCGCCGTCCGCGAGCTCGCCAGCCGGCGCACCGCCACGGCCCTCGCCGCGCTCGGGCTGCTGACCGCCACGCTCGGCTTCATCACCCTGGTGGGCACCTCGCAGACGACCAGGGCCGTGCTGCACGGCGGTATCGCCCGCACCTGGAACACCCCCTACGACCTGCTCGTCCGGCCGCCCGGCTCGGTTACGCCGTTGGAGGCGCGGCAGGGCCTGGTGCGGCCGAGCTATGTCAGCGGGCTTGCCAACGGCGGCATCACCCGGGTCCAGCTCGCGGCGATCCGGCGCATCCCCGGCGTGTCGATCGCCGCGCCGGTGGCGATCGCGGGCGCGGTGAACTGGACGACCGGCGGCTTCGGCGTGCTCCTAGACCGAAAACCCGCCCGCGGGCACCTGGCCGTATACAAGCTGGTGATCGACTCGACCACAGATGCCGGGCTTTCACGGGCGACGGTCGAGACCCATTACGTCGTGGTGGCCGCAGAGGGCACGGTGCGCTACGTGGCGGGAACGCGCGACGCCACGCTGCAGCTGCGCGGCCGCACGATCGACTGCCGCTACCCGGTGACCTGTTTCGCGCCGGTCGAGTGCGACAACGGGCAGTGCGGCCCGCCGGCCGACCCGCCCAACCACGGCGTGGAGATCCTGCAGCCGGTCGTCATCGCGGGGATCGATCCCGCCGCCGAGAATTCCCTGCTCGGCCTCGACCGCTGCGTGACCCGCGGCCGCGCCCTGCTCCCCGGCGACAAGCCCGCCTACGCCGGCGGCCGCGACCCGCCAGGGACGCGGATCCCGGTACTTGTGAGCACACGCTCGTTCGTGGACGAGACATTCGCTGGCCACCTCTCCCGCGCTGCGGACGGGGCGGCGCTACTGCGCGGCGCGCAACCTCGGGCGCTGGCGTCCTGGCAGCCGGTCCGGGAGGTCAAGAGCACCGTCGACAAGCTGTACCGTGCCTACCTGCCCAGAGTCGGCCAGGAGGTCGACGAGTGGCCGATCTGGTCGATCGGCGACGTCAGCTACCGGGAGCGGCCGGGTGGGCCGCACCTCGAGGCCACCACCAGGCCTCCCGACCCGTCCATCTACGAGCGGCGCAACACCAGCTCAGCGATTCCGCTCAGGGTGACCACCCCGCCCGCTGTGCGCGACCGCTGGTTCCGCACGGTCACCCAGCACGGCTATGACCGGGCCGACGGCAACCGCTACTGGGCGGTCGCTGGCACCTACAACCCCGACTGCCTGCCCGGGTTCGATCCGCTGGCTGGCGGCATTCTTGAAACCTACGCCGCCCCGACGGTGCGGCTCGCCGACGGTCGCGAACTGCGGCCAAACCGCTCGCTCGCCGGCTACATCAACCCGCCGCCGCTGCTGTTGACCACCCTGGACGGCGCCGCCTGGCTCTCGGACCCGAAACGGTTCGACGGGCGGCCAGGCGCCGCGTTCATCAGCGTGGTCCGGGTGAAGCTGGCCGGGCTCGGCGAGCCCGGCCCGCTCGCCGAGGCCCGGATCGGGCGGGTCGCCGCCGAGATCCGCGACGCCACCGGCCTGCGGGTCGACGTCGTCAAGGGCGCCTCCACCCGTGACGTCCAGGTCGACCTGCCGGCTGGGCGGTTCGGCCGGCCCGCGCTGACCGTGCGCGAGCCGTGGTCGGTCAAGGGAGTTGCCCTCCGTTTCATCGAGGCTGTCAGCGCCCAGAACCTCGCGCTGTTCACCGTTGCCCTGGCCGGCGCGACCATCCTGGTCGGCGAGACCGCCTACACGGCAGTGCGCCGTCGCCGCGCCGAGTTCGGCGTGCTGCGCGCTCTCGGCTGGCCAACGCGTCGCGTCGCCGCGCTGGTCGAGCTGGAGATGCTCCTGCTCGGCCTCGCCGTCGGCGTGGTCTCGCTGGCGCTCGGCGTACCCCTGGCCGCCGCGGCCGGGGTGCGGATCCTCGTCTGGACCATGGTTGCCGCGGTGCCGCTGGCGGTGGCCGTCGCGGCGCTCGCCGCGGTGCCGCCCGCGCTGGCTGCCGCGCGCGGCACCACCGCTCGCGCGCTGACGATCGGCAGCCGCAGGCGGGTCCGGCGCAGCCGCCCCCCGCGTTTCGTGTCCACCCTCGGCCTGCGTGACCTGGCCGGGCTCTGGCGCACGGAGGCGCTGCTCGGGGTGATCGCGATCACCCTTGGCGCGGCGATGCTCGGAACGGTGGTGCTGGTCGCCGCGGCGTTCCGAGGGCAGCTCGACACCACGGTGCTTGGGCTGTATCTCGGCGAGCGCGTACGCCCCTTCCACGTGGCCGTGGCCGCGCTCACGCTGGCGATCGGGGCGCTGGCGGCCGGGCAGATCGTCACCCTCGGCTACCTGGAGCGGCAAGCACAGCTCGCGGCGCTGCGGGCGCTCGGGTGGCGGCGGGCGCACGTGCTGCACCTCCTTGCGGCCCAAGGCCTCGCTCTTGGCGCAGTCGGCGGGCTGGCCGGCGCCCTGGCAGTGTGGGCGGGAGGCGCCGCCACCGGCGCCTCGCCAGGCGCCACCGCCCTCGGCGCGCTTGCCAGCGTGCTCGTCGCGCTCGTGGCCTCGGCGCTCGCCGTGCTCGGCCCGCTGCTACAGGCCTCCCGATCCCGCCCCGCGGAGCTGCTCCGTGGCGAATGAGCCTAGCCAGGACCCCGCACCGGCCAGAGACGATAAGCGCCCATCCCGCGCTGATACCGGAGTAGCGAGGCAGGATCGGGTCGTTTCATCACAGGATCGACAATTGCCCGAGGGAGGAGTGCGGGAGGTGAACCAACCTGTTCCAGGCGCGGCGGGGAGGCGGTTGTGGTTCATCGCAGCCTGCGCGCTGCTACTGGGAGGCTGCACGACCGGTGCGCAGAGGCCCCCCTCCCAGGCGCCGGTGACCGCCTCTGCAGCACCCGTGCCATCGGGCCCTTCCGCCCCCCCGGCCGGGGGCATCCCGGGAAGGATCGCCTACAACACGGGCGTCGGCATCTGGGTGATGGATGCCGACGGAACCCACCGTCGTCAGCTCACGCACTCCGGGCCCGACGCCCACTTCGATCCGAGCTGGGCCCCCGATGGCCGGCGCATCGTTTTCCGAATCTCATCTGCTAGCGATCACGTTCCCGATCCCGACGGTATCGGCTTGGACTCGATCGGGGTGGTCGACGTCGCGAACAGGCGCCTCACGCGCATCCAGCCTCCGCTAGGCGGCCTGTTCCCCGACTGGTCGCCTCGCGGCAATCTGCTGCTGCTCAGCACGGTCGACGGCGGCCGGCACACCGCAGACACCGTGCACACCATCCGGCCTGACGGGTCCGGTCTCCGGACTCTCACCCACCGCATGGGGGAGTGCGGCGAGTGGTCGCCCGACGCATCCAAGATCCTCTTCTGCTCCAACCCGGGGAACGGCGACTTCGAGACGTGGGTGATGGACGCGGATGGATCGCACGCCCGGCAGCTGACCTCATCGCTGGGCAAGGACCAGGGCGCGATCTGGTCGCCGGACGGCCGTCGCATCGTCTTCACCTCGACGCGGAACGGCGACGGTGAGCTCTGGGTGATGAACGCCGATGGGTCGCACCAGCACCCGTTGCTGCGCCTGCCCGACACCAACGAGATACCTGATGCGTGGCTCCCGCAAGGGATCGTGTTCGCTTCATTCGTGCCCGATGCCCCCATGCCCAGCTGGTTCATCGTGCGGCCGGATGGAACTCGCATGCGCTCGCTTCCGCAGCTCCAGGGAGCGGCGGATCCGATCGACTGGATCCAGCCGTAGTCTGGCACACTCTTGCTGACCCCATCCGGCCGAGGTGAAGTCCAGTTCGACCCTGCGGTCCGGGGTGGCGTCCTGGCCCTCTCGATCACGCCCACGCCTGTTGGGACGTTCCCCACGTCTGGCTCCAACCGACTATCCGGCACCCGCTGCGATGATCCCGCCCACCGCCGCGCTCCCGACGACCATGAATTCCAGCCGCCGATTGCCAGGTAGCTGCGATCACGAGCATCAGTGACGTTACTCTGAGTAACCAGGAGTGCGGGTGGCGTCACAGGCTGACAAGGTCGCGCTTTATGCGCTGATCCGTCGGGAGTCGCGGGAGGGCCTGCCGGCGTGCCAGGTGAGAGGCAAAGCGCAGCGAGGGCTGATCCGCCCAATGCAGATCATCCACCGCCAGCAGCAACGGCGCCCGCTGCGCGATCCCGGCGGTCAGCCAGTACAGGCCATGCACGACAGAAAACGGATCCTCGTCACCTGACCCGCGCCGTGGCGCAGCGCCGGAGCCGCCAGCGCCACGGCGTCGCCGGCCAGCCGCCGCCCGCCATCTGCCCCCATCTCGGGCTCGAACAGGTGCCGCACCACTCCCCACGCATAACCGCCCCCGAACTCCGCGGCCCGCGCGGCCAGCACCGTCATCCCGGCCCGGGCGGCCTGCTCGCACCGCGTGCGTCAGCAGACTGGTCTTGCCGATCCCCGCGGTGCCCTCCACCAGCAGCGCCGACCCCGCACCAGAGCATGCCGACCCCAGCGCCGCCCCTATCACGCCGAGCTCCGCCGCCCGGTCCAGGCGGCCCGACGGCGACCGTCCCCAGCCCATGCCGGAGATCGTAGGCATAAGCCCGCCGCCGCACCATCTCAGCATCCGCTCCAGCTGACCGCGGCAGCCAGGCTCAAGCCCGAGTCACCCGCAGCACCCTGCGGGTGAACCTCCGACGAGCGCGCCACGGGCCGGCGCACCACCCGAACGCAACGGCAACCCATCCTCTAGCCCCGCTTACAGGCGTCACAGCAGCCAGCCCCGGTCTGCGCAGCTCCCGCCAGTCCGGCCGTCTGCGCACCGTGACCGCGCAAAGCGGCCGGGTGCCGGCCGCGCCGTGTGCACCGCGGCCCCGCCTCGCGCGTCAACATATCGTCACCTGCTGCGTCGGGAGGCGCATATGCATACACGCGCCCAGGCCCGGCACGCAAAACCCGGCGACTCCAGGGAGGATGCCTATCCCGGCTTCGGCCAGCCGTTTTCGATCGGGCCGGCCGAGGACGGGGAGTTCGACTTCAGCCGGCCATTCCTGGTCGACATTGGCCGCGCGGCCGTCATCGCCGAGTACCTGCGCGAGGCCGGGTATCCGCGGTGCACGGCACACCTGGTGACCGACGAGCTGGCCAAACCGGAGCGGGACCGGAGCAGCATCGGGCACTTCGCCGCCGACCAGCTACGAAGAGCCGGGTGGCGGCCATAAGCCTCCCGGCATTACCCTGCACCACGCACTCCGCCGTTCTGGAGCCGCTCCTGACGGCTCGATGGGTGCGCAAAGCGAAGCGCCGTTATTGTCCTGTTGCCCGGTTCAGAATGGTGATTCTGGGCGCTCTGCGACGCTAGGGCGCGGTCAGGGCGGTCATCGTGGGCCGCCGCATCGAACCGCACGGTCTCGTCGGCCGCCGGGCCGCCATCCAGGTCGTCTTCGGGCGCGAAGGTGACGGTCCGGTCCATCTCGACCTCCGCTAGCTGAGATGGGGTGCGTGCACCGGCCCGGCAGCCGTCACGAGCCGCCGGGCATTGCCAGCCCACGCTCAGGCTTGCCGGCCGCGTCCCGCGGCAGATGACGGGGGCGTCCGGTTCGCAGAGCATTCAGCGATACCGGATGGCCGGCTGCACGTCGGAATCGCTATGTTGCCGAAGACGCCGGCCAGCAGGACCAGATTGGCCGACGCGCCGTCTGCGCACAGGCTCGGGTCGCCGGCACCGGCTCGCATATCGGCATCGAATCGGCGGACCGGCCTCGCGCACGTCCACCCCCGGGAACGACTCGGAGAGTTTCTTCAGCCCAGGAGAGTCCTGACTGCCGCTGATCGCGGTCGTGCCGATGGGAGGCTCACCAGTCGCCGCACCGCCTCGGGATACCCTGCGATGGTGCGACTCAGCTGGTCCCGGGCCCTGGCCTGGCGTATGCGGCAGCAGCTACTCGACCCGGTCGGCACCGAATCCGTCGCAGGCGTCGTGCGCCGCGTGGGCGCCGTCCCGGCCCAACTCGACGCCGCGGCCGAGCTTGCCGTCCGCACCAGGCGCGAACGTTCCCGGCCGGGCGGGGTCGCTCGCGCTCTGGCCGAGGGCCGGATCATCAAGACGTTCGCGTTTCGCGGCGCCACCCACCTGTTGACGCCTGAGGACGGTGGCGCCTATCTCGCCTTGCGCGCTGCCAGCCGGGATGTGGGAGCTCCCCAGCTGGCAGAGCTTCTACGGCCTGACGCCGTCGGACTGGCCAATGCTTCGCGAGGCGGTCCGAGACGCCCTCGGCGGCGGGCCGCTGACCCGCGAGGAGCTCGGGGCGGCAGTCACCGCCCGGCCCAAGTTCCGCCATCTGGGTTGTGCGTTCGCCGACGGGTCCGGCACGCTGCTCAAGCCGTTCGCGTGGCAGGGAGATCTGAGCTTCGGCCCACCGCGGGACGGCCGTGCGACCTTCCAGCGCCTGGATGTCAATCCGCGCTGGGCGGGCGTGCCTGACCTCGATGAGGCTGGAATGCGTGCGGTCGAGGCCTACTTCCTGGCGTACGGGCCAGCGACGCCCGACCACGTACGCTACTGGCTCGGCCATGGCCTGGGCGCGGGCCGCAAACGAATCCAGTCGTGGATCGCGGGTCTCGGTGACCGCCTCACGGCGGTCGACATCGACGGGCAATCCGCCTACCTCCTGCGGGAGGATCTCGAGGAACTAGCCACGACGCCCACCACGACTGCCGTACGGCTCCTGCCGCGATACGACCAATGGGTCCTCGGTCCGGGCACAGCCGACGCCCACGTCGTGCCGCCCGCCACGCGGACCGTGGTCAGCCGCGGGGCAAATATCGTGATCGTCGGCGGAATCGTGGCAGGCACGTGGTCGCTCATCGATAACCAGGTCGTCGCTGCCTGGTCCGCCGAAGCAGAGCCACCCGCGCCGGAAGCGCTGGCAGAGGAGGTTGCGCGGCTCGCCACTATCCTCGACCAGCCCCTGCAGCCAGGAGTACGAACCGCATGAGAGCGTCGCCCAGACAAGTGAGTGTGGGCGCGGTGGGCCTGGCACAGTCCCGCCGGTCCTTCTGAGTCCAGCCCGCACTCGTGAGAACGGCACGTCGCTGTCCGCGGCAGCGGCGGGCCACCGCCACCGTCGGCGATCCACGCTGCCCGGTCCGGCCGACCGCCTGCTCCCACCTGGCGACGTGGGAATGGCACAGGCTGAACTCGCAGCGAGCGAGGCGGCACGACGCGACCGGGCACTCGGGCGGCACGGTATACGTCACCGGGGAGAGCCAGGGAGTCACCTCCAGCTTTGACTACGCCACCGTTGCCTACGGGGCTGACTGCGCAGCCTGCGAAGCAGGCGCCCAGGTGGCAGCTGCCATGGTGCCCGGCATCAGCTCACCCGCAAGGCGGCACAGCGAATGCGGGCTGGCAGGGAACATAGGGTCGCGCGCCCTTCGCCCGGCCCGTGAGCCGTTCACTGACCAGACGCCGCGAGATACCCGCGTCCCGGAATAGTCGCGGTTCTCCGCCAGGACGCCCGAGTCCCGGCATCACCTGACCACGCCGCCGGCCGGTCCGGCGGCCGGCCGGTCCGGCGCTCTGCGCGCATCGCCGACTCCGGCCGCCTAGCCGTTTCAAGATCACCGACGGTGATCGGGAGGCACTGAGGCTCAGACATCGGAAGGCTCGTTATATGCTGACGATCAGCCCTACTTGTTGACGGTCAACGCTGCTCAGAACCGCTGTTATGCGCGACCTTGTGACAGGGATAGCACCCGCGCAACCTGGCGATGCTCCGTCACAACACCCCGGCCCGGAGACGGACTTTCCAGCCGAGGTGACTGCGTGGGCTTACTGGCCGACTCGCCCGTCGATGCGCTCGCGCAGGAAGTCCGCGTGGCCCATGTGCCGCGCATACTCCTCGATCATGTGCACCAGCGCTTCGCGCACCGAGATGCTGTCCTGCTCGCCCAGGCCGTTGTCGAAGCTGACGGTGGCGCCGAGGTCCTCCTGGGCGGCCACGAACTGCTCGGCGAAGGCAACCTCACCTCGCCAGGTATCCAGGCTTCCGCGACGACAGCGGGGTCGGCGACCGCGCCATCGAACGCCTCGTTACGGCCGTCGGGGAAGCGGTACAGCCGGGGCGCGCCCTGGCCGCCCAGTACCCGGCGGAACCAGAAATGCTCGACGGCGGCCAGATGCCGCACCAGGCCGAGCAGCGACAGGTCGGACGGCGGCACCGACTGGGCCGCCATGGCAGCCGCGTCCAGTCCTTCGCACTTTAGCTGGAGCGTCAGGCGGTAGTCGCGCAGGAACCGCGCCAGGGTGTCGCGTTCGCCGACGGAGGGGTCGCCCTCTTCCCGCGGATCGGACTCCCGCGTGGCGACGAACATGTTCGACCAGCCGAAGGTGCGCTCGGGGAGTTGTTCAGTCATGACCAGGAAGTATCGGCTGGAACGGGACGTATGCGCTACCGATTTTGTCGGCTGCCGCCAGGTCGTCCAGCCGCTCCAGGTGAGGTAGGCCCAGTCCGGCGAGCAGGAAGCTGTTGGGGGTCAGGGTGCTCAGGCCAGTCGGCCTGGGCGGTGTGGCCGTGCCGGGCCGCCCAGGCCGCCCCACCGGTAGATGTGCAGGTCGAACGGCCGGTACACCAGGCGAACACGTATTCGCGGCTTCGGCCCCGCGCGCTGCTGTGCGCACGGGCGGCCGTGCCCGGCACCCGGTTCATAGAGCGCAAGGCCGTGGCAGCGTTCTCGGGCCAGGTCTGGCTCGCAGTCCGATCCATTTGCCGCGCCCGCTCCGGAAACGAGACCGTGGGGTGCTGGAGATACGGGCGGGCGTCTATCACGTGCCGCCGACGCGGCACCTCAGCCGCGATAGCCGGTGCCGGGGATCCGTGTCGCGTATTCCGGGCATAGATCGGTCTACATAAACTCTTCGGTCACGGGAACGCTCCAGTACTCGCGCTTCGACTTGACGGCGAGATACTGCGCCTTGCCCCGCCCTCCAGCTCGGCGACCCCGGCCGACACCGTGACCGCGCTCACCCCTGCAGCCTCCGCCACCGCCTTGATCCCGCCGTGGCCCAGCGACCGCGCCTCCGCGCCCATCGCCAGCCGCCGCTGCCGCTCATCCAGGTGCGGCAGCAGCGCGGCGAAACTTGGCCGCCAGTCCCTCCGCCCCGTCCACGGCAACGGCCGTACCACATACCTGCCCGTCTCGGAACATAACTCAAGGTTATTTCTTGACAGGCACTTAAGGCAGTGACGCGCTGAAGACGTCGGTCGGGTTCGTGTTGGTGGTCTGCGTGGTGTTGCTGCTCGCCGGGGCGCACAGCGGGTTGCTCGACGGGTACGGCGCGTCGCAGTTGGTCTTGACGAAGACGGCCAGAAAGCCGCTCCCGCTCGGCTGCAGGGCCTCGTAGTCGCCGAGGAAGAACCCCCGCGCCACCGGAGCCGTCGACAGGTCGAATGGGCCCGCGATGTGCTGCTCGCCGCCCCACGTCGCGCCGCCGTCGGTCGAGTACTCGACCCAGTAGTCGGCCGGCCAGTTAGCCGTCTGGCCCGGCTGCAGGTTGCGGCTGTCGTAGTACGTCACCGCGACGCGGCCGCCGTTGACGGCCACGGTCGGGGTGAACGCCGGCATGTCGTTGGCGAGCTTGTGGATGACCGTCGGCCCGGTCCACGTCGCGCCGCCATCGCTCGAAGTGACGAGGAGGATCTCGTCGTCCCAGGAGCCGGCGCTCTGGTTGATGTTCTTGTCGAACATGGTCGAGCTCTCATAGACGGCGTAGAGCTTGCCGTTAGAAGGGTCGATCGCGACCGACTCGAGCCCGTCGCCCACCCGCGCGCGTTTGCCGGTGTTGGGGTCGATCACTCCCAGGCTGTTGAAGGGCGCGATGACCCGTGGCTGCGTCCACGTGGCGCCGCCGTCGGTCGACTTGACGAATGCCAGCTGCTCGTTGCTGCGCGTGCCCTGGAAAGGAGTATTGGGCTGAACGATCAGGTCGGTGAAGTCGTAGAGCGCATCGTTGCGCGGGTCGACGACGAGGATGTTGCCGATCGTCTGCGTCCGCTTGGCGGTGTTGACGATGATCTGCGCCTGGCTCCAGGTCTTGCCGCCGTCGGTTGTCCTGGAGAAGTACGCGGGACCGGTGTACGCCTGCGTGTGCGGGTTGTCGTCAGGGTTGTCAGTGGGCAGGCTCAGAGTGTCCCAGACGGTGTAGGCGGTCTTGTTCTTCGTCGGGTCGGCCGTGGTGGCGTTCTTGTCCGTGCTGTTGTCGGCGGTCTGGAAGAAAGCTCCCGGGATCGGCTGGATGTGATCCCACGTCGCGCCGCCGTCGGTGGAACGAGCCGCGACGACCGCGTTGGCGTTGTTCGGGACTGTGATGTTGAAGGAAAGCGCCGACGCGTAGGCGATCCCGTCGGGGCCGATCGACACCCATGGGTCCGAGGCCCGGAACATGTTGCTGAGCGCCTGCTGCGTATTCGCGCTGCACGCGTCCAGGGCGCTGGTGGTCTCGGTCCAGCTGGCGCCGCCGTCGGTCGAGTAGCCGACGCCAATGCCGTGGGCGCCGCCGTTCGAGCGGCGGTCCTGATGCCACACGGCGATCGCGGTGCTGCCGTGCACGGCCGCCTGCGGTTCGACCTCCGCGTTGAGGTAGGTCCTCCCGGTAAGCGAGTTGTCGAACTGCGAACATGCGGCATACGGCGACGGTCCGGTGATCAGCACCGGCGTGGTTGCCGCCACCGCGGCCGATGAGGTCACCAGCGCGAGGCCGCACGCGAGCGCGCACACTGAAACAGCTCTTCGCGGCAATTTCACAAGGGCCCCCTTGTGCCTAAACCAGCCGTGAACGCCATGAATGTAATCCCAGTCGGGGCACGCGCGCAACTAAGGGCGGGAATGGGCCACGCGTGGCCAGCGGCACAGTGCGCCGGGTCCGGCACGGCCGGCTGCGAAGCTGTCCCTGTTTGGGACACTATGCCGGGCTGGGGACCGACGTCAGAGAAAAAGACGCCCCTCCGCACCTTCAGGTCGTCGTAGATCCCGCGCTGGATGGTGTTCCACAGTGGTCGGCCATCGCCGCCGCCCCGTGCTGGTCCTCGGCCGCCTTCGCCCGCAGCTGCGCGGCCTGGCCCTGTGGACGGAACTGGGCCGCCACTTGCCCGGCAGCGGGATCACCCCCAGCCCCGCCAAACGGATCACGGAGGAAGTTCGAGGCCGTAACCTCGTCCCCAGCTGGGCCGGGCAGCGGGTTAGAGCCGCCTGAATCGAAGGATCGGCATGGCAATTGCCGGCTCGAATCCGACCAGATCCGCGACCTAGATAGCACAGGACGTTCCCGCGCCCTGAGGTGATCAGGTGATCTCGCTTCCCCGAGCCGCGCGATTCGTCATCGCGGGAGCCGGCGTCCATGGGCTGTCCACACGGCCTGGCATCTCGCCAAGGAGCCAGAGGCGCGTAGCCCCGGCACCGGGACGGACGTTATCGACAAGACCGGTGTCGCCGGCGGCGCCTCGGTCATCGCCTGCGGAGCCGGGCGCGGCGCGTGCACCAGGTGGCGGCCCGCAACGTGCGGCGGGTCGGGGATGTGGACAAGTCCCGCCCGGCCTGTTCCCGTTCAACTACTTCGTCGGTGATGATCCGGGCCCGGCGGTCGAGCTGCGGGACTACCTCGGGGACTGATATGAGGCCGAGACCGGCCTGGACAACTCGACCCTGCTCGCGCCGCTGGAGGGTGAGAAGTCCGATTACGTGATGATCAACCATGCCCGCCGAGACGCCGACACGATGACGACCGCCCCGCGCGGTCGTCATCCCCGCCGCGGGGCTGGCGCTCGCCGGCCTGCTCGCTGGCGCGGTCACGGCTCAGGAGGCCGCGGCCGCGGCCGGCGCGCCGCGTACCCGGGACGCCGCATGCGCCAGCCTGGCGGCCGTCGCGCTGGCGCAACAGGGCGTGACCAGCGCCTCCGCCCAGGTCGTCGCGGCCAGTGGCACGCTTCCGGCGTACTGCGACGTGAAGCTGGAGGAGCAGCCGGCGATCAATATCGAGGTCGCGCTGCCGCTTAACGCCGCCGGCGGCGGCACCGGAGGCTCGGCGGACGGCGCGTGGAACGGGACGGACCCCGACATCGGCAACAGGGGCTACGCAGGCTCGATCCCGCCCGCCTCAGCCCTTTACTCTGTCGGGCTGGCGCTCAGCCGCGGTGACGTCGGGTCCGCGACCGACAGCGGACACAGCCCCGCGTGGTGCGACGCGATCAACCCGCTCACGAGCCTGCCGAACAGCCGGCCGGACTGCGGCGAGGTAGGCGGCGGCTTCGTTCTGGAGCCGGAGAACAACCTGCTCGGCTACCAGGTCAGTGACTTCATCAAGACCAGCGAGCTGGACCAGACGCTATGGGCGCTGCGCCTCACCAAGGCCTACTACGGGCAGCCCGCGCGGTGGAACTACTGGGTTGGCATTTCCACCGGCGGTCGGCAGGGCTGGCAGATGGCGCAGAGCTACCTCGGGCTGTTCGACGGGTTCGTCATCGGGCAGCCGGCGATCAACTGGAACACCTTTATCATCGGCGAGGCCCGGCCCGCCGTCGTGGTCAACCAGCTCCTCGGCCCAGCCGGACTGCCGCAGGCCAATAGCGACGCCGCCAACGCGGCGGCGCTCGCCGCATGCGGCACCGGCGGAGTCATCGCCGGCCCGCTGGCCTGTCAATACAACGCGGACACGCTGATCTGCAAGGGCACGGCATCCGACCCCGCCACCTGCCTGACCCCGGTCCAGGCCGAGGCCATCAACATGATCTGGGACGGGCCGCGCGACCCGCAGGGTGGCGTGCTGTGGGGCGGCATCCCCCGCGGGACCAGCTTCTCGGTCCTGCTGCCCGGCGGGACGGGAGTGGCGCGAAGGTCATCTTCTACCACGGGACGAACGACCCGCTGATCGTTCCGTTCGGCTCCTACAACTACATCCAGCGGCTCTACGACCAGTACGGCGTCGCGAAGACCCGCTCGTTCGTGCAGACGTTCTTCTTCCCCGGCCTCGGCCACGCCCCGCCCACGCTGACCGTCACCGAAGACGGCCTGAACCAGCTGGTCGACGCCTTGCAGAACTGGGTCCAGCACAGGCAGGAACCACAGTCCTTCACCGAGGTGACCGCCTCGGGCGAGGACCTGAAGGTCTGCGCATATCCGGACAAGTCTGTGGTGACCGGGTACTCCGGCGGCAACCCAGTGATCACCTGCGCACACCGCGACAGCGTGCCCGGTGAGCAGGCCGCCGCGTCACTCACCGTCTGGGACAGGAGGTAGGCCCCGGGAGACGGCGGCCCGCCCGGCCGGGCCGCCGTCCCGGCCAGCCGCCTGACCGGCACCGCCGACGACCGCCTGACAGCGGTCTTCGAGCACATGGCCGCAGACCGTGGCTGCCTGGGCACACCCAGATCTACATCCGCCCCAACCTCGGCATCGAACTGGCCAGAAACTAGAGCGCCGACGGCAGGCGCGGCCTGACCATGACCAGCAACGGCCTGCGGCAGCTCCAAGACCCGCGCCGGTCCCTGCTGGATCCCCGAGCCGCAGAGCAACGCCTACGTCAACACCATCGGGTTCGACTCCCCGGCGGTGAGCTCGCGCCGGGCCTGGGCAATAGCAGGGCCTCGGCGCCCTAAGCGGCATTTCTGTGCCGATCAGTCAACGCGGAAGTCACCAACACTACTAGGCGCATAGTCGGCGGTAGGCGCAACGACTGTCGTGCTTGCTGTCACGCTTCGTGACCGCGGTCCGTGTCTGGGTCAGTGTCCTCTGGCAGCGGCCTGGTACTGCTCTACCACGCTCGCCGGGATCCGCCCTCGCTCGCTGACCGCGATGCCGTGGTCCTTCGTCCACGCACGGATGTCGCCGCTGCGCTTCCCGCTGGCCGCCGTCCGGCCTGCCCGGCTGGCCAGTCCCCGCCCCGCCCTGCGGACGTGCCCGATGAACGGCGTCAGCTGCGTGCGGAAAGCGCGGGCGTTCGTGCTGCTCAAATCGATCTCATAGTCCGCGCCCTCGAACCCGAACCGCACGGTCTCATCTGCCGGGCCGCCATCGAGGTCGTCTATCAGCGCGACGGTTACCTTCTGCGCCAGCTCACCCTCCGATGCCGGCGATGGGGGTTCGCCGCACCATACCCGGGCAGTTCCACCCGCGCCAGCCGCGCTGTCGCAGGCCACGCGGCGCCGCCGCCGGCGTCTCCCGCGGCGGGCAGGAAAGCTCCTCGATGGCGGCCATGTCGCTGGCGGCGCTCGCCGCGGCGTCACCGCCGACGCATCATCGAGGAGTGAACCGCGGCACAGGCTCTGGGCCTGGTTCGGATGGGCGGGGTGTTCCGCCGCATCCACCGGTACCGGGGCGGTGAGATCGACCTGCCCGGATGGCCCGCGACGGTGCCGACGGTGGCGCAGGTCCTGTACGAAGGCCTGGAGCTGCCCGCCGGTGTGACGGTGCTGACGCCCGGCAAGCTTCTCTGGACATCATGTCCCGGCTGCCGCGACACCACCTGGGACTACGTCAATGGCTACAGCGACGAGCAAGGCACGATCTGCCACGAAGGATGCGGCCACCGCTGGTCCGCCACCGACCCGGACCGGCTTGTGCAGGTCGTGTCCAGCTGTGCCTGGTTCGTCGCAGAGCGCTTGAACCGTAATTCGGTATCTGTCGAGCGCGCGCATTTGTCCAGTAGTCGATGGCATCCGGAGCGCTACTTTCGAGTCTGTCCTCGCCTGACCATGAACTCGACAGCTGCGTTCATGTTCATGGGTATGACAGTTTTGCCTGGGTGGGTAGAAGGCCAGACACGCAGTAGTTCGTCGACGAATCCCTGGCCTACGTCAGTCACCCCGGCGAAGTCGACTTCCACAGTTTCGAAGTCAGCCTCCAGACCATCCAGGAGACGCCGTGCCTCACTACGTGACACAAACGCCGTACCGATCTCGAAGAGCTTCACGACTGGTCGTGTTCGCACGAAAGCATGATCTTGTGTGAATTCACGGAAGACGTTGGCTATTATACGGTCGGTGTGAGGGTCTATCTGGCACTGAACTGAGGTCCCTAGCATGGCTGGGGCCGTACCAAGCGCCTGATCATTGCGGATATTGTCCACGGTCCACCGCACTCCCGATGACGTAAGACGGAAGAGATCCACGACCTTCGATGTGAAGAAGATGCCCTCACCCGTGTGCCGCGCAGGGTCTGTCGTGCGCTTGCCCTTTGACAACTCCTGAACGGCCTCGAACTCGCTGCCTAGATTCAGCCCCTCCTGAAGCTTTGACAGAGCTCCGACTCCCTTGTCCCGGATTTCGAAGCACCACTGGTCTTCGCTGATCCAGAAGCTGATGGTCGCGGTATCGCTCTCCGAGTGGTCGATCGCATTGTTGAGCATCTCCATGAAGGCATACGCAGCGATGCGACCCGCCTCGCTATCTGTGGGAAGTTGAAGGTCTTCGCGGATACGGTGCCAGACCTCATGCTCCGCGAGGCCGAGGAGAGTCAACTCGCGGCGCCATGACGGTTCGCCACTGCTTGCCAGCAGGGATCGGCTTTCTGTCAACGCGCGCCTTGCCACGGCCGCGCGAACAGCAGCGAGGTCGAACAGACGGTGACCGCCCGACGTGCGAGTCGACGGAATTACGCCGCTGTCTGCGAGCTGCCTTATGCGGGTTTGGGATAGGCCCAGCTCCTGTGCGACGTCAGCGATCCGAACAGGCTGCTCGGGCGTATCAGCCATACGAACCTCCTCCACAGAACCTACACCTACACTGTGGGTTCCGCCTCAAACCTACAGTGTAGGTTTGAGGCGTTGCAACTGAGGCGGCGAGGCCGGGCGTTAGAGCAAGCCCAAATCGAGGCGGTTACAGGCGAAGCGGAGCCACAGTTTAGCGACAGGAGATTCTGTTCGGAACCGGGTATGTCAGGCACCGGTGGCCTCAACTCTGGATCTGCGGACCCAAGGTGGCGATGGCCCGGCCCGGTGGCTCGCCTCGTTCGCGCAGCAGCTCGCCGGGATCTCCGCCGCATCCGCCAGCCAGTCCGAGCGGCTAGCGCTCGCGGTGGCCAGCCGGGAGGCCCGGCCATCGGACTCCAGCCGACACCCGCGCAGATCGGCGGCCGGGTAAGCGTTCCCCTGACCTTCCCCGTCACTCAGCGTGATACTGACGCGCGACGTAGCCCGAGGCCGGTCACCGCAAACGGCTGTCCGGGTCACGGCACATTGGGCTCGGGGTGCTCGTCGAGGAAGCGCGCGGCCGCGTCGTCGGCGACGAGCGAGTTGTCGGCGAGCCACTTGGCTGCGCGGCGGAGGACGGCAGTGGATCGATGCAGATGGCGTCTGGCCGTCGATCCCGGTGTCGGACGTCCAGAAAACGATTTCTCCGGTCTGCGGGTTGATCAGCCACCGGTGCTCGTAGCCGGTCTGGTCCGCCAGCGCGGTGGCGATCTCCCCGAGGTCAAGGCTGCTCAGATGAAGCACCGGGCCAGCGTAGTCCCCGGCACCGGGCGCGGTCCGCGGCATGATCGGACGTGGGCCAGCCAGATCGTCGGCGGGGCCCTTGGCCTGGAGCTGGCGTTCGAGGAGGCGAGCACCATTGAGCTGTCCGCCGGGAACGGTGACAAGGTCCAGCTGTTCGGCCAGGGGCATCGCTATTTCGATTTCTGCCGGCACCACAACGCGAAGATCGTTCCGCTCTTCGAAGTTGACGACCTTGATGAAGCGCGCGCCGAAATAGCCAGCAGCGGGTCCGCGGCGAACCTGAGTCTGACGATGTCTGGACGTGGCTGACCTTCCGCGGACCAGATGGGAACGTCTACAGCCTTGGCGGTCGCCACGCGTAGCCATCGCGGGAATGGGCGACTGTCATGGTGGCAGGACATGTGCAGATAAACGTAGCCGAGTGGCCCGAAGCGCACTGTAGCTGCACCACGGAACCTTCATGGTCACATCGTGGCCACGGAGTGCGATACCGCGTTGCTCGGTCAATGGCGTCCTCTGGCCAGGATCCGGGCGAGGGCCTGCGCCTCCCACGAGCCACGCGTAGCTCGTGGCTGTGGTGCTGGCCTGCCATCAGGCGTGGCGTCCGGTGACCGTTGGGCGGGCCTTCCAGCCCTTGCGTGGCGCTGCGCCAGGGCGTGTCCTTGAGGGGACAGGGGAGTGAATTTTAGTTGAGCAGCACATACAGGATCTTGGCCATCGCAGCCGCCGTTCTTGCGGGCGGGCTGGCTGCGTGCAGTACGCCCAGCACGAGCCCCCACCCGGTCGCGGCGGGCCCGGCCAGCGCGGCTGACGTCCCGGTGCGGGTGCAGCCAAACGCAGTCGGCTGGTCCGGGATGGTTCAGCGCCCTGACCTCATCTACGTGGGCATGGGCGGAGCGCCCATTGTCCGGCAACTGGCCTGGCGGAACTGGGGTGGCCGCCGAGCATGGGCGGCAGGCAAGCTGGATATCTACTGGCCGCAGCCAGGTCCGATATCTGGCTGGCACCCGACCACTTATATGGTCACCGTGCGCCTGCAGGACATCCTGACGCACAACGGCCAGCCGTCGTACCGGAAGATGGCGGACTTCTACGTCAACCGCCGGGGTGTCGCAAAGGTGCTGTACTTCAAGTTCTACGTTCTGCCGGGCGGATCAGTCCCGGGGTGGAACCCTAGCTACTCCGGCCGAAGAGGCCTCCTACTCCGGCCTGAAAAGGGCCAGGGCACCGATCTTGACCAGGTTGTGGGCCAGGATCCGTGCCCGGTCCATATCCGTGCTCCTTCAGTGCCGTCCAGCCGGGCGCGGTCCCAGCCGTATCCCGTTTCAGGCTGCTGATCCGGCCTCTGCTGCCGTTTCACGGTGCGGCGGAACGCCGTGGTGTACGAGTTCGCCGCCGTCTTCGTCTCAGGTCTGCGCGGCGGCGGATGGCACATTCCGTCGGCCGCGCACTTCGCTGAGCGGCACGGCCTCGTCGTCATCCTCGCCCTGGGCGAGTCCATCGTGGCGATCGGGGCCGGCATGAGGAGCGAGTCGCTCAACGCCAGACTACGTGGGCGCCGTCCTCGCGCTCGGCTTGTGATTCGCGTACTTCCCGCGCACCCTCCCAACATTGGAAGAATCGCTAGCGGCGGCGCGGGGACGTCAGCGCGCCGATCTCGCTTCGGATCTCTCTACCTTTATCCGCTTCCCCATCATCGCCGGGATCATCGTGAGCGCACTCGAAATCGAGCTCGCCATGGCGCATCTTGACGCGGATCACCTCGGCGCTCTCGGCGGATGGGCCCTCGGCGCTGGTATCGGTCTGTTCCTCGCCGGGACCATAGCCGCGATCCGACGCGGCAGCGGGTTGAGGGTGGCTGTCCGGCAAGCCCGTGACCGCAGGCGGCAGGATCAGAGCCGCGCCGGTCTGTGTCAGGCCGAGCTGATACCAATGACGGCATGAACGACAAGAATGCTGCCGAACGCTGCCTGCGCGCGCTCGCCGGTCCGCAGGCGCGGCTGCGCGCGGACCAGTGGCGCGCGATCCGGGCCCTCGTGGTTGATCGCCGCCGTGCCCTTGTCGTCCAGCGGACGGGCTGGGGCAAATCCGCTGTCTACTTCGTCGCCACCTCGTTGCTACGTGAACGCGGCGCCGGGCCGACGGTGATCGTGTCGCCGCTGCTCGCGCTGATGCGCAACCAGATCGCGGCGGCGGAGCGGGCCGCTATCCGCGCCCGCACTATCAACTCAGCGAACGTCGGGGAATGGGCTGAGGTCCACGCCGAGATCAAAGCGGGCGGGGTTGATGTGCTGCTGGTGAGCCCGGAGCGGCTCAGCAATCCCGACTTCAGGGATCTCATCCTGCCGGAACTCGCCAGCTCGGCCGGGATGATCGTAATCGACGAAGCGCACTGCATCTCCGACTGGGGGCACGACTTCCGGCCCGACTACCGCCGCCTGCGCGCGATGGTTGCGGGCCTGGGGCCCGACGTGCCAGTGCTCGCGACCACCGCGACCGCCAACGCGAGGGTCACGCGCGACGTCGCGGAACAACTCGGCGTGGGCTGGCGGGGGCCGGGTGAGCCGCCGCCCACGCTCGTACTGCGCGGCCCGCTCGACCGCGACAGCCTGCACCTGTCCGTGGTGCAGCTGCCGGCCGCACCGCAGCGGCTGGCCTGGATGGCTGACCAGATCGGCGAGCTGGCCGGCTCAGGCATCGTCTACACGCTGACCGTTGCCGCCGCCCACGACGTCGCCGGCTTCCTGCGGGACCGCGGATACACGGTTGAGGCCTACACAGGGCAGACTGAGCCGGCGCAGCGGCTCGAGGTGGAAGACGACCTCCTTACGAACAAGCTCAAGGCCGTCGTCGCGACAAGCGCGCTCGGCATGGGATTCGACAAGCCCGACCTCGGGTTCATCATCCATCTCGGCGCGCCGCAGTCGCCCGTCGCGTACTACCAGCAGATCGGCCGGGCTGGCCGGGGCGTAGACCGCGCCGACGTGATCCTGCTGCCCGCCACCGAGGACCGCGACATCTGGGCCTACTTCGCCAGCCTCGCGTTCCCGCCGGAACACAGGGTGCGGGCGACGCTGGATGCACTGGCCGGCCCGGGCGGCCCGCATTCGCTCGCGGCGCTCGAACTGCGGGTCGACCTGTCCCGGAGCCGGCTGGAAACCCTTCTCAAGGTTCTCGATGTGGACGGCGTGGTCCGGCGGGTGCGCGGCGGCTGGGAGGCGACCGGCAAGCCGTGGGTCTATGACAGCGAGCGTTATGCCCGCGTCGCGGCCGAACGATCCCGCGAACAGGAGGCGATGCTCGGCTACGTGGCCACCACCGGATGCCGGATGGAATACCTGCGCCGCGAACTCGACGACCCCGCCGCGGCGCCGTGCGGGCGGTGTGACAACTGCACAGGAGTTGCCCGCAAGGCCGAGGTCACCCCGGCCAGCGAGGCAATCGCACGCAGGCGCTTGCAGCGGCCTGGCGTGACGATCGCGCCGCGGCGGACGTGGCCGTCCGGGATGAAGACGCTCGACGTTGCCGTGGCCGGCCGGATCGCAGCCGAAGCCGCGGCGGAGCCTGGCCGGAGCGTCGGCCGGCTGACCGATATCGGCTGGGGAGCCACGCTGCGCAGGACGCTCGCCGGCAGCGGGCCTGACGCGCCCGTTCCCGATGATCTGTTTGACGCCGTCGTGCAGGTGCTCGCCGGATGGGACTGGGCGCAGCGGCCTGCCGCGGTCGTGACCATGCCGTCGCGGACCCGACCCGCCATGATCGGTGATCTTGGCAAGCGGATCGCGGCGACAGGCAGGCTTCTGTACCTGGGCGGCCTGGGCTATGCGGGCGAGGGTCCGTCGGGGCGCCAGCACAACAGTGCTCAGCGGCTCGCGGCGCTGTGGCACACCTTGACCGTGCTGGACACGGTACGCGCAGCACTGGCCGCGCCGGACGGGCCGGTGCTCCTCGTCGACGACCGCATAGACACCGGCTGGACGATGACGGTTGCCGCCAAGCTGTTGCGTGAGTGCGGCGCACCTGCCGTGCTGCCGTTCGCACTCGCCGTCACCACGTGATCTGGTGCGCGGCCAGTGGCGGCGATGGAGAGCGTATCGCGCCGCTCGGTATGCCCTGGGGAAGGATGCGGGCTGCGCACAACCTTTCCGCGGCGGCCGCCAGGGCACGGTCGGCGCGCCGACCATCCCGCACGGCATGATCAGCGCATCGTCAGGCAGATCATCGAGGTCTACCAGCTCGGTCGGACCGACCTCCTTGAGCGCCTGGAGCGCCAGGAGCAGCCCGATATGGGGGTCGCCGCCGCCTCCGGCGCCGAGCACGGCGCAGCCGCGAGCGAGCGAGCGCAGCGCCGGCTCATCGAGCAGCCGTTTCATGATCGAACGCTACTCATGCCACAGTGTCCCTGCATATATCACAGTGCATAAAATCTGCTCCGCCTCTATACAGAACGAATAACTCCGTCAGGCACTGGGCTTCCGTAGCACTCTGCCGCCTCGGCCGGGGTAATGAGCTCATCCCGCAGGTCAGCCAGCACGCGGTCGGGCTCACGCGCACGCGGATCGCCGTAGCCGCCGCCGCTGCCGGTCACCAGCCTGACCACGTCATCGCGGCGTAGCGGCAGCCGGGAGACCTTGCCGAACCGCGGGCCGATCGGGTGGCCATCACGCAGCACCTCGACGTAGTTGGGCGAGCCGTCCCGGCCGCCCGCAGCGCCCCATGGCGGGTACAGGTGACGGCCCCACGCGACGGTGAGCAGCGCCTCGTCGCACCCGATCCGGTACTCGCGCACCAGCCCGCGGCCGCCCCGGCGGCGGCCGGCGCCGGCGCCTGGCACGATGTCGAAGCCGAAGCGCTCCACCCGCACGCCGTAGCGCTGCTCAGCGACCTCGACCGGGATCACGTAGGTTTCGCCGTCTCCCACCGAGACCAGCCCGTGCTGCCCGTCGGCATCGCGTGTCGCGCCCCAGCCCCCAGGCTGCGGCTCGACCAGCAGGGCCGGCTCGCCGGTGTCCGGGTGCGTCAGCGCCAGGGACGTGGAGCAGACCGAGACGAACGTCCCAGCGGGCAGCCGGTCGGGGAAGGCCGGCGAGAGAGCGTGCCACACCAGGTCCGAGGCCATCTCCGAGGCCTCGAAGTAGGCGGCTACCGCTGCCGGCCGCCGGGCGTTGAAGATACTGCCCGCCGGGCAGACGATCCTGAGCGGCCGGAACCAGCCATCGGTCGCTGGTTCGGCAGGGTCCGTGATGGCCTTGAATACGGTGCGCACCCCTGAGACGAGGCCGCTCCGGGTGCAGTTGATCGGGCCGGGCACCTGGGCGTCGCTGCCGGTGAAGTCGCAGAGCACCCCGTCCGCGCTGATCTCGATTCTTACCTGCACCCGGAACGGGCCGTTGCCCAGGCCGTCGGTGTCGGTGAAGTCGTAGGCCGTGAAGACTCCATGCGGGATCCTGGCCAGCGCATCCCTGGCCAGCTGCTCGCTCCTGTCCAGCGCGGCGCGCATCGCGGTCCTGACCGCGTCCGGGCCGTACCTGGCGCACATCTCGTGCAGCCGGCGTTCCGCGACCTCCAGGCAGGCGGCCTGCGCGGACAGGTCGCCGAGCGTCATCTCCGGCAGCCGGCTGTTGGCGGCGAGAATGGCGCGCAGGTCCGTCACCGGCTGGCCCTCCCGGTAGGCGTGCACGAATGGCAGCTGAAGGCCCTCGGCGTAGACGTCAGCCGAGTCGGCGGTCCACGATCCAGGGTCCTTGCCGCCGACCTCGGTCCAGTGACCCTTGGCCGCCGCGAACCCGATGAGCTCTCCGCCGGAGAACACCGGGCGGATCAGCGCGACGTCGGACAGGTGCGTGCCGCCGCCGGCGTAGGGGTCGTTCGCGGCGATCACGTCACCGGGCCGCAGGTCGATCCGGCGCGCCAGAACCTCCTTCACCGCGTCCCCGAGCGGCCCGAGGAAGCCGGCCACCCCGTTGCCCTGCGAGACGAGTTCGCCGGCGGCGTCGGTGATGCCAACCCCGAAGTCGAGCACCTCGTAGATGATCGGGCTCTGCGAGGTGCGTTGCAGCGAGACGAACATCTCGTCGCTGATCGCCGCGAAGCCCTCGCGCAGCACGTCCATGGTGAACCGGTCGGTCCCGCTCATGGCCGCTCCTCGATGAGGAGGTTTCCGGCGTCGTCCTGCCGCGCGGCCTGGCCAGGCAGGACCAGCGTGGTCGCGGCCGGTTCCTCGATCACGCACGGCCCGGCCACCCAGTCCTGGTCCGCCAGTTCGGCACGGACCAGCACAGGGACCTCCTGCGGGGCGCCGTACGGATCGAGGTCCACCAGGCGAGCTCTGGCCGGAGGGTCTGGGCTGGCGGCGGCATGGTCGGTCCAGCTGATGTCGGCGGTTGGCGTCATCACGCTGACCCGCAGGGACACGACCTCCAGCGGGGCGTCGAGCCCGAAAGAGTAGGACTCCGCGCAGCGCCGCTCGAACGCGGTGCCGATGTTGTCGGGCGCGCCCGGGTCTGGCACAGGAACTTCCAGCGTGTGCTCCTGTCCGGCGTACCTGAGCTCGGCGTACCTGGCGATCTTCGCGTACCTGGCGATCTCGCCAGTCCCGGCATCCTGGTCGAACTCGGCGAGCGCGGCCTGCTCAACCTCGGCGAACGCCGCGGAGAGGTCGGTCCGATCCAGGGGGCCGAGCACGGTCCGCACAGCCTCGCCGCGCAGCGGGCTGGCCAGCATGCCGAACGCGGAGAAGTGACCGGGGCCCGGCGGGATGACCGTCCGGGAGATGCCGAGCTCGCGGGCGAGCAGCGCCGCGTGCAGCGGGCCGGCGCCGCCGTACGCCACGAAGACGAAGTCACGCGGATCGTGCCCGCGGCGCAGCGTCACGAGCCGCAGCGCGTGGCTCATCTGCGCGACCGCGTACCGCAGCACGCCGCGCGCGACGGATGGCGCGTCCGTTCCGATCTGCTTGCCGAGCGCGCCGAGTGCCCGCCCGGCGGCGCCGGAGTCCAGCGGCATGGTGCCGCCGAGAAAATAATCGGCGTCGAGCCGGCCAGCCAGCAGGTTCGCGTCCGTGAGGGTCGGCTCGGCGCCACCCCGGCCATAACAGGCCGGGCCGGGATCGGCGCCCGCGCTGCGCGGACCGACGTGCAGGCCGCCCGCGGGATCCGACCAGACGATAGACCCGCCGCCAGCTCCGATCTCGACGATCTCCACCGTCGGGACCTGCACCGGATAGCCGGCGAACGATGGCGTCTTGCCGATGTGGTGCAGCGTGTCGATCCGCACTTCGCCGTCGCGGACGGCTGACGTCTTGGCCGTCGTGCCGCCGATATCCAGGGTGAGCACATTCGCACTGCCCAGCCTGCGGCCGAGCTCGGCGGCGGCCGTCACACCGGCGACCGGGCCGGATTCGAGCAGCGCAATCGGCGCGAGCGCGGCACGGGCGAATGAGCAGACCCCGCCGTTGGATCGCATGGCATGCAGTGGCGCGGCAACGCCCTGGCTACGCAGTGCGGCAGCCAGCGAGTCCAGGTAGCCCGCCACGACCGGCTGCACGTAGGCGGAGAGCACCGCAGTGCTGGTCCGTTCGTACTCCCGCCACTGACCACTCACCTCGTGCGAGGCAACGACGGCAATGCCTGGGAGCCGCTCGCGAAGGGCCGCGGCCAGCCGCCGCTCGTGGTCTGGGTTCGCCCACGCGTGCAGCAGGCAGACCGCCACCGCCGCCACCTTCGAAGCGGCGATCCGCCTGGCCACGTCGGCGGTGTCAGGCTCGCTAAGCGGCTCGGCGATGGCGCCGAGGTGGGTCATCCGCTCGGTGACCTCGAAGCGCAGGTGCCTGGGCACGAACGGAACCGGCTTGGCGTAGGCGAGGTTGTAAAGGTCGGGCCGGTTAGCCCGGCCGATCTCCAGCACGTCACGAAAGCCGCGCGTGGTCACGAGCGCCGTCGTGGCGCCGCGGCGCTCAGTGATGGCGTTGATCACGAGGGTGGTGCCGTGGATGAACGCATCGATCGCCTCTGCCGGAACGCCGGAACGAGCCAGTGCGTTCAGTACGCCGTCGTCGAGCTTGGCCGGCGTGGTGTCCGCTTTGGCTCGCACGACAGTGCCGCTGGCGGCATCCACCGCCACCAGGTCGGTGAAGGTGCCGCCGATGTCGACAGCGAGCCTGACCCGCTCGCTGCTGCGGGGGCCAGGACGAGATGCGCGAGTCGGCACCACTGGATGCTCTCAGCGACCGTGACAGTCCAGTAAGAGCCAGCGTGCACAATGATTTGCCGGCAGATGTGCGGATTGCCTAACATCCTCAGGCATGACCTGTGTTGATGCGATCCTCTCGGCCAAGCCGCTCTCCGGTCTGGCACGGGTCACTGAGGTCGGCGGCGAGCGCGAGGTCACGAGTGTCTGCCTGGCCGAACGGTTCGCCGACCTTGCAGGCGCAGCGGCGGGCAGCTTCGTCATCCTTGGCCGGGTCCCCTCCGAGTCCGCGACGGACTACCGCTTTGACATGGCGTTGCGCTGGGCGGCTCTCGGCGGCGTCGCGGCCGTGGCGGCATTCGCGGAGGAGTCATGGCGACCGCCGGTCACGGCCGTGGACATCGCGAGCCGAGCCGGGCTGGGTTTGGTCTGGATTCCCGCGACAACTGAGCTAGCGTGGCTTCTCGTTGCTGTGCTGACCGAAGTCGGCGGCGGCCCCGGGCTTGCGCTGGCGAGGGCCGGTGCAGGCCTTGATGCGGTGGACCGAGCCGAGCGAGTGGGGGCTGATCTGCAGTCTCTCTGTGCGATGGTCGGCGAGGGCCTCGGCACTCCCGTGCTGGCGGAGCCGTCGGCCGTTTCCGAGAACGGCATGACGGCGCCTGACGCGATTGAGAATGCCCGGCTCGTAGCGCCGCACGCACACGGCGACCTGGCGGTCGCAGCTCGGCTCGTGCTCCGCTGCGCATCTGCGGCGGCGGCACGGCTGGTCGACGTAGAGAGGAAGGCGCGGGAACTACCGATCCGATCCCGCTCCGAACTGCTAGCAGAGCTACTGATATCCGAGTCAGCGCTCAACGAGGACATGCTCGACCGCGCCAGGCAGCTTGGTGTCCCGATGGCCGGCTGGCATGTCGCCGTCCGGATCGAGGCAGACAATCTCACCGACGTAGCGCGAGATGAGATCAAGCGCTTCGAGCTGCTCGAAGCGGCAGGACAGGTGGCGCTGAACGCCGCTGCGGCGAGCGGAGGCACCTGGTATCTCTCCCGGATAGCGCGAGCCATCGTTCTCATCTGGATGACGAATTCGGATCCCGGCGCCCAGGCAGGGGCCCGGGCCTCCCGGTCCGCCGCCCGTGCGCTGAAGGCCATCGAAGCCAGGTTCCCTGCGCTGCAACTACGGGCGGGAGTCAGCACACCGCATGAGGGCCCGCTTGGACTGCGGGCCGCCGCCGCCGAGGCACGGAGTGCCATCATCGCGGCGCGTGCGGGCGGGAAGCCGACCGGGATTACCGCCCACGATGCGACCGGGGTGCAGCGGATGCTCATGGAGTGGTATGCGTCCGATACCGCCCGAGCGTCGGTGCGGGTGCAGCTAGCGCCGCTCGAGCGGCTCGGGCAGGTCCGCTGCGAGACGGCGATTCGGACCTTGGCCGCGTTCCTCGATGAGCAGGGGTCCACCGCCAGGACGGCGCGGCGGCTGCACCTGCACCGCAACGCCGTGACCTACCGGATTCGGCGGATCACCGGCCTGCTCGGGGTCGACCTTGAGGATGCCGACCAGAGGCTGGTACTGCAGCTAGCCTGTCGCGCGCGGTTGCTGCAATGACTGTCGTAGTCGACTCCGTCAGCACCGCCATGCGACAGGTGCCGGTTGGGGCAGCGTGATCTGCGGGTGCCGGGTCGCTTAGCTCAGGTGGCCGATGGCCATTTCGACCAGTCTTGGCAGGTTGTATCACGGCCCCAGTACGCGCCTCTTACCCGATAGGGCCTGCGATAAATGAGTGTCGTTGCAGCGACATCTGGGGAGACGCATGGATGCGACAAGCGGGGCAGCGCACACCACGTCCGACAAGGACGAGTTCTTCGCAGCCGACATGTACCTGTTCCATATCACGGGCTTCCCGCAGCAGCCCGGAGTACTGCCGGGCCATGTCGCCGCGCCGACCGAGGCGCGACTGAATGTGTGGCGTACCGACCCTGCCGATGAGCGGCACATTCCCGGCCCAGGCGGTGCCGAGGTCATGCTCAGCACGCCGGGCTTCTCGCTCGCGAACAGCGGCAACCGCACCCTGCACGCACCGAAGAGATCATGGAAAGTCACGCTCGAGAACGCCGCGCACGGCGACAGCCACCTTGCCGGAATGGCACGCGTCAATCTTAAGTCGATGTACAACGACCCTTCGCAAATGCGGGAGGCCTTAGCCTGGCGGCTTTTCCGCAATGCCGGCGTGCCCTCGGCCCGGCACACCTATGCGAAGCTCGCATTCGACGCGACTTACTACGGCCTATTCTCCGTTATCGAGCAGATCGACAAGAGATTCCTGAAGGATCACTTCGGCAACAATGACCGCGGCAACCTGTACAAGGCGTACTGCGGGGATCTCGGCTGCGCGACCCTGGAGCACCGGGCAGGTCCCGACGGCGACGACAGCGGACGGCAGTACTACACGTCCCAAGGCCAGGGCTAGGGTCAAAGTCTTGTGACTATGGCTGTGACCTGGCCGTATAGGGACAGCTTGACAGCCTGATAGCCCTCGTGCTGCAAACTCGCGTGTGTCATTCACTGGCCTTGAGGTACGCCTGGCTGCTCCCGGTGAG
>WNGM01003168.1_pt1 | contig 30469 bp, 30 predicted proteins | sample 5400571 | NCBI WGS metagenome assembly WNGM01 (sample SAMN13153378, study PRJNA577476) | soil metagenome | isolation source: 100 cm soil or saprolite under Garry oak tree replicate 2 | place: USA:California | collected 2016-06-15 | reverse complement strand
ATCCATTGCTTCAACTCAAGGAACTAGGGCAAAGCGTCTGGTACGATAACATCGACCGTTCGCAACTTGCCTCCGGCCAGTTTCAACGTATGCTGGACGAAGACGGCGTTGTTGGGGTTACAGCAAACCCGACCATTTTTGAAAAGTCGATTAGCGCAGGTCACGCTTATGATGAGCAGATCGACCAGCTCATCAGAGAGGGAAAGAGTACAAACGAGATCTACGAGGCACTGATCATCACAGATATTCAAACAGTGGCCGATATACTCCGCCCGATCTATGAGCAAACCAACGGACACGATGGCTATGTCAGCCTCGAAGTCTCGCCGGACCTGGCACACGATACCGAAGCGACCCTTTCAGAGGTGCGCCGCTTCTGGAAAATGGTCAACCGCCCCAATTTGATGATTAAGATTCCTGGGACGTCTGAAGGCCTTCCCGCTATTCTCCAGTCACTTACCGAGGGCATAAACGTCAACATCACCCTCATCTTCTCTATTGATACCTATCGCAAAGTAGCTGACGCCTACATTAGCGCTCTGGAGAAGCGCAATGCTGAGGGTAAAGATATCAGCCGTATGGCGTCGGTTGCCAGCTTCTTCGTCAGCCGCGTCGATACCCTGGTGGATAAGATGCTAGAAGACAAGATCAAAGCCACTAGCGATAGCGCCGAGCAGCAGAAACTCAAGTCACTCGAAGGCAAGGCCGCCATTGCTAATGCCCGTATCGTCTACCAGGAGTTCAAGCGCATCTTCAATTCACCTCGCTTCGAGAAACTCAAGCAGAATGGCGCTCATGTACAGCGACCGCTGTGGGCCAGCACAAGTACCAAGAACCCTGCCTACCGCGATGTGCTATACGCAGAGGAACTCATCGGCCCAGACACCGTGGATACGATGCCGCTGGAAACTATCCAGAACTTCCGCGATCATGGTCGAGTGCGCCTTAGCATGGAGGACGAGATTCCCCAGGCTCACGCGGAACTTGACGCCCTTGAGAAAATTGGCATTCACTACGATCAGGTGACCCAGCAACTCCAGGATGAAGGCGTGAAGAAGTTCGCCGATTCCTTCCATGAGCTGTTTAAAGGCATTGAGAGCAAGAAGAAGGCCATCGAGGAGAAACAGGTCACTCATTAAATCGTCTCCTGGAGACGATTTCGTAATGGGGGAACCCTGCCAGGTGGCAGGCAGGAGAGCCTGGGAGGCTCTCACATATCCCCCGAATTTCTCCCTTTTTATACACGAATAGAATAATTAAAAATCAGGAGATCACCAATGCCTCAACGAAGTGTAGTAGAGGCTCCCAATCCCCTTCGAGAGGGGCTACGCATTAAACAAAGCGTTGAACCTTGTGTCATGGTCATCTTTGGGGCAACGGGTGACCTGACACATAGAAAGCTGCTCCCAGCGCTGTATAATTTAGCGCTGGAACACCCGCTTCCGGCGGGATTTTCTATCGTAGGATTCGCCCGGCGCCATTACAGTGACGAGGAATTTCGTCAACAGGCGCTTGAATCCATCAACGCCTATTCCCGTCAAAAGCCGGTTAATCTACAGGTATGGGACAGCTTCGCCGCTGGAATCCGCTATCTTCAATCAGACTTTCATGAACCAGAAGGCTATGAAAGGCTTAATAACCTGCTCAATGCTCTCGATCATGAGCGTGGAACGAGTGGCAATCGCATCTTTTACCTTTCAACTCCACCCAGCCAGTATCCTGAAATCATTCAGCGTCTTGGCGCTGCGGGCTTGAATAAAAGCCGTAAGGGATGGACACGTATCATCATCGAAAAGCCCTTTGGACATGACCTGGTATCAGCGCGCGAACTTAACCGCCAGGTCGGCAGGGTATTCAAGGAAGAACAGGTCTACCGTATCGACCACTACCTTGGTAAAGAAACGGTGCAAAACATCCTTGTCTTCCGCCTGGCCAACGGCATTTTTGAGCCAGTCTGGAACCGGCGTTACGTTGACCATGTACAAATTACGGTGGCGGAGAATCTTGGCATAGAGGGTCGTGGTGGCTACTATGAGGAGTCAGGGGCTATCCGGGATATGGTTCAGAACCACGTACTGCAATTACTGACTCTGGTTGCTATGGAACCTCCCATCGCCTTTGATGCCGGTGCAGTGCGAGATGAAAAGGTCAAGGTCCTGCATGCATTACAACCGTTGAGCGGTCGTGATGCCGTTACCAATATCATACGCGCACAATATGGCCCGGGATGGGTTGGAGGGCGCGAGGTACACAGATATACAGAAGAAACCGGCGTTTCGCCTAGCTCGACCACAGAAACCTACGTGGTGTTGAAAGTATTCGTTGATAACTGGCGCTGGGCCGGTGTACCATTTTACCTGCGCACTGGCAAACACTTACCCAAGCGTGTCAGTGAAATCGCTATTCAGTTCAAACAAGCGCCGCTCATGCTCTTCAAACACAGCGAGGCGCATGGCCAGGTCGAGCCAAACGTTCTCACTATGCGTATTCAGCCTGACGAGGGTATTTCGCTCAAATTTGGCGCCAAGGTTCCCGGTAGCGAGATGCAGATCCGTTCCGTCAATATGGACTTTTTCTACGGCTCTTCTTTTGTGCGCGAACAGCCTGAAGCATATGAACGCCTCTTACTTGACTGCATGATTGGTGATTCCACACTCTTCACACGCCGCGATGAAGTGGAGGCAGCATGGACTTTCATACAGGGTATCCTCGACGAGTGGAAGAACGAACCGCGTGAGACCATCCAAATCTATGAGTCTGGTTCATGGGGTCCACAAGCCGCCGATGAGTTCATCTGGCGAGATGGTCGTAGGTGGCGTCGTCCATAGCTCCAAGTCAGGCATAGCTCGTAAAACAGAACACTTTCGTTCTCGACGATATGATATAAGGAGTATGGAAAAGATTGAGAATATATTGCGTAACACAGCCGTTTGTACTACAGAACACTGCCGTTCTTGACGATGAAGGATCAGGTTATGACTAGGGAGGCGACCAATAGTCCAGGGCTACGTTTACCCTGGGCGGGAAGAACAGTACAGCTAGAGAACGTCGAGGAAGAACTTGCCTTCCTCTGGAAAATGTCTGCCGACAACATGCGCACGGGTCAAAATACCAACGTACGTACCAGTATACTGAATCTCATCATCTGTGCGCCAGATATTGAGTCCGCACAACGGGCCAGCGCCTTATTACGTCACCTATCAAGTACACATCTAGCCCGTGTCACAGTTTTAGTTCTTGATCGGAGTAGCGATGCTCCTGCTGCGCTCACTACATGGATCACATTACGCTGCTTTTCTGTTATTTCTGATATCATGCGTCACTGCTTTGAGCAAACGACTTTATTGGTATCAGGGAGTGCTATTCGTTCCATAGCAAACATTGTCCAACCGCTGCTCAAAGCTCACTTACCCGTCTATCTATGGTGGTTAGGTGATCCGCCGGACAATGAGACTATCTTCAACGACCTTGTAGAACTCAGCAACAGAGTAATCGTTGATTCAACCACTTTTTTCAATCCTGAGCAAGATCTACAGACTCTTGCCTCGCTCAGTCAAGCGGCTCCGAATAGTGCTCTCAGTGACCTGAATTGGGGACGCGCCACTCCCTGGCGGCAGTTAGTTGCACAGTTCTTTGATGTCGTGGAATACCGGCCTTATCTGGCAGGCGTCAATTCTATCGAGATCGAACACGCGGCTGCTCCCCTGGCTACGCCTACCGTGACAGAGTCAGGAGATGTCTCACCCAATCCTGCCTGTGCGCTCTTACTCGCGGGCTGGCTCAAGGCCCGCCTGGGATGGTCACTTGCATCAGATAGCTCAGAAAATATTCATGACACAGCCAGTGGTACATACCGTTGGCTCATGGAAGGCACAGCCAGTCCGCGCACAACACGGACGCTGGGTTTACCTCGCGTTAAGACAGGCAAAGCAGGTAATGCGCAGATGGCGAGTATTGATATTCGTCCACAAGTACAGTCTCAAATGCGCCCAGGTTCCATCTGTCTTGTCCGCCTGGTCAGTAATGTTGAAGGCAAGCAAGCCACGTTTACCATCAATCGAGAAGGCGACCCAGATCACGTACTCACCTCCGTCGAACTATCACGAGAGACACGGCCGCAACGAACCGTGAGCTTGACAGCAGCTCAAGATACGAGTGAACTGCTCCACGATGAATTGGAGATTACAGGTCACGATTACCTCTTTGAGCAAACGCTCCAGGAGGTGGCTGAGTTACTAGGCTAAAGTCTAAGAAATCTATCGCAGGAGTGATCTATGCAAATCAGTATTTACCCTGATACAAATACATTGAGCCGTGAGGCCGCGCAATTCATTGTGCGCCTCGCCAACGAGGCAATAGTTACCCACGGACGCTTCACCATTGCGCTATCAGGGGGCTCAACACCGAAGGTACTATACAGCCTCCTTGGTGATGAACCGTACCGCAGCCAGATCGACTGGGCACAGGTAGATATTTTCTGGTCAGACGAGCGCTGCGTTCCACCAGACAGCGAAGAGAGCAACTATCACCTGGCGCAGCAAGTACTTCTGAGCAAAATACCTATCCCTGAAAGCCAGGTACATCGCATGCCCGCAGATCGACCTGATCGCGATGCAGCTTCCCAGGCGTACACCGAAGAGATGTACCGTACCTTTGGTACCAACCGCATTCCCAAATTTGACCTGATGCAGCTCGGCATGGGTCCAGAAGGACATACGGCTTCCCTCTTTCCTCACCAGGAGTCTTTACACGAGCAACAGCGACTGGTTATGCCTGTAATTGTGCCCAAACCACCACCAGAACGCCTGACCTTCACGCCGCCCCTCTTGAATGCCGCTCGCTATGTGCTCTTTCTGGTCACGGGCACAGACAAGGCAGATGCGCTACAAGCCGTTCTTGAAGGCGAGTACCAGCCCGACGAATACCCCGCCCAAATCGTGCGCCCGGACAACGGCGAGGTAATATGGATGCTCAATACTGCGGCGGCAGCCAGGCTAAAAACCAAATAGGGAAGGTTCCATAATATGATCGGAATAGTTCCATCCATTCTATCCGCGGATTTCACACGTCTAGGTGAACAGGTACGCGAGGCCCAGGCAGCAGGTGCCGACCGCATCCAGATCGACATCATGGACGGCCACTTCGTCCCCAACATTACCATGGGCCCTCTGGTCGTCGAAGCCGTGCGCCGTTGTACCAGCCTCCCCCTGGAAGCACACCTGATGATCACCAACCCGGAACAAACCCTCAACACCCGTCTTTATGCTGGAGGATGTTCTCTCACTACTTGACATGGTACTCATCATGACCGTCAACCCTGGCTTCGGCGGACAAGACTTCATCCCGGAAACGCTGCCCAAAATCGCCCGCGTGCGCCAGATGATCACCCAGCGCAACCTGCGTTGCAATGTCGAGGTCGACGGTGGTATTCACGAAGCCACGATACCGCAGGTCGTACAGGCAGGAGCAAACCTCCTCGTAGCCGGTTCCGCTGTCTATAACCAGCACGAGAGCGTAGCCCAGGCCATAGAAAGACTCCGTCGATCTATTTGAAACAAAAGGGTATAGCTTATGCACGACGATATCACTGACATTCCCGGCATTCGCGTGGGACATGACACCAACCTGGAAGCTGGTACAGGCTGCACCGTCATTCTCTGCGACACACCTGCAGTTGGCGGCGTGGATGTCCGTGGCGGCGCACCAGCGACACGCGAGACTGACCTGCTGCACCCAATGCACCTGGTAGAAGAGGTTCACGCCGTTTTACTCACAGGGGGAAGCGCCTATGGGCTGGATGCGGCCAGCGGCGTCATGCGCTACCTCGAGGAGCGCAACGTCGGCTATAATGTCGGAGTAGTACGAGTACCAATTGTACCGGCGGCAGCAATTTTTGATCTCGGCTTTGGCTCCGCCAAAATTCGACCCGATGCCGACGCAGGCTACCGGGCTTGTGAGCAGGCCACGGTTGAAGCTGTTGCGCAGGGCAACGTAGGGGCAGGTACTGGAGCAACCGTGGGCAAGATGGCAGGGCCGGTCTTTATGATGAAAGGTGGGTTGGGTTCCGCCAGTACACGCCTGGACGATGGCACACTGGTTGGAGCCATTGTCGCCGTCAATGCTTCTGGCGATGTGATCGACCCCCAAACCCAGCAGGTAATTGCAGGCGCAAGAAACCCCCTTGGAAGCTTCATCTTCTCCAATCCCTTTAGCAACACGACGATTGCAGTCGTCGCCACAAGTGCCTCACTCTCCAAGGAGGCAATCAATAAGGTTGCGCAAATGGCACATGACGGCCTGGCACAGGCCATTCGTCCTGCGCATACCATGTTTGATGGCGACACCGTCTTTGCGCTGGCTTTGGGACAAACATTGGACAACAGGCGTGATCCCGCAACAACAGCGTCACAGGTGAGTAGAATTGGCGCAGCAGCAGCTACCACGCTCGCCAGGGCAATCGTGAAAGCCGTTCGCCATGCAACTGAACTGCATGGCGTGCCGGCAGCGAATCTCTAATTTAAAGCACCAGGTTTTCAGGTAGCAGCCGTAGATCCCCGCTTCCTTCGCTTTAACAACAAACTAAGGCTGCAACATTACAAACAATACGATACCTCCACTAATGAGCATGAGCACCAGGCATACCAAAATGATCAGCATAAACATATAACTGCGTGGAACACTTGTTGTGTCTGGCGGCTTCTGAGTTGGACGCCGCTCAAGTAAGGCAGGAAGTTCACGTTTTGCAGTTAAGGTCTTCAATCCGCCCGTTGCCAGATTCCAGGAGTGAGACGCAAAATCGAGAGCGCGGTCTTGACCAATCTCATCAGAGAATCCTGCGTCGGACATAGATGGTGGCGGCATAGAGCGTGGAGCAGGTGAGGGTAATGGGGTTATCGAGTGGGTAGGCGGGACAGTATGTGGAGATTGTGGGCGGCGCGGCAGGAATCTCGAAGATTGGGCATCAGATGTCGGCAATGTCACAGCTTTTCTCCACTAGGGTGCTTACAGACCAACTGCATCTTAAATAAACGTTATAGAATGCACGCGCTACAGGCTATCAATTACATTACTCTCTATTGTAGCGAACGAACAGAAAGAATCAAGGTAACATGGACTATTGGGCACTACGAATTCCGTTCCAACGTCTCTAAAAGTTCATTGAGTATGCGGGCTGTCACTCCCCAAATACGATAAGAACCGTAATCGTAAAAATAGACAGTGCGTGTTCGCCCCACACGCATCCATTCTTCGGTGTGGAAGATGTCAGGATTGGTAAGATCATGCAATGGAGCAAGAATAATCTCAGTGACCTCACTCGCTTGCAATTGCAATGTTCCCAAACCCCGGGGTAGAAACGCCACGACCGGGATAACCAGATAATTACTGACAACCGTAAATACTGGCTGGAGAACACCTAATACCTCTACCCTGGCCGGGTCTAAGCCAATCTCCTCTTGCGCCTCTCGCAGAGCCGCCATAATTGGTGAACTATCTGTCTTGTCAACACCGCCACCGGGGAAGGCAATTTCACCACTATGTGCACGCAATGTTGAAGATCGACGAATAAAAAGAATAGTCGGTTTACCCTCTTGATCGAAAAGCCCCAGCAATACAGCCGCTTTACGAGCATAAGGAAGCTGGCCCTCAAGGGCATCTGATAACATATCAACGCGCTCCACAGGCTCTAACCGCTTGCGTAATAGCGCTGCGACATCCGCCATTGTTTGTATGTCCATGAAATTATTTTAACACAAACAGATACTTGTGCCTTTGTGATACAATATGACAAATAAAAAAACGTCGGAGAATTTTGCGAAAAAAGCCCGGTATTGTCTTGCATTCACGAACGGCATTTGGTATAATTACACCATCGAGTAGGGGTATGCAATCTTTTAGGCTCTCTTTGTGTTCGTACCAAGGTTTGCTTGTCTGCGAGTATCGTTTTGTATGACGTTCTGTAGAGCAAGAGTAGTCACTCAGAAATACTATTTCATCTGAGCAAAAAAAGAAGACCAAGACGATCACCGCCTAAGCAACCTCTTCCGACTAAGCCAATGTCCAAAACGCACTCCCCATGGTCCCGGCGTGAAGCCCATTCGTTATTTTCCGACAAGATTTCGGTTTGAAATAACGCAGAACTCCGGTACACGTCTACCACTATTAGTGGGTGCAACAGAGGACATACAGGCAATAACCGTGGATCGAAGGGGGTATTTTACCCATGCAAGCACAAGAGCACGGCGACCTTTCGACTGGGCTAGCGGCAAATCACAAAAGCGGACGGGTACAGACGATGTTTGAAGAAAACGACCAGGAGCGTCAAAACAGCAACCCTGAAGAGATGGGCGAATTCAATGAAATGGCTGCATTGCTAGCTCAATCGAGTAGTCCCATCAGCATCAAACGTGGCGATGTGGTCGAGGGCGTGATCGTGCGCATTGACCAGGACGAAATCCTGGTGGATATCGGCCTCAAATCTGAGGGTGTCCTCTCGACAAAAGAACTACCAGCAAATGGCTACGGCTCATTCAATGAGCTGCACATCAACGACAAAGTCCTGGTCTATGTCATTCAACCAGAAACCCAGGATGGCCACGCCCTGCTTTCACTCAAGCGAGCCAATGCCGAACGCCAGTGGCGCATTGCCGAGGAACAGTATAAGAACGGCGAACTCCTCAAAGCGCGCGTCATCGACTACAACAAGGGTGGCCTGATTGTTGATGTGTCAGGCATCCGGGGCTTTGTGCCTATCTCCCAGATTCTCAACCTCAAGCGCGAAGAAGTGGCTTCCGGTGGAGAGAGCCAGGAGACGGCAGCCAAACTGCAGAGCATGAAAGATAAAGAGCTGCAGCTCAAAATCATCGAGATCAATCGAGCACGCAATCGCTTGATCCTGTCCGAGCGGCTGGCCGTCCAGGAATGGAGACAACGCCGGCGGGAAGAGTTGCTCGACGAATTGAAGCCCGGTGAAGTGCGCCATGGAGTGGTGAGCAACCTCGCCAATTTCGGCGCCTTTGTTGACCTGGGAGGAGCGGATGGACTGGTCCATATTAGCCAGCTGGCGTGGAGTCGCGTCAATCATCCCAGCGAGGTCTTGCATGTCGGCCAACAAGTCGAAGTGCAGGTGCTCAGCGTCGACAAAGAGAAGAAGAAGATCGCTCTTTCCATCAAGCGGGCGGAAGTGGATCCCTGGACGACGGTGGAGCAGCGCTACACCCCTGGCCAGGTTGTGACTGGAGTCATCACCAAGATTGCTCCCTTTGGCGCCTTTGCTCGCATCGAGGATGGTATCGAAGGGCTCATCCACCTCTCCGAACTTACACCTGGGATGGATCCCAGGCAGACCCTGCATGAAGGGGTGCCACTGCAGTTGCGCATCCTCCGCATCGATGCTGAACGCCGCCGCTTAGGTCTCAGCCTGCGACAGGCCGAGGAAGTTGATGCCAAAGAGGTTCCAGGAGAGGTGACCGAAGGAGAAACGGCGCCTGGCGCTACAACCGGCCCTTCTGACGAGAAGCCTATCCCTTCATTGGAGGAGACTTCAGCACGTCAAGAGCCTGGCGCTCCACATGCGGAGACAACAGGCGGCCCACCGCGGCGTCATGAGGGGAAAAACGAGAAACGTGAGCGAGCCAATGAAAATCCGCTTCTGAACAACCTGCCTGGAGGCGATATTGGAGAGACAACGGCCATGGCCGAAGCCTTCCGCGCAGCTGCTCGCCAACGTACGAAAGAAGAGAACGAGACAACTGAAGAATAAGCATTTCCTTCCTGATAATTTGGGAGAAGAATGTCACATGCGTTGCAGGCTAACCTGCAACGCATGTGACATTCTTCTCCCAAAGGGTCGTTGACAAACCTTGACTCTACCGATTCTGTATTGTATGATGAGTATAAGCACAAAGTCTACTAAACAACAAAGAGGGCTTGTTTTCCTCTCGGCTACCATTATCGGCTACTATAAAGGAAAAAGCGCACAAAAAAAGACGGAGGCAGCTAAAGAAGAAACGTTCATTGCTTATTTAGGCATATAGTGCACCTGAACAAATGATCAACTGGCCTCCTTGCTGCGTATACACTAGTGTAAAGCAGTGAGGAGGTCGATTGTTTCTCAGTAAAGGTTGTAAGTGCGAGCGCAGTTCGATAGACGGGAGGCTAAGGTTGTATTCCTTGACGCTAAATTACGGGTGTTGTATGATGAAGTACGTGGTTTACCTGAGCGACACAGAGGGCTCGGTTCCACCCTCTGCCACTGAAAGGGGGGTGACAAACAGGTGAATGATCGAGATAGGTTTGATAAGTTTACAGAGCGGGCTCGCAAAGTTTTGAGCCTCGCTCAAGAAGAAGCTCAACGCTTCCAACACAATTATATTGGTACAGAACATCTTCTCCTCGGCCTTGTGCGCGAAGGTGAGGGTGTTGCTGCAAAAGTATTGAGTAACCTCGGCGTTGAACTGAATAAGGTTCGCAGCGCCGTCGAATTTATAATTGGCCGTGGAGACCGCATAGTCCTGGGTGAGATCGGCCTCACGCCACGCGCCAAAAAAGTGATTGAGCTTGCAGTTGATGAAGCTCGTCGCTTGAATCATCACTATATCGGTACCGAACATCTTCTGCTGGGATTAGTACGTGAAGGCGAAGGTATCGCTGCAGGCGTACTCGAAAGCCTGGGCGTCAATCTGGAGAAGGTTCGCACACAAACCATCCAGGTACTCAGCCAATCAGGCGCACCACATGAACGTGATGCAAAGCATTCCAAGACACCCACCATCGATCAGATGGGCATCGATTTGACAGCCGCTGCTCGAACTGGAACGCTTGATCCGGTTATTGGTCGTCATCAAGAGATTGAGCGCGTCATCCAGATACTTTCTCGGCGCAATAAGAACAATCCCGCACTTATCGGTGAGCCCGGTGTTGGTAAGACTGCCATCGTCGAAGGTTTGGCACAACGCCTCGTTGCAGGTGAAGTGCCAGAAACACTGGCAGGCAAACGCTTGTTGACGCTCGATGTTGGCTCTCTCGTAGCTGGAACCAAATATCGTGGTGAGTTTGAAGAGCGCTTGAAAAAGATCATCGAAGAGATTCGCAGTAGCCGAGACTGCATTATCTTTATTGATGAAGTTCATACATTAGTCGGTGCCGGTGCAGCTGAGGGCGCAGTTGACGCCGCGAATATCCTGAAACCTGCCTTGTCTCGTGGTGAATTGCAATGCATTGGCGCAACCACGCTTGATGAGTATCGCAAGTACATCGAGCGTGATGCAGCTCTGCAACGCCGCTTCCAGGAAGTTATCGTCCGCGAACCTACCATTGAGGAAACCATTGAAATCCTTAAAGGCATTCGCGAACGCTATGAGCAACACCACCGCCTGACCATCAGTGATGAGGCACTCAAGGCAGCTACAGATATGGCCAGCCGCTATATTACCGATCGCTTCATGCCTGACAAGGCGATCGACCTGATCGACGAAGCAGCAAGCCGCGTTCGTATGCAGAACTCGCTTGCCCCCCTCAACCTCAAAGAGGCCATGAAGGGACTCGAATCAGTACTTCGTGAAAAGGAAGCTGCAATCCAGCAGCAAGAGTACGAATTGGCGGCAGAATTGCGTGACCGTGAGGTAAAACTGCGCGATCGCATCGCCAAATTGGAAACTGGCTGGCATCGTGAGCGTGGCACCGATAAGCCCGTCGTTGGTGAAGAGGAAATCGCCCAGATCGTTTCGATGTGGACTGGTATCCCCGTAATGCGTATCGCCCAGGAAGAGTCACAACGCTTGCTCCAAATGGAAGATGCGTTGCACGGTCGCGTCATTGCTCAAAACGAAGCGATTGAGAAGATTGCCCGCGCTGTCCGTCGTGCACGTGCAGGTCTTAAAGACCCCAAGCGCCCCATTGGATCTTTCATCTTTATGGGACCCACCGGTGTCGGTAAGACAGAACTGGCGAAGACCCTCGCCGAGTTCATGTTCGGCAGTGAAGACGCACTCATCAAAATCGACATGTCAGAGTTCATGGAACGCCACGCGGCTGCCCGCCTTGTTGGCGCCCCTCCCGGATATGTCGGCTATGAAGAGGGAGGTCAACTCACTGAGGCGGTACGACGTAAGTCCTACAGCGTAATCCTTCTCGACGAAATCGAAAAGGCTCACCCCGACGTCTTCAACATGCTGCTCCAAATACTGGAAGATGGCAAGCTGACCGACGCCAAGGGACGCACTGTAGACTTCCGTAACACCATCGTCATCATGACGTCGAACGTTGGCGCCGCCTTATTGAACAAAGAAGCCTCCATTGGCTTCAAACAGTCGAAGGATAAGGCCAAGGCCAACCAGAGCGAGTATGAGTCGATGAAGGCGAAGGTCCTGGGCGAGCTGAAGAATACCTTCAAGCCTGAGTTCCTCAACCGTATCGATGAAGTTATTGTCTTCCATTCGCTGCGCATCGAGGAGATGTACTCAATCGTCGATCTCTTACTCAACCGGGTACGTACCCAACTGACCGAGCAACAGATCGAATTGATTGTGCCGCAGAACGCCAAGGACTTCTTGATAGAAAAGGGCTTCGATGCTCAGTATGGTGCGCGCCCACTGCGTCGCACCATTCAGAGAATGGTTGAAGACCCCCTGGCAGAAGGTCTCCTCCAGGGCAAGTTCCACCCAGGAGACCTGGTAGAGGCTTCCATCATTGATGATGACCTCGTCCTCCAGGTACGCAATCGTATTGAGCAGTTGCCTGCGCCCGCTACACCCGAAGCAGCCCTCTCGGCTGGTGGTGATACCGGCGCAAGCAGCGAAACGCTGCAAGGATAGTAGTTTAGTTACAAAGATAGAAAGTGCGGGTGTGTGGACTGCGACATGTCGCAGCCCACACACCCGCACTTTCTAATCAATATTTTTATGCCAAAAACACGTACAAAATACATTTGCCAGCAATGTGGCGGCGAACAGAGCAAGTGGGTGGGTAAATGTCCCGACTGCGGGGCATGGAACACCATGGAGGAAATGCCCGACTTCCCCATCCCACAGAACTCCCTACAACAGCGTCGCCAGGCATTGTTGGGCACCACATCGATTGCACAGGGAACACAGATTCCTCTAGTTCTGCCTGATATCAAACCTCTCGCGCAGCAGCGCATCTCCGTCGGCTACCAGGAAATGGACCGCGTCCTGGGCGGTGGTCTCGTGGCAGGTTCGCTGAGCCTCATTGGCGGGGAACCAGGTATTGGCAAATCTACCCTGCTCCTACAAGTCTCTGGCGCGGTTGCCAAAAATGTAGGCCCGGTTCTCTATGTCTCGGGTGAAGAGTCAATTGAGCAGGTCAAGATGCGTGCCGAACGCCTGGATATCAGCGGAGAACAGCTCTACTTGCTCGCCTCCATCGAGCTTGAGGTAATTGCTGATGCTCTCAGCCGTTTAAAACCAGCTCTCGTTGTTGTAGATTCGATTCAGACTGTTCTCTCCAGCCATCTGACAGCCGCCCCTGGAAGCATTGGCCAGGTACGTGAGTGCACGCTTCAACTTATGCAACTGGCAAAAAGCAGCCATACGCCCATTTTCATCATCGGCCATGTCACCAAGGAAGGTACCGTTGCCGGCCCCAAAGCGCTGGAACATATTGCCGATGCCGTGCTCTATCTCGAAGGTGAGCGCTATCACACCTATCGCCTCTTGCGCGGAGTGAAAAACCGCTTCGGAGCAACTCATGAAGTGGGAGTATTCGAGATGCATGGAGAAGGTCTCTTAGAAGTCCCCAATCCTTCCGCAGTCTTCCTGGCCGATCGAGCAGCAGGAGCCACCGGCTCTGCCGTTGTCGTGAGCATGGAAGGAACGCGCCCTCTACTGGTAGAGGTACAGGCTTTGGTAACGCCTAGCAACTTCGGCAACGCACGTTGCACCACCAACGGCATTGAATATAGCCGCCTCTTGATGTTGCTCGCTGTACTGACCAAACGGGTCGGGCTGGCCGTAGGCAATCACGATGTCTATGCCAATGTCATTGGAGGTTTCACTTTGGAGGAACCGGCCATTGACCTGGGCGTCGCTGCCGCTATTGCCTCAAGTTATCGAGAGAAACATATTCCCCCCGACATGGTACTCATTGGAGAAGTAGGACTCTCCGGTGAGTTACGAGCCGTGGGCCGCCTGGCTCTTCGCGTACGCGAAGCCGCCAAACTCGGTTTCAAACGTTGCATCGTACCAAGCGCTGGCAAGGGAGACCAGGTACGTGCTGAGCTCGAAAATGCTGGTCTCCCGGGCGATTTCAAAGTCATCACTTCTAGCTCACTTGCAGTTGCACTAGAGATTGCGCTACACTAAGAAGTAGATTAACACATTCTGGCATGCGGGGCTCTAGAGCAAACCTGCCTCAGAGGCAGAGACTATTGATTCGTACGTCGTAACAGTGTATACTCCTAATCGACATAGTGAATTTTTTGCGACTAAACGGGCGCGTTTTATGGTTCAGTACAGCAGGCTCGCCAACAATTACATCTTGCTATTATCTTTTTTGTTATTATCATCGGCCATGCCCGCATGTCTCACCACATCATGCCGCCCCTCACAGGTATCCGTAGGTGATGCTCTATTATTTGAAGCTGAGCTTCAACATAGCAGTCTCCCCTACCGGACATCATTTTGGAGGATGCAGGGATGTCTATCAACACCATTTCCCGTTTCGTCGGGGCTGTATTAGCTATCGGCGTTGTCATCGCTTTTTTCTTTTTTGATCATACAGTGCCATTTCTCAACGATATTGGTTGGCTCATCGGTGTAGCAGTGGCAAGCGCGGTGATCGCTTTTATCATTTCACCCTATATCAGTGTTGTGCCTTATCGATGGATGCGCGAAACCTCGGCCAGTGACCTGGTCGCTGCCGTCATAGGCCTCATTGTGGGACTTATCATATCCTTTCTTATTGCCATTCCACTGGCAAATCTACCAGGTACCTGGGGACGTATTCTCCCTTTTGTAGGAACGGTTGTCTGTGGTGGCTTGGGTCTTACCCTTGCGGTACAACGGAAAAGCGAAATGGCTCATCTTTTTCAAACCGCCTTCACCTCTCGACGCATGCGTGAGCGTGACCGCGATGAAGAGCGCGAAAAGGAAAAGGAGCGAGGCAAAGAGCGCGACAAAGAACATTCTCCTCAGTTTCAACCCGTTACCCAGATATTGCTGGATACAAGTGCCATCATTGACGGGCGTATTGCCGATATCAGTCAAACAGGCTTTGTCTCCGGCGCATTACTCGTGCCGCGTTTTGTCCTCAACGAATTACAACGTATTGCCGATTCCGCCGATACCATGCGGCGCAACCGCGGCAGGCGCGGGCTAGATATGCTCAACCGCCTACAAAAGGAAGCTACCGTTCCCATTGAGATTACTGACGCGGATGTAGAAGATGTGGTAGAGGTTGATGGTAAACTCGTCAAGATGGCCCGTACCCTGCATTGCCCCATTATCACCAACGACTTTAACCTCAATCGTGTTGCAGAGTTACAGGGCGTGAAAGTACTGAATATCAATGAACTTGCCAATGCTGTTAAACCGGTACTCCTCCCCGGAGAAGATATCCATATCAAGATCATGCAAGATGGCAAAGAACTCGGCCAGGGGGTAGGCTACCTGGATGATGGCACTATGATCGTCGTTGAAGGTGGGCGGCAATATATGGGCATGACCATCGAAGTCTCCGTAACTCGTGTACTGCAAACCGTTGCGGGACGCATGATCTTTGCCCATCCTAAACAAGGCAGTAATGGTAGTGGTCCATCATTTCAACCACCTCCAAAACTAAGATAAGCATGCAAAACACATCTGCCGCCATTATCGTAGCTGCTGGTGCGAGCCGTCGTATGCAAGGTCGTGATAAGCTCTGGACACCGCTGGCCGGACGCATTATCCTTGCCCGCACTATTGACGTCTTTGAAGCCTCGCCTCTGATAGAAAGTATTGTCCTGGTACCCAGCACGGAACGCCTGGCAGATATCAGCACACTCTGCAATAATGAAGGCTGGCACAAAATTGCAGCCATCGTCCCGGGGGGAGCACGCCGGCAAGATTCAGTCTGTGCCGGACTCGACGCACTTGCAGCAGTCACACCAACACCTCAATGGGTCACGATTCATGATGCAGCACGCCCTCTGGTTACGTCCGCTATACTTGAAGCAGGTTTAAAAGCCGCTCAGGAATACCAGGCCGCCATTGCCGCCGTGCCCGTCAAAGACACTATCAAGCTCGTACAGGAGGGACGGGTAACGGCCACTCTTGATCGCTCACAGCTCTGGGCCATCCAAACCCCACAGGTATTCTCCTTCCTCTTGATACACCTGGCACACCACAGTCCAGCAGCCATGGGAGATGTGACCGACGACGCCACCTTAATAGAACAGCTAGGCCACCCCGTGGTAATCTTTCCCGGCGCATATACCAATATCAAAATCACGACAGAAGAAGATCTATTTCTTGCAGAAGCTTTCATACAAGGATTCAAAACATGACCATGCGTATTGGCTTTGGTTACGATGTTCACGCATTTACCACAGACCGTCCACTCGTGCTTGGTGGCATCCCTGTCCCCTTTGAATATGGACTCTCCGGTCACTCTGATGCCGACGCCGTCATCCACGCCGTTGTCGATGCCCTGCTTGGCGCTGCCGCCCTTGGTGACATCGGAGCACACTTCCCCTCCAGCGACGTGCGCTGGAAAAACCAGCCCGGTGCCGTCTTCCTTGACCACATCTACTATTTGTTATGTCAACTTCATTGGAAGATAGGCAATATCGACGCAACCATTGTCGCCGAGCGCCCCAAATTAGCCCCTTACGTACAAGGCATGCGCACCCACTTAGCTGAGCATCTTCACCTGGAAATAGACCAGGTCAGCGTCAAAGCAACCACAACCGACGGCCTTGGCTTCGCAGGCCGCCGCGAAGGTATCGCCTGTTACGCAGTAGCACTGCTCGAAAAATAGCTACTATAATGCTCTCACCAGAAAAAGTACTAATTTTTTATTAGCTACTTGACAAAAGGAAGCCAGCATGTTACAATTACTTTAGTTAGTAAAGTTACTAACTATTTAACTGCATAGAACAAAAACACAGTAACAAGGAGATACATAATGAGCTGGGAAATTGACGCCACACATTCACAGGCAACGTTTTCTGTAAAACACATGATGATCAGCACAGTAAGAGGACATTTCGAAGTACTCAGTGGAAAGCTTCATATCGACGAGGAGCACCAGGATAACTCCTGGGTTGAGGCCGAGGTAGATGCCGCAAGTATAAACACACGCGACGCCAAGCGTGATGGCCACCTCCGTTCGCCTGATTTCTTCGACGTAGAGAAGTATCCGAAGATCACATTTAAGAGCACAAAGGTTACACCCACTGGGAACAACGAGTATCGTGTCACTGGCGACTTGACAATGCATGGAGTTACCAAAGAAGAAACCTTCCACGCAGATTATAGTGGCCAGGTCAAGGACCTCTATGGATTGCAGCGTGCTGCTTTCAATGTAAAAGGAAAAATTAATCGTAAGGACTTCGGACTGAACTGGAACGTGGGCCTTGAGGCCGGTGGCGTACTGGTCGGCGAAGATGTGAATATAGAAATTGATCTTGCCGCAGTTCAGAAGGCCGCAGTGCAGGAAGCAGCGACACAGACTGCCTGAGATAACCAGCGCAGACAACAAGCCATATAAGATATAATAAACCAGAGAGACACGATCGATCGTGTCTCTCTTCAGAATGTCCCATAATAATTTGTTGGAAAAAGCATGCCATCAACAGTACAGATACTCGGTTTCGCAGGGAGCCTGAGCAAGCAATCATATAACCGGGCAATACTAAAGGTAGCCCAGGGATTGGTCCCTGATGGAGCCAACCTGGAAATCATCACCCTCGATGACCTGCCACTCTACAACCGTGATTGTGAAAACGATGAGCCAGAAGTAGTTCGCAATTTCAAAGACAAAATCCGTAAAGCTGACGCATTACTAATTGCTACCCCTGAATATAACTATTCGACCCCGGGAGTGCTTAAGAACGCGATTGACTGGGCCTCTCGGCCAACAGGAAAATCAGTCCTGGAAGGCAAGCCAGCAGCCATCATGGGAAATCTGACCGATGAAAAAACCCGCGAACAGATAAAGGCTTTACTCCTTGCATTGATTAGCTGGACGAAACAGCATGCGCAATAAACGAATGATACAACTCATCCGTCTTTGCCGCCATAATAAAATCGTTGCGATGAAGTCCCCGAATCTTGTGCGTCCACCACGTAACAGTTACCCTGCCCCACTCGGTCAAGAGCGAAGGATGGTGTCCTTCCGACTCTGCTAGCTCACCCACTTTATTAGTAAAGGCGAGCGCACTCACAAAATCCTTGAACTTAAAAACGCGCTCTAAACGTTTGATGCCATCGACCTCTATAATCTTCCATTCAGGCACCTGCGGCTTAAATTCCGCAATCTCAGCATCAGTGACCGTCGGGTCCCCACCGCGGCACGCGGTACACTTCAATTGTGTCAATTGATCCATATATTTTTGACCTGCCTTTCAAACAAGAGGTAAAGGCTATCTATTTACTCCTGCTTTGGCTCCTGTACTACCCTCTTGACTGGCTCTCTTCCTGGTTCTGGAGTCATGAGCATCTCTAGAGCCTGGTGTGGATTCATTGGAATACGGGGGATCTCACGTGACATTTCGGAAAGCTCTTCTATGGGCAGTTCAGATATCACTTTATCTTTCACCGTCTTTGCCTGGCCCATAGTTTTACCCGCATTGCGTGCCACAGATTGTAGAGCTCTGGGGCCAAAAATTGCCAGGGCGACAACAAGAATAATAACCCAATCGAGTGCATGGAATCCCATATACCAGGCTCCTTTCCGCAGAAGCATTAATACCATTCTTTGATTAGCTGTGTACTCCATCATATCATACCAGAGATTCTCATGCACAGCTATTAAATAGGCGGCAAACTAACCCAAAAAACAGTGGATGTCACGTTTACTCTTACAGAGAGTGTACAAGAAGTCGTGAAGAGGCTGGCTGACTCAGTGTTTTACGGAGATTAAACTATCCAGTTCCATTGAGCCAGCCAGGTTGTTCATGACCGGAGGTATTCTGGCACCCAGGACTTCCCCCACACACCCCTAATCTGGGTACACCGGTCGTGTTTCCCCCAGGACAGCGACCGGTCTCTTTTTTTCCGTTCTTCACATTCGGAAATTGCCTCGGCCAAGCCTAGCTTTCTGCTGCCGGTTTGTATTCCATTTGCCGGGCGGTCTGGTGGGCCAGACCCTCGCCCTGCAACCGGGCAACCAGATGCAGCGCCATGTCGATGCCGGCGCTAATGCCGGCGGATGTCACTATCTTGCCCTCATCGACGAATCGCACATTGTCCAGAACAGTGACACCGGGGAACGCGCGGCGCAGGCGCTCAACGCTGCCCCAGTGCGTCGTGACCCGATGGCCCTCCAGCAGACCAGCCCGGCCCAGCAGGAAGGCTCCTGTGCAGACAGAGGTGGTGAGCGTGGTCTGGGCGTCCTGGGCACGAAGCCAGTCGATCAGCCGGGGGTTATCGACTTCGCGGCGAGTACCCCAGCCACCGGGCACAAGCAGCAGATCAATCGGTGGATGGTCGTCGATGGTATAGTCAGGCTGCACCTCCAGGCCGCCAGCGGCACGCACCAAGCCGGCGTGCTCGGCCAGAGTGAAGACGGTGAAGGGCGGCTCACCGCCAGACCCAGCGCCGAGCCCGGCTGCGACCGAGAAGACCTCAAAGGGTCCACAAAAGTCGAGCACTTCCACGTCGTCAAAGAGCAAGATACCGATATTCATGTACCGTTCTCCATTCATTCTGTTTCCCTTTCTGCCTGTTTCCTTTCCACTTTGATCCAGGCATCCATCCCACCCGTTTGTGTCTTCTGTGACTGGAGTCTCTCAACAGAAAGAGTGTTAAAATGAGCGGGCGGTAATAAAGGAGCAAGCAGAAGAGTTAGAGATGTGAATATCCCTAATTGGCAAAATCTTCTGTTAGCCAGAGCGTATTCTTGGCATCGATATAAATGCTGATGCCAATGCGATGAAAGTCCTTGCTCAACAGATTGCGTCGATGCCCATCATCGGGCGGCTTTTCCGCCATCATCCCCTGGTGGATCATCGACACTATATTCCAGGCAGCATCATTCGAAGAGACAGGTCCACCCTCTCCAATATTCTCACCCACGGTCTGCCATTGTACTCCCACGTTACTTATGCGTGTCCCGAGGTCTGGCTCATTGGGGCATTGATGCATTAACCCACACCCTGCCGCCATCACCAGATCATGCTGGCGTGCGCTCCGTTCCAACCGGGGCTCCCACGCCAGTGGGGAAAGGTTATTCGCGCCGCGGTCCTGGTTTATCTGCTTGAACAGCCGCTGGGCGAGCTGTTGTTCTTCTGCTGTGCCTTGTGCTTGAGAGCCAGTGGTCGCTACAGGCGTCCCCTGGCTACCAGCAGTACCTGACGGCCCTGTACATGCTGAGAGCTGCAACAGGAGCAGGAGGGCAGTCAGAGAGCAATACATCTTTCTCATATACATATCCCTTGATTTCATCTGAACGAGGACCGCTTCCTTTAGAGCGTTTCCTTATTTGTTTCTATCTGTTTTCCTATCTGATTTACTGTTAGTAGTGAAGCCCGTTATAACATATATCTAGCACATGAACATAACGGTTCATAATCTAAAAACTAAGCAGGTGAATATGTTTAAGCATGTCTATTCTACATCATCCAAACGCAGCATATTGCAAAAACTATCGAAGTTAAAGTTCATTCCTGGTTTCTTTGCTCTAGTGCTTGCAGGATTGTCTCTCCTGAGAAAGACCATGGTCTCAACGAGCATGATCATCACTCCTCAGCAGATGGATGTACTCATCGATGACACGGATACGGAAAGCGTTACGCAAGAACGCAGTTTCCAGGTAAACCAAATTGAACCCGTTTCCATTCCCTCGGCCACCTACGCCAGTATTGAAGTGAAGGATGATACTATTCATGTTGCCCAGGCGTGTAGTGACAACATCGTCATGCATAAAGAAGCTTTGCTTCACCAGGATGCTGCAAGTGAGGTGCTCAACTGGTTGAAACAGGCTGCACAGCAGCGGCATCTACAATTTGTCGCTGCCTCTTTCCGGGAGGATGACCAGTTTAAGAACATACTCTCGAGGCTCTGGCTGCAAAATGATATTGTTCCTTATATTATAAGGAAACAAGACGCTGCTCTTCAACTTACCCTTGAAGAAAAGGTAAGAGATGTAGTCTCCAGGTTCGACGAAGACAATATTGTGCGCCCGCAGCTGAGTGCAACCCATGAAGTTCAGGTGGCTGAACTCGTTACCTATAAAGATTACCGGGAAACCGCCTCTCAAGAAGATTTTGCCCTTCTGACAGAGCTGGCACATACTTTCCAGGGACAGAAGTTGGTATTTTTTAATGCTACTCCCCGAGGTGGCGGCGTAGCTCTCATGCGCCATGCTCTCATCAGACTCTTGCGTTTGTTGCATGTTGACGCTCATTGGTACGTCTTGATACCCAACAAGGAGGCCTTCGACATCACCAAACCCAAATTCCATAATGTGCTGCAAGCCGTTGCCGCACCAGGGACAGAGCTGACGCAGGAGGACAAAGACGTCTACGATGCCTGGATAAAAGAAAATGCCAGTGCATTTGAAGATGTGTTTCGACAGGCGCATGTGATTGTCATAGATGATCCGCAACCTAGCGGTTTAATTCCCTATATCAAGCAGGCAAACCCTGATGCCAAAATCATCTATCGCTCTCATATTCAAATCGTCGGCAGCCTGGCCAGCCAACCTGGTACGCCGCAACGCACAACCTGGAGTTTTCTGTGGGAGAAGATTCAACATGCTGATTACTTCGTCAGCCATCCCATGAAAATGTTCATCCCTGATGATGTGCCAGCAGAACAAATCTTCTATATGCCGGCAACGACTGATCCCCTCGACGGCCTGAACAAACCGCTGGCAGAAGACCAGATGTCCATCTACTTGAAACAGTTCAACGCTTTGCTGCTTCAAGAAGGGCAAACGCCGCTCGACGAAGAACGACCGTACATTATTCAGGTTGCGAGGTTTGATCCGTCAAAGGGGATCCCTGATGTTCTTGAATCCTATAGGAAATTGCGAGACATGCTAGAAAAGCAGCAGAAGCCAATCCCGCAGTTAGTCATTACAGGCAACAGCTCCATCGATGATCCAGATGGCGTTCCTGTATACAATTTGGTCAAGAGGATACTAGAGTCAGAACCATATACTGATTTCGTTGACGATATCAAAGTCGTGAGACTACCGCACAGGGACCAGGTGCTGAATACTCTTTTGAGAAAAAGTGAAGTCGTCCTTCAGCTTTCGCTCAAGGAGGGTTTCGAAGTCAAGGTCACAGAAGCCCTCATGAAGGGAAAGCCAGTCGTGGCCTATAAGGTTGGAGGAATTCCGCTGCAAATCCAGGATGGGATCACTGGACACCTCGTTGAAGTCGGGGATATCACTCAGGTAGCCCAGCATCTTTATGATTTACTGACCGATGAGAGTCATTATCAACGTATGAGTAAAGCGGCGGCTGAGCTTGCAGGCAAAGACTACCTCACTATCCCAAATGCTATCTGCTGGCTGTATCTAGCCTTACAGCTCGTGAACGGCGAGAAGTTGGAAGGGCATTATCAATGGGTGAGAGCATTAGCGCAGAAAAATCTTGAGAAATAAAAGCATATATGTTTTGTTTTTGTATCAGATGGAAAAAGGGTTCGGGGCGCAGCTCCGAACCCCTTTTTTCCATCTGATACAAAAATAGGAAGCGATTCTTGCTATCATGGGGGCCAATTTGGGCCATTTTCCGTTTATTAAGATAGGAATACGGTGCTGTTTATGTTATGATGAGAGATGATAGATGTACGAAGGTATTAGAAGAGAGCGACAATTGAGAATACAATCACTATCTAGACCGGAAGCAACAAACACCTTGAGCTCACAATCTCGCACGATCGCCCTTTTTGCCATCTTTCTTTTCGCCCTGGCTGGCCTCATTAGCGGATTCTCAGTAGGTGCTTTTGTGCGTCCTAATCTAGCACTGCCAGCACTTAACTCAAATCAGTCAGTACCTCGATCGATACCAGGTCAATCACAGACGACTACGCACACTCCGCCTACACCACGTTTTGTAAAGTTGGGATGGCCTGTCATCCCCAATTATAGCCCTATCGAGATGGCGGATGGCAGCACAACCTATACGCTCATTGCTTATGCCGTAGATCAAACAATAGATCCAGCGCACGGTAATCCTGTTCACGCCTCCGGCATTACTTTTAAGCTCTGGCTCGTCGAGCGTATACCAACAGGCATAACCTTTATGTTAGCCAGACAAGACCTACAAAAAGTAGGTACTATCCAGAACCCCCTCACGGGTACAGTTCAAGATCAGCCTTATCAAGAAATTCCTGGACTGAATTTTGATAATGGCATACTGCAAACACATCCCAGCAATGCAAAAGGCAAAGTGATATGGAAATATCAGGTATCTTCATCAGTTGCTCCTGGAGATTACGACCTCGTAGTACTTAGTGATTGGAATGGTAAATATTATAATTGGAGCTGGGCAAATATAGAAATCAAGAAGTGAGGCCCGCTATCCCTCGTACAATGCCACGTACCAGGGCCGCAAATTTGGGTCGTGCAGCATTAGCCACCGCCAATACTTCGGCATGATTGACCTCTTGTGTCTCATCGCCGGTTGCAGCATTCGTAATCAGGCTTAAACCCAGGACGCGCATACCCATATGGCGAGCCACCACGACCTCTGGGACGGTAGACATACCGACGGCATCCGTCCCAATGATACCCAGAAACTTGAGTTCGGCCCCCGTCTCGTAATTCGGCCCGCCGACCATAGTATACACTCCCTCGTGGAGGGTAATGTCCGGCCCCCTGGCAGCAACCGAGCGAGCAAGAGCGCGCAGTCCGGCATCGTATGCCTGCGCTAGCGCAGGAAATCGTTCGCCGAAGCGCTCATCATTTGGCCCCACCAGTGGACTCGCCCCAGCTAGTCCTGGCATGTTGATGTGGTCGCGAATCAGCATGAAGTCCCCCTGGCGATAGGCGCCATTTATACCACCCGCTGCATTCGTGACGATGAGTGTATGGGCGCCAAGGGAGTGCATAACACGTACAGGCAGCGTCAATACCGGCAATGAATAGCCTTCATACAGGTGCAAACGGCCCTGCATGACCACCACAGGCACATCTTCAAGCATACCTATAAGGAGACGACCAGCATGCCCGATTGCCGTTGAATGAGCAAAATGAGGGATCTGAGCATAGGGAATAGCCACTGCATCGCGCAACTCAGCTACGAGATCTCCCAGGCCAGAACCGAGAATCAGGGCAATGGCAGGTTTCTGCAACGTATGCGCCTGGATTGCTGTAACGGCTTCCTTTACCTGGTCATAAAGGGTCATACTGTGTCTCCCAACGAGTACTACTTGATGGTAGTGGTGTCACAAGTTGCCCAAAATCGCAGACAATCTTAGACAACCGCGTTCTCGCCGCCCTGGATCAGTCCGGCCTGCCAGCGTTCCTTCCGCATTCCAGCAGGTTAATTCACCAGGTCCTGTCCGCGAGAGCACACGGGTTGGAACGCGCCCCCTCTGGACCAGCGATAGCCCCACCACTTTGACGTGTATGCGCATCCGCATACGGGCCTGGCCTGCTTCAACGGGGTGTCCCTCCACAGGCTTCTTCCCCTCGACCTCTAGCCGGGGAGAGCGATTGAGTCACCATCCAAGGCTGCGACTCTCACAGCCCTGGGTGGCGGCTTGTTTCGTGGCTGCCAATGCCACTCACGATAAAACGAGCGATGCACATTCACCGAGGCATTAAAATCCGCATTCGCCTCGTAGTGACACACAGGACAAAAGAAGAGTTTTCCCCATTTCTGCTGGATGCGTTGGCCGCCAAGGTTGGAGAACCTCTCCCCCTTGGCACCGCATCGCGAGCAATACTGCGAGGTCCCATGCGGATTAACTTCGACGGTGACGGTTCCGCATGCCGCGTACCCTTTGTCTTTGGCCTGCCGATTGATCTGGCCACGCAACTGGTTCGCGCGTTTGCGGTTCATGCGCCGCGACATGCTCCCCTCTCTCTGTTTGATCTTGCGCAAGCGCTCAAAGAGCAGCACACAGCCGGGATACCTGGCGCAGACATCGGCAATCCTGCGGGAAACCTGGTGAGCCGCATCTTCATTCATGCGGCCCACATGCTGCCAAAGCTGCTGGTTGCTGTGCTCCCCCTTCACTGGTTGGCCCGATTGCCACTGTTTTTTGGCAATCCGTTTGAGATGCCCATAGCGGTGTCGGTCGAGGCCGTGATCAGTGGCAAAGACTGTCTCAATGATCCTGCCATCTTGTCTGACAGTGATCACCGCGAGATTCTTCACATTGAGATCGATGGCCACGGTCACCAGGTGCGGGTCCGCTTTGCTCTCCTTCACCTTTTGCGCCTTGACCGACTTGATCTGCGGGAAATGGAGTGCAGCCATCTTGTGATGCAGGATGAGTTTCGGGCTTTGGGATTCCCAAGCCGGATCCCGCCACCGCGCTTCAAAGTAGCGGCTCAGTTTGACAGGATAGTTGTGCCACTCCCAAGTGGTTCCCGTGTAGACCTTGAGCCGGGCGAAGCAGGAGTGTGGTGACGTGTGCAAGTCGGTCCCATCCAGGTCCAGACAGAATGCAGACGAATAGAGGGTGGGGTGATTGCCTGCTCCCGGGCAGCCAGGCTGTCCTTTCTTTTTCCCGGATGCCTTCCAGCTGGCCAGATTCGAGAGAAAGGAGCGTACTTTGCCGATGGCATCTTTGATCACCGAGCGGCGGTAGATGAACGGGAACTCCGGGAACTGTTCGCTAAAGTTGTAGGAGGGCAACGGATGGGGATGGGCAAGCGTGGCCACGGTGAGGGATTCGGCCCAGGTGAGTAGCTCATTGGAGGAAATGAGCCGTTCCCGTTCTTCTTGGAGCGTCTCCGAGAAATAGCTCACCCGCCCAGCCAGTTTGTCGGGATGGGCCAAGAAAAAGGCCACATAGAAGGCCCGAGCCGTATCCAGGAGCCTGGCCGTCTCCTCCAGATAGGCGCGCTTGCCGTTATTGGCTCCTCCCCCTTCACGGGTTCCAAGATCGAGGAACAGTTTGGTCGTACGTATCGCTTGCCCCATCCGACGCTGTCTCTTTTTTGAACAAACGTTTTAACTACCTGCTAGAATACTCTCCTTGATCACTTTTGTCAAGGTGTTTTGACCGTCGTCTTCGCACGGGCAAGTTGACTGTAAACCTGCGTGGTCGAAATATGAGCATGTCCCAATAGTTCTTGTACCGAACGCAGTTCCATGCCGCCCTTAAGCATCAACATAGCAAACGAGTGCCGCAGCATATGCGGCGTAATCGTCGTAATTCCGGCCTGTCGTGCATATCCCTTGATAATCAGCCAGAAGCCCTGGCGAGTGAGTCGCTCCCCATGGTGATTGAGGAAAAGCGCTTCCTCTTCGGGATGACGCAGCATTAAGCGAGGCCGCGCGGCATGGATATATTGCTGTACAGCCTCTACTGCTATTGGCGGCAGAGGCAATACACGTTCCCGCCTGTTCCGTCCATTACGCCCTGGACAGACGACTGTTGCCCGCGTTGCATCAAAATCGGGCATGCTCAGCGAAACAAGCTCTGTAACGCGCATACCAGTTGCATACAGCATATGCAACATAGCCAGGTCTCGTTGTCCAGCTGACGTCTCGACCTCGATCTGGCGAAAAAGGCTGCTAATCTGCTCAGCGCTCAACACGCCAGGCAATTCTTTTTGCACGTGTGGAGCCTCTAGTTTCTCCACAGGATCAAAGACGATACGTCCCTGGTTGCGCATATAACGGAAAAACGATTTGAAAGCAGCAATCTTGCGAGCAATCGTCGTCGGACGGTAGGCCTGACTTTCGCGCATCTCAAGGATGTAGCCTGTTACATGTTCACGGGTAACCTGGGGCCAGTTATCTACCTCCTGCTGCTTCAAGTAAGTACAGAGCTGATTCAGATCATTGCGATAGGCCGCCATAGTATTGTGATTGCTTCGACCACCTTCATCTTCTTTTGAAGAGAGCGAAGCAATATATGCATCCACTGCTTCCTGCAACATACGACACTTCTTCCCTATATCTAGCCGGCAGTAAAATGTCGGCTATCAAATGTATTGTTTACTTCACTAATGAAGCACATTATAAGCGATGGAACAAGATGGGGCAAGCAGAATAGGAAGAGATAGAGGAAAATGTAGTATAATGAACACTTATACCCCTTCCGCTTCCCACAAACCAGCCTCTAGAGCCACCCCAGGGCACCAGGCTACATTACTTTCGCACGAAGTAATACAGCCTGTACATGTTACTTTATCTTCTGATACTACGTTTCAGACCACTAGGAAGGGAAGTCTACATAGGAGGGACAGGTTACGCGGTAGAACCCCACTAACTAGTGGAGAGGGAACAGGGCCGTTGCAAAGTCGGGAATAACATGAGCTTCTTTGTAACAGCCCTCAAAAGACGAAATAAGCTTGACAAAAACATAACTTGAATATACAAGTATTGGAAGCATTAGAGGAATTTACTGTATAAAGGTGAACTAAGGTCAATCAATAATATGACCCTGTATTTCCACTTACTATAGTAATAATAATGCTTAGAAAAGTCGAAAAAAACTTGACAAAAACACACGTGTATGGTACTATAATATTCTGGGTACAATCCTCTTTGGGTAAGTGCCTCGGAGTGCAGAGAATCGTCCCCCTTGGATAGAAACCTCGGAGTGCATGGAATAGTCAGTCATGTGCGTCCCCTTTGACTGTATTTGTTTGCATTGAACTTTGAAAGGAGATTACCCATGCGTCCACTAAAGTGCGGTATTGCTCTGTTGTTCGCGCTGTTCCTGATCGTCGGGTTCTCTTTGGCAGCCTTCGCCCAAAGTCCCCACTTCATCGGCACCCCCACCTGCACGAAGTCCACGAGCACGGGCCTGACCTGCAGCGGGAAGGCGGCCGGATTGGGGAACGGTCCGACGGAGGCGTTCCTGACGGCCAGCTCGGTGACGGCAACGTATGAGTGCGTGAACAAGGGCGGGAACGTCGCCCCTGGTCAGCCCATTGTGACGCAGAACGTGACGGGCCCAACACAGACGATCACGCCTCACAACGGCCAGATCACCTTCTCGCCGACCATTCCGCCACCGACTCCGCCGAGTGCGGCGACCGAGTGTCCGAACGGGAACTGGAAAGTCCGCCTGACCTCACTGACCTACAGCGACGTCGTGCTGCATATCCAGCAGCCCCCGGGCACCGACGTCCTGACCTTCGACTTTGGGACGATCGATCCGTAGTCCGACCGTCGAAGGCCAAACCGCGGAGAGAGCTGCCTTGTGCGGCTCTCTCTTTGTGCTTCTGTAAAAAACACTCACTCGTCCCAATAACCACTGGTAGACCTCTGTGGGTCCACAACACTCTTTGCCCGCAACGGAGAATACAACTCATGCGATTGCTGCAACTGCGCGACAGTCAGAGATGCATAGCGGTTCGTCATGGTAAGAGTTGTATGGCTCTTCGTCACTTTGTGTGCAAGGAGAATCGTGTCGAGAAGCGGCAGGAGCCCTTATCTCTTCCATTGCAGATGCCTGTGATGTTGCTCAACGGAGAGCTCAAGGCTGCTCTCTTGGTTCTCTCCAGCCGCAGCAGAAGCCATTTGGGGCCACCTGTGACCGGTGGAGCGACCCGCTGTGCGAACTGGCTTGCGTCCTGCGTTCCCGCTGCACGCAAAGTGACGAAGAGCCCAAGAAGCTTCTCCACATCATCAGGCGTAAACGTTGGAATAAACTTCTGCTCGACACGAGGAAGTTTGAAACGTGTCGTTATCGGCTTCTCTATCACGCTCTCATGCTCCAGCCACCGGCAGAAGACCAGCACGACGTTACTATAATAGTATACGCTTCGATCACTGAGTGTGCCCTCACCACATAGTAACGGAGAACCTTGCAGGTAACTCACCCACTCTCGCAGGTGCATGAGTTGCAAATCATCGGTGTCCATTACCTCATAGGTAGCTTACAGCCATTCGGCAAAACGCCGAGTTATCCTTCGGTAGTCCCTAATAGTATAGGAGCTGCCGTTGTCTATCTTATGAACCGTTAAGAAATCCCGTATCGCCGCCAGTATGTTCATGAGACCACCTCCGTATCAACATCAGATTGAGTATTGCCGTACCTCTTTTGCTTTTTTCGTACCTCTAGCAAGAAGTCTCGCTGTTTCGACTGCAAGTACTCTGGCCCTACCTCAGCAAGCCAGTGCAGCACCAAAGACACATCCGTATCCTGACTGACATACTCACCACCAAGCCACGCCGCCAGCGTCGACATAGCCAATGGTTGAGGCTATCCCCCGCTCAAGGTTCTTCTCTCGTATACGCTTACGCACCAGAGACCCTAGCTCATTATCAGCATCCTCAGTGAATGCCGTCTGCACCACCACCCACGCCGGATGTACCGGCCAGCGCGAACGGGTGCTATCCTCACTCGGCAGCACATAGCGCAACCAGCCATCAGGCAAACCATCCTCACCACCAGCACAATGGCCCGCCGCATACTCCCACAAGCGTTGCATCTCATCCAGGAGATCATAGGCCCACTCGATACCAACCTGATGTAGGAATTCCCGCTTGAAACGGAACTCGACCCGCCACACATCCGACTCTCCGTCCCACGTGCCGCCGTGAAGTCCCTCGACACCCTTGCGCCACAAGTCATAGAACCACGTCTTCTGTGATTTCTGCTTAATCTCCAAGGTCTTGTTATAGATGCTGCATGAAATGGAACTCCTATGCTTACTGAAGGCGAGGGTAGAAACACGGTGACAATCTAGTGAGACACTATCGGCACCATAGAAGACCTCATTCTTACGCACTCGTGTCACGAAGTCCGTTTCATAGTTGCACTGCGAGAAGTCATAGCCAACCACATCCGCACACAGATGCACTTCTGAGACTTGCAGGTGAATGCACTCCCCAAAGATCGACATAAGGAAGCTATGCACCTTGGTTAAGGCATCACCACACCACGTTTGCGACCAAAGGAACTCAGAGGAGAAACGCACTTGTGCAATCACATCATTGAACCGACCACGCGAGACTACCAGCGTGAGCAAGCGCGAGGTTAAGAGCCAACGCCATTGCTTGCCCGCTCCGTGTGGTTCCACAAAGAGCAGCCCACGAGATGCGCAACGAGGTCCTAGCAGGTAGCGAACAAGCGTAGAAATATGCCTCCTTAAAAGGGAACAAAGAACCATTCCCATGATTTAAGGAGGACCTATTGAGTAGTATCACCGATTTTCCGGGAAGTCA
>WNGM01001613.1_pt1 | contig 30549 bp, 27 predicted proteins | sample 5400571 | NCBI WGS metagenome assembly WNGM01 (sample SAMN13153378, study PRJNA577476) | soil metagenome | isolation source: 100 cm soil or saprolite under Garry oak tree replicate 2 | place: USA:California | collected 2016-06-15 | reverse complement strand
GGTGATAAAGAGATCGGCGACAAAATCAACAAGATCATCGCCAGGCTCGCCGAGGCCAACGACCTCAAAGGCGTGATCGATGTGGCCGACTTCAACGACGCCGACAAGCTGGGCAAGGGCAAGGAGATGCAGGATCGTCTCTCCAACCTGGTCGCGATATTCGAGAATCCTGCCCTTAATTTCCGCAAGAACCGCGCAGAAGGCGACGACATACTCGGGGACGCCTACGAATATCTGATGCGCCACTTCGCCACCGAATCGGGCAAGAGTAAGGGGCAGTTCTACACCCCCGCCGAAGTCTCCCGCGTCATAGCCAAAGTCATCGGCATCAACAAGGCCAAAAGCCAGAGCCAGACCATCTACGATCCGACCTGTGGCTCCGGCTCGCTGCTGCTCAAGGCTGCCGACGAATCAAGGACCGGTGTGACTATCTACGGGCAGGAAATGGACAACGCTACCGCTGCGCTGGCCAAGATGAACATGATCCTGCACGACAACCCCACGGCCGAAATCTGGCAGGACAATTCGCTCTCCAGCCCGTACTTTAAGCAAGAGAATGGCAACCTCAAGGCATTCGACTTCGCAGTAGCCAATCCGCCCTTCTCCAGCAAGGCGTGGAGTAATGGCTTTGACCCTGCCAACGATCTTTATCAACGTTTTGCAGATGGCGTGCCACCCAGGAAAAATGGTGACTACGCTTTTCTCCTGCACATCATCCGCTCACTCAAAAGCACCGGGAAAGGCGCGATAATTCTACCGCACGGCGTACTCTTCCGTGGTAATGCCGAGGCCGACATCCGCACAAACATCATCCGCAAAGGGTACATCAAGGGAATCATCGGTCTGTCCCCCAACCTGTTCTACGGTACCGGCATCCCTGCCTGTATCATCGTCATCGATAAGGAAAACGCCGCGAGCCGCACCGGTATCTTCATGATCGACGCCAGCAAGGGCTTTATGAAGGATGGCAACAAGAATCGTTTGCGCCATCAAGACATCCACAAGATCGTAGATATTTTCAACAAGCAGATCGAAGTGCCAAAATATTCGCGCATGGTGAGCGTGGCCGAAATTGCGGCCAACGACTACAACCTCAACATTCCGCGCTACATTGACAGCACGGAACCCGAAGACTTGCACGACATTGAAGCGCATTTGCTGGGTGGCATCCCCAACTACGACATCGATGCGCTGGACCTTTATTGGCAGGTTTTTCCCACGCTCAAGCAGCAACTCTTCGAAGCGGGGCCGCGCCCAGGCTACAGCCAGCTCAGAGTGTATGCCGAGCATATAAAGTCGACCATCTTTACTCATCCCGAGTTTAGGGCTTATATCCAGACGGTGGCTGCACTATTTGAACAGTGGCAAGCGAGCAACATGCCCCAGTTCAAAAGTCTCGACATGGGCAGTCACCCCAAGCAGTTGATCGAAACACTCTCTGAGGATATGCTGCGGGTATTTGCCGAAGCCAGGCTGATCGATAAATACGACGTGTACCAACACCTTATGAGCTACTGGAACGACACTATGCAGGATGACGTGTACATGATTGCCTTGGATGGTTGGAAGGCTAGCGTTGACCTCATACCGCCGCAGCTTATCATCAATCGCTACTTTACTGCCGATCAGCAGAACATTGAGAAGCTAGAAGCTGCCAATGAAGCCATTGCCCGTAAGATGGAAGAGATGGATGAAGAACACGGTGGCGAAGGAGGGTTGCTCGAAGAGGCGAAAAACGAGAAGGGCAAAATCACCAAAGCCAGTATAAATGTACGCCTGAAAGACATTCTAACCGACCCGGACGCGACAGATGAGCGAACAATGCTGAATAAGTATCTCTGTCTCCTTGAACAGGAGATTGAAGCCAGCAAAAAGATCAAAGATGCGCAAAAGGCGCTCGATGCTAAAGTAACCGCAAAATACAAGGCACTGAGCGAGGACAAAGTGAAGACTCTCGTGGTCGATGACAAATGGCTGATTACTCTTGCTGCTGACGTGCAAACTGAACTGAACCGCATCTCCCAAGTGCTTACCGGGCGTATCAAGGAACTGGCCGAGCGCTACATCACACCGCTGCCCAGGCTCACGGAGGAAGTGGAAACCCTCTCTGCTCAGGTGCATGAGCACCTGAAGAAGATGGGGTTTGTATGGTAAGTGAAACGTGGAGACAGCTTTCACTCGGTGAAGTAATCACGCTCCAGCGTGGTTATGATCTTCCACATAAAGAACGCAAGTCAGGTACTGTTCCTATTATTTCGTCGTCTGGCGGTATCGACACGCACAATGAATCGAGAGTGGCAGGTCCTGGTGTTGTAACCGGGCGTTACGGCACTATTGGGCAGGTATTCTTCGTCACAGAAGATTTCTGGCCGCTCAATACAACGCTTTTTGTAAAAGACTTCAAAGGTAATGATCCATTATTCATATCCTTCCTATTACGCACGATTGATTACCACTCTTACAGTGGCAAGAGTGGCGTTCCCGGAGTAAATCGTAATGATCTTCATGAGATCGCTTTAAGCCTCCCTTCTCTCCCCGAACAACGCGCGATCGCCGCCACCCTGAGTGATGTAGATGCTCTGATTATGTCGCTGGACCGACTCATCGCCAAGAAGCGTGATATCAAGCAAGCTACTATGCAGCAACTTCTCACTGGCAAGACGCGGTTACCAGGGTTCAATGAGAAGTGGGAGGTGAAGAAGCTTGGGGAGATTACAGAGGTTGTCATGGGACAATCTCCTGTGGGCACTTCATACAACCGAGATGGTAATGGTTACCCACTAATCAATGGTCCAACAGAGTTCACAGATAGGTATCCTATTAAAATTCAATGGACTAATGAACCAACAAAGTTTTGCAAGAAGAAGGATATTCTAGTTTGTGTAAGAGGAAGTTCAACGGGCAGGATAAATATCGCTAACGATGACTATTGTATTGGCAGAGGCATTGCTGCAATACGAGCTAAGGCTGAAGTAAATACAGAATACATCACATTTCAAGTGGATTGGGCGGTAAAAAATATCCTTGCTTTAACTACTGGCTCTACTTTCCCTAACATTGATGGTAAGTCAATAAGATCAATCGAGTGTCCACTTCCCAACTTCTCAGAACAGCAAGCAATTGCCAATATTCTCAGTGATATGGACGCTGAAATCGCCGCGTTGGAGCAAAAGCGCGACAAGACTCGGTCTTTGAAGCAAGGGATGATGCAGGAACTGCTTACTGGGAAGACGAGGTTGGTATGAGCACAGTTGGCCAGAGGGAGCGTGCCACCCAGGACCGTGTGGTCAAGTTACTTAATAAACAACTGGGATACCAGCACCTGGGCAAATGGAATGAGCGCCTGGACAACAGTAATATCGAAGAGTTTGCTCTGCGCCGCTTTCTGAAGCGGCAGGGGTATAGTGACTCGCTCATCGGCAAAGCTTTATACGAACTCAATAAGGTGGCCGGGGATCAGACCAGGAGCTTCTACGATATTAACAAGGCGGTCTATAGTTTGCTGCGCTACGGTGTGCCGGTCAAGCCCGACGCGGGTGAAAATACCGAGACCGTCTGGCTCATCGAGTGGAAAAACCCACTCAATAACGACTTCGCTCTTGCCGAAGAGGTAACCGTGAAGGGCGAACACAGCAAACGGCCCGATGTGGTGCTCTATGTGAACGGCATTGCGCTCGTCGTGCTGGAGCTGAAGCGCTCGATCGTGTCGGTGAGCGAGGGCATTCGCCAGAATCTGGACAACCAGAATAAAAAGTTTATCCAGCCCTTCTTCGCGACGGTACAGTTGAACATGGCAGGGAACGATACCGAGGGGCTGCGCTATGGGACCATCGAAACCCGCGAGAAGTATTACCTGACCTGGAAAGAGGAGAGCACGATCGAGAACCCGTTAGACCGCTCTCTGATACAGCTCTGCGAGAAGCAGCGCCTGCTGGAGATCGTTCACGATTTTGTGGTCTTCGATGCTGGGGTGAAGAAGATCTGCCGCCCCAACCAGTACTTCGGCGTACTTGCCGCACAGGAGCGCGTGCGCAAGCGGGAGGGTGGCATTATCTGGCACACCCAGGGCAGCGGCAAGAGCCTGACAATGGTCTGGCTGGCCAGGTGGATCCGGGAGCACGTGCAGGTTGCTCGCGTGCTGATTATCACTGATCGCACCGAGCTGGACGAGCAGATCGAGAAGGTGTTCAAGGGGGTCAACGAAGAGATCTACCGCACGAAAAGCGGACAGGACCTCATCAACAGGCTCAACGCCGCCACTCCCTGGCTGTTTTGCACGCTCATCCACAAGTTCGGAGGCAAGGAAGAGAGCGACATTACAGGTTTTATTGAAGAGGTGAAAGGCAGTGCGCCGCCCGACTTCAAGGCCAAAGGCAATATCTACGTCTTTGTCGACGAGTGTCACCGTACGCAGTCGGGCGATCTACACGATGCAATGAAGCAGCTCCTGCCCAACGCGATGTTTATTGGCTTCACAGGCACGCCGCTGTTGAAAGCCGACAAGCAAAAAAGCATCGAGGTCTTCGGTACGTACGTCCACACCTACAAGTATGACGAGGCGGTCGAGGATGGAGTGGTGCTGGATTTGCGCTACGAGGCCCGCGACATCAATCAATATATCACAGCCCAAAAGAGGATCGACCAGTGGTTCGAGGCGAAGACCAGGGGCTTGAACGATGTTGCGCTGGCCCAACTCAAGCAGAAGTGGGGTACGATGCAGAAAGTACTCAGTTCACAGTCGCGGCTGGAAATGATCGTGGACGACATCCTGTTCGACATGGAGACGAAGGACCGCCTGCTCAGCGGACGAGGCAATGCCATGCTGGTTTCGGGCAGCATCTACCAGGCGTGTAAATTCTACGAGCTGTTCACCTCGCAGGGATTTGACAAATGTGCCATCGTGACTTCGTACAAGCCGTCGATTTCTGACATCAAGGGCGAGACCACCGGTGAAGGCTACACGGAGCGGCTGAGGCAGTACGACATCTACAACAAAATGCTGGGCGACAAAACCCCCGAAAAGTTTGAAGAAGAGGTCAAGAAGAAGTTCATCGAAGAGCCCGGCCAGATGAAGCTGCTGATCGTCGTGGACAAGCTTCTGACCGGCTTCGACGCGCCACCGGCCACCTACCTCTACATCGACAAGCAGATGCGCGATCACGGGCTGTTTCAGGCAATCTGCCGGGTGAATCGCCTGGACGAGGAGGACAAGGATTACGGCTACGTCGTCGACTACCAGGATCTCTTTAAGAGCCTCGAGCGCTCAATCCACGACTACACTTCGGAGGCGCTGGACGGCTATGACAAGGAAGACGTGGCGGGGCTGCTGAGCGACCGCGTAGCCAAAGGCAGAGAGCGGCTAGAAGAGGCCCGCGAGGCGATCAAAGCCCTCTGCGAGCCGGTCGCTCCACCCAAAGAGACGGTAGACTATCTACGCTACTTCTGCGCGAAAGACACGAGCGACAAGAACGCACTCAAAGAGAACGAACCCAAACGCGTTACGCTCTACAAGCTCACGGCAGCACTGATCCGCGCCTTTGCGAACATTGCCAACGAGATGCCGGAGGCAGGTTACAATCCACAGGAAATTGAGCAAATCAGGCAGGAGGCGTTGGATTATGAAAACGTTCGCAGAGAGATCAAACTGGCCAGCGGCGACTACATTGACCTGAAGGTGTACGAGCCGGCGATGCGTCACCTGATCGACACCTATATCCGCGCGGAAGAGAGTAAAAAGATCTCGGCCTTTGACGACATGACCTTGATCCAGCTCATCGTGGAGCGAGGCGAGAGCGGACTCAACGACTTGCCGCAGGGCATTGTCAAGAGCAAAGAAGCGATGGCCGAAACTATCGAAAATAACCTGCGCAGGCTTATCATCGAAGAGATGCCGATCAACCCGAATTACTACGAAAAGATGTCAGAACTGCTTGATACCCTGATCGAGGAGCGTCAAAGCCGGGCACATGAATACGAGCAGTATCTGGCTAGAATCATTGAACTCGCCAACCAGGTGCAAAACCCGACCAGCGTAGCCTATCCAAAATTGCTGAATACCCGCGCCAGGCGGGCGCTGTACGATAATCTTGGAAAAGATGAGCAACTCGCTATCACCCTGGATGCTGCCATCCAACGAACGAAAAAGGATGGTTGGCGTGGCAACAAGATCAAGGAGCGGGAAGTCCGGTATGCGATCCAGAGGATCCTGCAAGATGAGGCCCTGACAAATCAAATCCTTGAAATAGTGAAGAAGCAAGATGAGTACTGAGAAGCACCAGATTATCGTAAGTGATCTTGTCGTTGACGTGGTTCGCAAGGACATCAAGAACCTTCATCTTGCCGTCTATCCACCGGCCGGCCGGGTACGGGTAGCCGCACCATTGCGAGTAAATGATGAGGCTGTACGCCTCTTTACCATTTCCAGGCTGGCATGGATCAAGCGCCAGCAGGCGAAGTTTGAGAGCCAGGAGCGCCAGTCAGCACGAGAGTTTGTTAGCGGCGAGAGCCACTACTATCAAGGGAACCGTTACTTGCTCAATGTGATCTACCAGAAGGGCTCGCCACAAGTAATCATTCGCAACAACAAGACCATGGATCTCTACGTGCGACCCGGCAGCGACACCCCTGAGCGGGAGCGCGTACTGAACGCCTGGTATCGCCGGCGGCTCAAGGAGGAGATTACTCCCCTGATCGCTAAATGGGAAGCGGTTATCGGCGTCAAGGTGGCCGAATGGGGTGTGAAACAGATGAAAACCAAATGGGGCACTTGCAATATTGAGGCACATCGCATCTGGTTGAATCTCGAGCTTATCAAGAAACCTGTACACTGCTTAGAATACATCATTGTCCATGAAATGATTCACCTGCTCGAGCGCCTTCACAACGATCGTTTCGTTGGCTATATGAACAGTTTCATGCCCCTGTGGCAATACTACCGTGAGGAGCTGAACCGGGCGCCGCTGGGCGAGGAGTTGTGGGAATATTGAGGGTTATGATATCGCCCGTCTACATTCGACGTTACAGTATGTCAGTCCGCTTGTTTTTGAATATGTCAATGAGTCAAAGATGAGCTAATATCCAACTTTGGAGCCTCCATCTTTTCGGGTCAATTCCACCAAAATGCAAGAGTCCATATTGGAACACAGCGCGAAAGAATCCGCCCGCAAAAAAGCATGAGGAAAAGTAAACAATAGTATTGTGTACTTGTCACAAGTTGTCACAAGTTGTCAAACATGTGGTATACTTAGGGGTGTATGAGGGCCAGGTGGGATTCAAACCCACGATCCACCCTACGTCCAATAGGTTGCTTTATTCACTAAGCTACTGGCCCATGAGAGAAGTATTCCGAGGCTTTTGATGGCAGTCGTAAGCCTCGGAACTTTTTATGGGCGGTACATATCTTCTTCCATCTCTATTTCTGTCGGTGGGTCTTTTAACTCGAAGAGCATATCTACATTTGCAGCGACCGCCTTTAACCATTTTGCGCGTTGTGCCTGAGTCCATGCCTTCTCAGCAAACGGCAACTTTTTAAGTACTCCTTGCATAATCACATATTCCTCTGTTGACATGATTGGCATCCCTTTTACAGGCTGGCTGTCTTGCGGAGTCGATACTTCGTCTGATTCTGACTCGAATTCAGTGTCCTTCGGTTCAGATTTAGGTCTCATGGCTCCATTAGCTGAAGCCGCAGATTTACCAGATTTATTTGTTGTCACACGGGGTCGGGATAACACCTCAGGTGCACCACCTGGTATTAATCCTGCTTCACGACACAGACCCTTGAACAATATAATCATACGGCTACGTTGTGCCTTTGGCTGATACAAACGGAAGGCATTGACATACTGTTGATCGGTTGCCGTTGCAGGATGAAGAGCATTAAAGACGACTGGGTAAGCGTCCCTGAGAATTTGCTCAAGCAAACCAGGGTATTCATCGGAAGGAGCGTTACTCAGCAATTTAAAGGAGTCTGTCAAGTACCCTTCCTCATCCAGTAGTTTGAGGAAGCGTAGTGCTTGCATCGTACGTGTAGCATTCCCTTCGGGTATGCCTATAGTGGTAATCAGTTGTGACGTAACAGGCTCTTTCAAATCTCTCTCTCGTGCATGCCTAATGATCGTAAGAACATTGGCGTAAGGCCCGTAGGGGACTGTTTTCTCCAATTCCATGTTCATTGTTATTCTCTCCTTTATTTCGTTACGTTATAACGGTCACGATTTTGACGAGTGACGATACGCGTGACAATCTGTTACGATTATATGTTACTTCACTGTCCCTGTCAATAGGATTCAATGCCACTTTTGCGAATTCGTCAAATCATTTGCAAACTGGGATAGAGTTAGCTAAACTTGAGGGTAGAACTGAACATCCTTTCTAGTGGTAACTGGTTACCAAAGGAGATGAATAGCAATGGAAGAACAGCAAGAACCTCGATTGATACAAATCTATGATGGATGGCAGGCACATGGTGATGGATGGGCCGTATATGGTGCGACTCAAGAAGAAGCGAGAGAGAATTACTGGAAAGCGGTACAACGCCACAAAGAGATTTTAGCCCTTTCACCCTGGTATAAGCAGGTAGAGGCACAATCAACACCTGAGGAAAGATATGCCTGATCAGAAGAAGGCTGCACTACTCTCAGCCTTCTTCAATTCTGCCTGTTCACGATCACGAGCATAGAACGTAAACAGCGTATCCCATTTTTCATTCATCCGACAAAATAAAATCCACAGTGTCATGATATACCCCTTCCTTGTCGATTATCCAGCATAGCGGTACCCGTCATAGTACATACCATTCTATTGGGATTGTGTCAAGTACGGAAGGTAGGTATCATACTGGTATCCAGTCTGAAGGAGAGAGGTAGTATGACCCGTTTACGAGTGAAGGAAGTAGCACAAGCCAAAGGCTTTACTATGGCAAAGTTACAGCGAGCCGCCGATATCAATCTGAAAACCATACAAGCCATTTGGCACAATCCCCAACATGATGCCTCTTTCAAGACACTTGATAAAATTGCCAAGGTGTTAGGGGTTCCCGTTACAGATCTTATTGAAGATGTGCCAGATGAATAATTGGAATTTGTTGTGTTTCAAGTTCGCAACTGCTTTGTATATCTGATATACTGCTAAAATAGAAGCGTGCAGAATACACATGCGAGCGAGGTTCCTGAATGAAACTAGAAATCCGCAACCTGGGAGTTCTTGAAGAAGCTAAGATTGACCTAAAGCCACTGACTATTTTTGTTGGCCCAAATAATGCTGGGAAGACTTGGCTTGCCTATACATTCGCAGGCATTCTAGGAGACTATGGATGGAGTCAATATTTGCGTGCATATATTGCTGGCGATGTTCAGGACCCTTATCCTCGTTTAGATACTGCTATTCAACACATTTTGGAGGAGGGTGATGCCAGGATAGACTTAGTCCAATTTATTGAAGAGCATGGAGAGCTCTATGTCAACAATGTTGCTAAGCTTGCTAAACGGTGGATGCGAGAATTCTTGAGGACTGGCCTTTTCTCTTTTGAACGCTTAGAGATTCATATTGAACTAGCGGAGCTAAAGGAGGAAGCAAAGACAAGGGTATTAAAATATTCCTTGAACACTCTTGAGGAGATCGGTCAAGAAAGAAGAAAAACGCCACTCAACGTCCTAAAAGAAGCAGGAAGCCCAGAAATGTACCTCTACACATCAACAGAGGGAAGCAGTTCAGAGCGACCCCCGCTAAAGGTAATCAAAGACTTAGTAGTGGTGAATATTTTTAATGCTCTTCACAGAGCTTTTTTCACTGATAAGCCTATATTTCCTACTGAAAGAACTACTTTTATTACATACCCATTCAGTGGGGGAAGAAAACTAAATATACGAAAACGTACAACGGATGAAGGGCCTCTAGATGAGCAAGGAGGAAGAGTACTTAGTGCGCCCGTAAGTTTTTTCTTGACTATGATTCAAGCGGCTTTTACGATGGATTCATTCGATAGAGAAGAGAGAGAGGAAAAAGCTGAGAATAATGAGCCTGTCAGAATATACATGCAATGGGCTCAACTGTTAGAGAGAGAAATCTTGCACGGAAATATTGATTTTTCTACGCCAGAGCCAGGCCCCAAGCGAGATCTCCTCTTTCAACCTGTTGATGATATCACTTTAGAGATACCCATTGCTTCTTCAATGGTGAAGGAACTCTCATCATTAGTACTTTACCTCCGTTATTTTGCTGAATTGGGTGATTGGCTCATCATAGATGAGCCAGAGATGAACTTACATCCCGAAGCGCAAGTAAAAATCATGGAGTTTCTTGCTATGCTTGTTAATGCAGGTTTGCGAGTTCTTATCACGACGCATAGCCCTAATATGGTAGATCATCTCGAAAATCTCATAAGAGCAGCAGAATATCAAAAGAAAGATCAGGCATTAATTGCAAAAGAGTTCTTCCTCCATCGTTCTGATGCTTTCATATCACAAGAAGATGTCTCAATCTACCTTGTTGACCATAAAAAAGCAGAGAGCATTCTTCTAGAAGAGGGCAAAATAAACTGGGGAACCTTTGGTGACGTGAGTGATCGGGTTGCGAGGATACATTACCAGTTATAAATGGAGGCATTGTGCCGTTTAGTGTCCTACTTTTAACCGCAGCAAGTCCTGAAAGACACCTTTCTGGCTATGGTGGTGATAGGGTGAGAATGCAAGGTGATCTTTTACCAGATGAGCTTGTACTTTTCTTTGACAAAATAGATAGTGATTCAGTACGCAATAGCTTAGGTATGGCAAATAAATGTTGCGATGGAATTATTTTTCATTCTCATGACAAGCAGGTGATCATCTGCTTAGTCGAGATGAAGAGTGATGATTTGGGCAAGGCAGAAAAACAGGTCAAAGATACCTATGAGCATCTTCGTAAGATGCTGAGTGCCGAGTGTATGCACTGCAAAGATAAACTACCTCAAATTATCTGGCGAGCGTATATCTATCGCTCAGGTGGAGGGCCGAAAAAGGATGCTGAGGCTTGCGTAAGAAGCTTGGAGAAGGCTGGATTTAAGAGTGGAAATGTTGCAGTGCTAGGTAATCCTGACATCACAGAGTTCCTTCGAGAAGGAATCTCCAATTGGAGACAGAAAGCCTCTAAACGTCGTACCCACTAAAAGCAATCAACAAATACTCTACATTCTGTGCAGCCCCCTGACTTTGTGTGCAAACGCCTCTTGCTGTGCAAAGCCTCCTGACGAAAAAGAGGCGAGAAAAAGAAGAGAGCCTGATAGAGCAAAGGAGCAAAAGAACATGTCAAAGCGCAAGAAGAAGCAGCCTACACCGGGCGACGTGATGGTGATCATCGGGATTGCAGCATTGATGGGATTAGCTATTCGCGAGCAATGGCAAATGCCGCCAGAGGAGCGGACATGGCACGGAACACTCTATGGCATTCCCTACGATTTTCGCCGACCGACCATTGAGCGCCTGCGCGAAGCGTTTTGGAATAAGGATACAGCGCGTGTGCTGGTTCCGAACGCCTTCGGCATGGGCTGGTCGATCAACTTTTACCCATTGATTCATCCGCCAACTAATGAACTGGCTCTATAGGCTATGTGATCTCCTTCACGAGTTCTGAAGGATACACCTGTTCTGTCAAGAAGCGGCGAAAGGCAGCGTTCCCCCCTACGGGATAGTCAAGCAATTCCATAGCCTTGCGCAGTTTCGCGATATCCATAGTATCCGGCTCAATACCTGCTTCAGGATACATATGCTCGGCTAACCATTGCTCTGCCTTTTCTGGGGTAAAAATCATCTCAGAGGAACAATAGAACGGTTGTTCCTCAGAACACGATGCCTTCCTACGTTTCGCCGTGCGGGCTAACGTTCCTCGAACGATCCTGCGGTTGGCGTCGCCCTGATGCTGATCGCGAACTTCCGCACGAGGGTGAGCAGGCGTTCAGGCTGCTCGATCTGCGGAAGGTGACCGGCTTCTGGGATAAGTTCGAAGCGTGCATCAGGGAACGCTTGGGCATAGGCACGTCCATACTCAGGGTCGATCACGCGATCACTCACTCCCCACACCACGAGGACCGGGATGCTCACCCGCTTGAGCCGTCGCCTCAGCTTGGGATCACCCATGCCCTGTCCCTGATCATAGACGTAGAGCGCCCGGACGTTTGCAGCGCGAGCCTGGACCTGTTCCGGGGTCACGGTCGCCGGGTCGACACGGAAGGCTGCCGGATTGTGGAAGCTGAGGGCCGCTAGCTCATCAGGAGTCAAGGTGGACACATCAGCAACGGGATGCCCCTCCACCTGAATGCCGCCAGCGTCGACAAGCACGAGACCGCGAAGCCGCCGTGTGGTATCGCGCAAGGCCATGGCCGACGCGACCCAGCCACCCATCGAGGAGCCGATGACCAGGACATCATGCAGGTCGAGCCGTTCGAGCAGGTCAAGGTAGGCGAGGGCGAGATCATCAATACTGTCGAACCACTCCGGGCGCGGCTCGCCCGCAAAGCCAGGGTGGGTCGGCACCAGGACGTGCGCCTTGTCCAGACTGGAAGCGATGCCAGCCACGGTCTGCGGGCCACCACCACCATGCAAGACCAGAATGGGACGACCGCTCCCGTACTCATCGACGCGCACAGTCAGGCCATCGGCGAAGGACTCTCTTCGCGTTCTGGGAGAAGAAGGGAAAGTGCTCATGTGCTTCATCCTTTCTGTTGGATCCCGCTCCATCGGAAGTATCACGCCGACGAGAGAGCCGTGACCCTTTGTGTGTTGCTCAAGTAAGCAACACGGAGTAAAAAACAACTAAGAAACCACCTCAGTGTCGTAGTGAGCCATCAATTCAATCAACTGTGGCGAACTGGGAGCAATACCTTCCTGGAGAAGCTGGCTCATTTCTTCAAAGTAGCGAATATAGCGCGGAGGCGTAAACGTGTTGAGGAAACGAGCTGGCTTGTCAGTCGGATTGCTGAAGGTATGCAGGGCCCCAATGGGTACCATCACGAATGTTCCTGCACTGGCTCGCACGGTTTCGGCACCTGCCAGAAACTCCAATTCGCCTTCGAGGACGTAAAAGACCTCTTCATGCGCGTGATGGATATGAGGTGGCGGCGCGGGAGCATGAGGAGGCACGGCAAATTCAGCGACGCCCAATGTTCCCCGCGTATGGGTCCCATCCTCCTGGACAACCATCTGAATAGGGCCGAGAGAAATCCTGTGCCCTTCTCCCGGCTTCAGAACGCGAATACTCATAAAAACTTCCTTTCTTTGTTGCTTGTGTGAGCAAGCAACAATGCCGAGAAAAAAAGAGGGAGGAGAGAGGCGGTGCAAAGCCATGCTGGTGGTGAGGCTGACTCCTGCCCCTGTTCCCAGAACGTTACCCCCTCGCGGGTCGTCTTCCCATCTGCGCTTCGCGCGCCACAAAGAGCGCTCTCTTCCCTCAGCTTCTGAGCAACCCATGCAGCATCTGCGCGAGCAAGTGATACGCTGCATCCAGATCGAAGCTGGGGTCCATGATCTTTTGCAACGCCAGCCCATCAAAGAGAGCGAGCAAGAGAGCCGCCAGCACCGTTGGCTCCAGAGAGGAACGCTTCACTCCTTCTGTTCTCTCCAGATTCTCCATGACCGTTGCCATGACCGAGCCAATTTCCTCCCGTCGCTGGGCCAGTCGTTCTCGCACTGCAGGTGCAATGATGGGATTGTGGAGACCAAGGGAGAACGACTCGTAGCGCAGGCGATAGATCTCCGGTTCCTGCTCAACCCGTTCAGAGAGTTGCGTCAAGAACACGCCGAGAGATTGATCGGCAGGCACCTGCTGGATAAGGCGTTCCATTCTTTGATGGAACTGCCGACCAGCCGCTTGCAGTGCTTCCACGAGCAAGGCATCCTTCCCACCAAAGTAATAATGCACTAGCCCAGGGGCCGCCTGAGCTTCACGGGAGATTTCCCGGAGGGTAGTTGCATCATATCCCTTCTCCGCCAGCACCTTCGAGGCTGCGGCGATAATGCGTTCTTTTGTGTGTTGCTGTTCCTCTGAATGTTCAGATGCAGTGTGTTGATTGCTCATGCAAGCAATATACCATACCTGAACGAAAATAGCAAGACTTCGCCTCAGGAGATTTTGGAGGTATGGCAAAAACTGCCCAATTCCCCCCACATTCCGCAGTTTCAAGGAGACAAAAAATAGAATTGTTGGTAGGGGAGCCAGGTAAATCGAGACGACTTTGTTTGTAGGAGAGCACGATTCGAGAAGTTTTTTCTGATCGACTTGTGGTATCCTGTTTCTACACGACATGCGGCAAACAGAAAAAGGAGCAAGAAGAATGATTCCTGCCACGAATCTCGACCTGTTCGCGGGAATTCCAGTCGCCGACTACGCGGCGGCGCTCTCGTGGTACGAACGGCTGCTGGGCTCGGAGCCCACCTTCTTTCCAAACGACACAGAGGCCGTGTGGGAGCTTGCGGAGCATCGGTACGTGTACATTGTGCTCCGGCCGGAGCACGCTGGCCACGCCATGCACACGATCTTCGTCGATGCCCTCGATGCGCTCGTCGCGCAGATAGCCGATGGGGGACTCTCGCCTTTTGAGCGGGAAACCTACTCCAACGGCGTGCGCAAGATCACGTACCGCGATCCCGACGGAAACGAGATCGGATTCGGCGGCGCTCCACTGTAACCGGCTTCCGGCCAAGGCGGCGAAAGGCGTGGGCGACATTTTCACCACGCAGCGCGTTTATCGAACCTGCGTAAAGAACAGCAGTTCTGAAGGATACACCTGTTCTGTCAAGAAGCGGCGAAAGATATTCAATCTATCGGGACCTTGTAGCCAGGGTTTCATCAACTATCTTCCATAGAAATACGTGAAGATATAGGCTTCCTGGAAAGGAACCTTCAAGTACTCTAGAAACCTGAGCGCCGCTTCATCGGGTATCATCAAATACTTTATCAGGTATTGCACCACCTCTTGGTCAGAGCGTCCTTCGTGCAGCAGAAAGGCAGCGTTACCCCATACAGGATAGTCCAGCAATTCCATAGCCTTGCGCAGTTTCGCCATATCGATACTATCCGGCTCAATACCTGCTTCTGGATACATATGCTCGGCTAACCATTGCTCTGCCTCTTCTGGAGTAAAAATCATCTCGCAGGCAGAGCTGGCAATACCTTCGCTGATCACCGATTGCGGGCCGATAATCGGGAAGATCGCCTGCTCGAGGTACCCACGTTCTCGGAACAGGCGCTGCTCTTTCAAGACAAATTCAGTGTGATGACCAGGATAACATTCGTGGCACATGAAATCCATTAAGCCATTCAAGTCGGTGGGCAGGTCTGTGTTCAACTCCACTCGGGAGCGGTAATTGCCCAGGTACCAGTTTTCCCCGATAAAGACCTGATCGCTCACCGTCTGCATCTCAATACCTTCACCAGCAGGCAGATTTACAAAGGCCTGGGTACGACGGCGAGCTTCGGCTGCTGCTCGCTGCATAAAGTTCAGTAGCAAACCGGACTTTTCCAGCTCTGTAACCGATCAGGTAGACTTCCATCACCCGGAAGCGCTTCATCGAGTAAGGCAAGTCCTTGCTCGAACTGGGACTCGGGTATCCGTTCGGGGTGAATGTCGAAGCAGCGCTGCACCTCTTCTTCCAGGGAAAAGGTCTCGCCATTCAGCTTACGACAGACAGTTTCCAGTGCAACGAGCTGTTTTTCCAGGTAGGTTGCTCGGTGTGCTTCAAAGCTCTGCCCAGCTAGAGCATCTTCAAGGGCCATTGCATCTCGAACCAACTCATAGGGAGACCTTTCAGCTTGTGCTTCTGCTTCAGCCTTCCATTCTGGTGGGCCATAGTAGTAGTCGACGAAACGGCTCTCCGTGAATTTCCGAATAGCTTTGTCTATATGAAATGCGAGAAGTACATATTGCCTGAACCATTGCTCATTCATGGATCTATCCATTCATTGAAAAGCCTTATTCAAAGGCCAGGTTTTTTGCGCACAAGGATTGCCTTAGACCTCTCAGGAGAAGTATACCAGATAAGGCCCTGAGGAGGTATTTTTTTAATCGGTTTGTCAAATACACTGAGGTGAAGTTCGAGGGAGAATGGAATATCTCCGGAGCCCTTCCACTGTTTCTCACCCCACCAGGGTTTGTCACGTACTCCACCCCAATTGGGACTGGCGGCCCTGGCCCGGGCGGTTCCTCTTCTGTCACCATTACTCGCTCGGACGGCAAAGTCCTCGCCATCTCTGTTGACTGGTCGACGACTTACCTTTCATGTGCGGTTGGTGAAGATGTCATCATCTTTACCGCAGAGCCAGGCCAGGCGAGTGACGGGCCTTTCAAGTGATGTCTCGAAAGATTAAGGCTGCTTCCCAGGCAGGTGGAACGCATACACGTTGAAGTCCTCTGAGCCAACGTAGACTACGCCGTTGGCCACCGTTGGTGAGGAGACGATGAGGTTCCCCGAGGTGTAGCTCCACAGCCTGGTTCCGGTCTTCGCATCCACCGCATATACACTGTCGTCTTCCGAGCCAATGTAGACCACCCCATGAGCCACCGCTGGCACGGTGTAGATGACGTTCCCAGTGGCGTAGCTCCACAGCTTGGTCCCCGTCCTGGCATCCAGTGCATACACGCTGTTGTCATACGAACCAATGTAGACCACGCCGTTGACTACCGCTGGCGAGGAGTAGATAAGGGATCCCGTGGGGTAGCGCCAGTCGAGGGTGAGCCTGGACACATTGGTCCTCGAGAGCACGTTCTCGTAGGGGTTGGTCCGGCTCTGAGCCCGATCGTAGCCAAACTGGGACCAGTCGGTGTTGACCCGGAAGGTGCGCGAGGCAGTCAAGCCACTGCGCCGACCCGTTGCCTGAATGCTCTGCCAACCGGGGAGGGCCGTGGCAGGAATAGTGATGCCGAGGGAGAAGCTTCCCAGACGACTTGTCCTGGTGCTGCCCACGATCGTCGTGTGATCAAAGGTGGCGATAACGGTTTCGCTGCTGCCAAAGCCGCTCCCCTTGACGGTCAGCGTCGTAGTGGGTGGGCCGGTGACCTTAGAAAGCGTCATGGATGCCCTGGCGGGAGCAGCGTGGACAGGCAGGTGCGTCACGCTCTCGAGCGTGAGATTGAGTGCGAGGACCACCAGTAGAGCGAGCCCGATGATCATCCGGCGAGAGAACAGAGCGTGCATACCAATACCTCATTTCGTCGAACGTAGTTCTTGCATCTTTGTGCAGAGAAGGAGGAAGGAAAGCAGGTGTTCTTCTCAATCGCTGCGGAGAGATGTACCCATCTCTTGACCCATTATCTATCCCTGTGTTTATGATAGGGCGGTAAAGCAGAGATGAAACGGTCACTATTCAGGTCACCTCATAAAGCCAGTATACAAGGGGCTCCAAATGGTTGCATATCGTCAATGTATATTGCGATCGTTTTTCGTCAATCTCCTTCTCTCCATAAGCGATGAGGCGTTGCGCGAGAGCAGGGGCAATTCGATGTCCCGGGTTGTAAGCCCGCTATCACCGAATATCGTGGGGCATATACCGAATGAGGACTCCCCTAGCATTGAGCCATTCGATCCACGCAACGGGCTGCAACCATTCGTCACGAGTTGCTGTTCTGACTTCTAAGATGCCTTTTCGCCTGCGGGCCCGTGTGATCTTCCGTCTCCTGGTCTGGCCTTCGATCTGTGCATAGGTTTTGTAGTGCTGGCACAGCAGGTTAATGTCCCTGACAGTGACCAACGCGAAAGCTTTCTCCATCGAGTGTTCTCCTCCATTACTCATAACATAGCATATCACGCGTGTATCTCCTGATAGCAACTATCCCAATGAGATTCCATGAAAACCACTTTCATTCGAGGTGTGACTCGTTTCCTCATCGATCGATCACGATCTATAACCATGTAATAGAGGATTTAGATCTATAGCTATTACGTGTTGTCATTCCGTCTCACTTTCTCTCTTCCTTCCATATTACATTTCGACGCACCGGCGTCGAGAGTACGCACAACGCAAGGAGATGCAAATTAGTCGGAGCAAGCACGGCACGGAGGGTAGACGATCCGGGCATAAGCAAGAGTCGTCATCAGGGCATGAGCAGGTCCACCTGATCAGTGAAGGCGAACTCTGCCTCGATCTGATCAACAGTGAGCATTTCGACTACCGTGGCCGAAAGGGCGTTCAGGACAATCTCGCCAATCCAGAGTGGGTTACAGCCTTTGCACACCACTGGCATCTGCCCGTCACGTCTCCACCCGATGCCCTGGCGCTGGCGGCGCTGCGCGCATTACGGGCCCTGCTACATCAGATGTTCGAAGCGGCTGCCACCGGGCAGTCAGCAACCGACGCCCAGCTCAGGGAACTCAATGCCTTTCTGGCGCTGACGCCGGTGATGCGGCAGGTCCAGCGCAGCGGCACCGGGGTACGCCTGCAGACCATCATGCTTCATGAGGGCTGGACCGCCGTGGCATCTCAGATCGCCGCTTCCTGGGTCGATATACTAGAAAGAATCCTGCCGGCACGTTTGAAGGTGTGCGCCAATCCCGACTGTCACTGGGCGTTTATCGATCAGAGCCATAATCTGAGTCGGTGCTGGTGTCGCCAGTGGGCTTGTGGCAATCTGGTGAAGGTGCGACAGTTTCGAGCTCGGGCGCGAGGCATGCCTGATAGTTGACCGGAGGACTGTTTGCTCTTCCAACGAGGAAAGAGGCTGTCGTAACTCTATCTGTATTTCAGAAGGAGGCTTCTATATGTTGTCGAGAAGTTATGCACGTCTGTTCGCGCTGGCATTAGGCATTCCCCTGTTGCTGGCGCTACTGACTGCCTGCGGGGCAGGCACGACTGCTAGTGGCAGCGCTACCACTACGCGCCCGCCCACGAAGATCCTCCTGACCTACCACGGGCATTCCGACCGGGCTACGGCGGTCGCCTGGTCACCCGACGGCAAGTATGTTGTCTCAGGCTCCCTCGATAAAACCGTGCAGGTCTGGAGCGTCTCTACAGGCAAGACGCGGCTGATCTACCGTGGGCATACAGACGGAATCTTGGCCGTGGCCTGGTCGCCCGGTGGGCGGTATATCGCCTCTTCCTCCTTAGATAACACCATACAGGTCTGGGATGCCTCCACAGGGGCGCACATCACCACCTATCGCGGCCAGAGGCTGCCTGCGCAGACGCTCAGTTGGTCGCCCGACAGCCGCTCGATCGTCTCAGGCTCGCTTGACCATACTGTGCAGGTCTGGCAGGCGACGACGGGGAAACCCATCCTGACCTATCGCGGGCACTCCGCCCCTGTGAATACGGTCATGTGGTCGCCGGATGGCAAGCACATCGCATCGGGCTCCGTTGACACAACGGTACAGGTCTGGGACGCAGCGAGCGGGAAAACGTTGCTGACCTTCCGCGGGCATACGAATCAGGTGACCTCTCTTGCCTGGTCGCCTGATAGCACATCGATCGTTTCGGGCTCCTTTGACAAAACAGTACAGGTCTGATAACGTCGCCGTCGCCCACGTCGACAACTCAAAAGGTGTGCTGCCGGATCTGATCTTCTTCGTAGGCTGGTCACATAACGGCAAGCGCATTGTAGCCGTCACCCAGGAATACTGCGGCGACACGTGCGCGGTGGTGATCACCTGGGATGCGCAGACCGGGAAGCATCTTGTGTTTTACCCGGACGTGGTAGTTTACGCTATTGTCTGGTCGCCCGATGATACACGCTTTGCAAGCGCCATCGAGGCCACGGATGTACAGATTGCGCTAGTGCCGTAAACACAAAACGCTTCAGAAGGCAGGAGGTGCAGGAGGGCGGCCAGCCCTCCTGCCGGAGCGCGAGGTGTCCTCGCACCCTCTCACTCCACTTCGCCGCCGTAGGCGGCAAAACAGGGAAAACAGGAAAACCGAAAAGCCTATTATTTTTGAGCTCGGCTTGACGATTAGCTCCCGAGCATGTATAATGCAATAGTTATAACTGTTTGCAAGGCATGGAACAGGCTGCTAGCATATCCTGTTCCCCGGTAAAGAAGCTAAAGAGCTCTAAGCAATCCTCTATAGAATATTCTCTCCCTGCACGCACGTTCGCACCTGATATCAGCTAGCAGCATTGCTTCCGTCTCCTACGGTCTGCTCCTGGTACTCCCTGTTGGCACTGTGCCTCGAGGGAGCTATACCGCGCCCTCAAGGGGCGCATTGGCCGAAAGGATTTTTTCTTGCCATCTTTTAATGACTTCCTTTTGCAACCCGCGACTCGCGCGGTGCTGGCAAACATGGAGATTATAGAGCCTACGCCTATTCAGGCTGAGGCGATTCCGGCGCTGCTCGCCGGGAATGACGTTGTGGGGCAATCAGCCACCGGCTCAGGTAAGACGCTTGCCTATGGCATCCCCCTGGTGGAAAGGTTAGCCAGGGACAAACGTGTCGTACAGGCCCTGGTACTCGTGCCAACGCGCGAGCTGGCTATCCAGGTAAATGCTGTGCTGGGCAAGCTGGCAGCGAGCCGGCGGCTTTCGACAGCACTGCTGGTAGGAGGACGGCCCTATGGCAGTCAACTCTCAGCGCTGCGCTACGGGTCGCAGATTGTCATAGGCACACCAGGACGAGTAAAGGACCATCTCGATCGCGGCAGTTTAGTGCTGAGCCAGCTGCGGATGTGCGTGCTGGACGAGGCAGACCAGATGCTGGATAGTGGCTTCGCGCCAGCCATTGAAGAGATACTGACAACCACGCCTGACACGCGGCAAATGGCGCTCTTTTCCGCGACCATACCGGACTGGGTTGATAATCTACAGAAGAAATTCCTCAAAAATCCGGTGAAAGTTGCCATTACACCAGCCATGGATGTACAAAGCGCCACTGAGCAGATTGCGTACCAGGTCCCGCAGGCACAGAAAATGGCAGCGCTCTGTACCCTCTTGCATTCCACGGAGGGAGAAAGCAGCCTCATCTTTGGCAAGACAAAATACGGTGTCGAGAAGTTAGGGAAACAGCTCAGCAAGCTCGGGTTTACTGTGGGAACATTACACGGCAACAAAAGCCAGCGTGCACGTGAAGAGGTGCTTACCGCGTTCCGCCGGGGTCAAGTGCAGACGCTGCTTGCCACCAATGTAGCCGCGCGCGGGCTGGACATTACTGGTATATATCAGGTCATCAATTACGAGCTGCCGGAATCGAGCGATCTTTTTACGCACCGGATTGGCCGCACGGGCAGAATGGGGCGACAAGGCAAGGCGATTACGCTGCTGGTGCCATCAGATTTACCCAAATGGCGGCGTATGGCGCGCAGTTTAGGGCAGGCAGTCTCATTGCAGCGGCTCGCTATTGACGAGGAAGCCATTGTGACACCACTGAGTGCTCGGCCAGAGGCTTCAGTAACGCAGGAGGACGAGCAGGATGGCGAGCAGCGGCCGGTACGTGAACGCAAACATTTCTCGCCGGGTCAAGAGCGCGGCAGACGTGCACAACCAGAATATGACAGTGATACGGCATCCGGCATGAAAAGTCGACAGAAAAAGAGAGTTACCAGCGAAACTCCGGCATGGCAGTCAGAAAACTCTACCTTGCCAGAACGTCCATATTCCGGCAAGGCGAGGGATGGCAGGAAAGTAGCAGGAAAGCAGTCCAGCTTCGGGAGAACCACGGGAAAGCATAAAGCACATGCTTTTGCTACTACGGAGCCGCAGCGCCCGGCAGCCAGGAGAAAGCCCAGAGCGACACCTGAAGCACAGGTACGGCGGCCGGCTGCATCAAAGCGTTCTGCTAGCCGCTAGCATTTTCCTCATAAAACGTGAGTTCGACTTGATTATACCATTCATATTGGAGTATACTTTTTAAGGTGAGCAATTCTGTTGCTATTTCGCTTAGTGGAACTTTTTCTCCGCGCCTCTTTACCTCGTTTTGTAAAGTGTTTGGCAACATACTCTTCGCTACTTTTCATGGCGCTTTTTGATAGCTATCAATCAGGAAGCGAGCCCTTCGGAAGACAATGAATGATAGCGGGTCAGCTCTGACTCGAAGAGTCACAGGGCTTGAAACTCACTGAACTGCTTGATGGACGAAGCGGGTACCAGAGTCGAAATGGCTCTGCTTGAGGTCTGGAAACTTCCACCTGACCAGAACATCACGCGGTCCAGTGGCATCACTTGAAGGAGGAAACCATGCCACAGCTCGAGGTACCGCCGGATCACCCGAATGTCCTGGTTGTGACCGGCACGGATCTCTACAACGGGAGCGACGACCCGCGAGACAAACTTCGTACCTTCCTTTACGGACAGACAGCCGAGGTGAGCCAGGGGACGCACGACTTCTGGTGCGTCTTCGGGCTCCCGGCCTCTTCCGCCAGGGGGTTTGGCGAGGGTGGCGAAAGATGGAGCGACGCGTCCCTGACCCCCCGGCCGATGCGTGGGATTGCGAGCATCAGCGCGCCGCCCGACGCCGTACGCGGTGGGAACCCGCCCACGGCATCAGACACCAGCCAACTCGCCAGCCTCCTGTACCCTCTTCACACGGCGCTGCAGGAGGTGGCCCACCACTGGCTGGTGTACCCGGGGCGGCTGAACTTCACCGTGGACGGGCGAACCGAACAGATGGATGTTGACGATTTCATTCACTTCAATCTGGACCAGCCCTTCAGCGGGCCGCTGCTGGCGGGTCGTTCTGCGCTGCACTGGAGCACGTACATGCAGGCCGACGGTTCGCCGATGGACGGCCAGAAGTGGCGCGACCTTGGTCCTGACGAGGGACTCAACCACTGGCAGTGGATCGAGCCGCCACAATTAAGCGTGCAGCCCTCGAACCGGCCGGCGATCGTGCTCACACAGGAGTACAACGACCTCGACCTGATGGCGATGGGGGTCATCACCGCCGACGAGGCATACGCGTCGACCGGTGGCCGCTTCTCCTGGATGGAGCCCTGGTACAGCGCGCCGCTGCCCTTCCTGGCGGGCGTCTTCGTCGCGTTCTCCGCCCAGGACTTTCTCTACTTCGGCTTCGATTCCGACCACCGCAAGTTGGGGGTCTCCCGCACTGATGGGACGCGGTACGGCGAAGCCGACCTCGGTGCTGACTACCACCCGTGGCCGGGGCGAGGCAACACGGGCGTGGCCCTGCGCGTGCTGCATTACGCAGGCGACCCTCTGCGTCAAGAAGGACGCGCAGGGCCACGCCTCATCTTCCAGGCGCGCTTCGACGATTCGGCCCTGCGCCCGACCGTGAGCCCAGCCGACTTCAACGTCTTCGTCGGACCGCTCCCCGCTCAGATTCCCGGCCTGTTCGATGGGTTGAGCGTGCGCGGCCCCCTCGCTGTGCCACCGTCCAGTCCCAACTTCAGCGGCTTTCATACGGTGGCGACGGTCCCCATCAGACAACGGCCGCTCGCCGTCGGCTTGATCACCAAAGCGGCCGTCCCCATCTGGGCCGATGCGGTCTACTCTCATCTTGAGACGCTCACACCACTTGCTGCACCAGGCCCGGGTTCGAGCCCCCACACCGTGTACGCGCTCTCGGCGGTGCCACCGGAGTTGCCGGGCTCGGTCCTGTTCGGCAAGCACCCCAAGGGGCCGCACCTGCACCAGCCGGTGAAACCGCCGGCCCCGCTGGTCCTGCCATGGCAAGGTCGGCTGCGGCTGCGGGCGACCGCCTACGCAGAGGTGACGCAGACCGACCTCCCCGGAGACGATCCGCGCCAGCCTCCCTACGACCACACCGCCACCAGCGACAAAGCGCCGAAGGTCGTGCTCTCCGCCCCGGCTGGGGACTTCGCGTTCGGCACCTCTGTGGCCATGTGGCGCTCGGCCTTCCGGCGCTCGGCGGGTGGTGGCATCGGCGCCAACCCAGCCATTGGGCGTCCAGGTGCGCAGATGTGGGGCGTGGCTCGGTCGCTGCCCGCCACGAACGTCCAGGTCGTCAGCGGCTACGAGCAGCAACCACCCCCGGAGGACACGTACCGCATGGCGTTTATCCTCTGCGCCCCACAGCGCAGCGACATTACCGCCGACGATATCGCCAGCCTCGACCTGCTGCGCGAGTATTGGGACGAGGCGTTCCGCCTATGCACGCGCGGTCGTCGGCAATCGTTCAGTCATCTCTTTTGAGGAATCAGGTATTGCCAGAGCAAGATAAGGGAGGTGATTTATTCCTCAGTTTTGCAGCATCGTCGATTTTCAGGGGTACGCCCGATTAAGATTGGGCAAACGACCGGCTGATGAGATGATGCCATCATGAATGTCACTGCCTAATTCGAATGGGCTTTACACCCATTTAGCGGTTTTCGCGCTTTGGAAAACGGCCTCGATGACTTTCATATTGGCGACAGCGTCCTCAATCGGTGTTGGTACACCGGTGTTGTTGAGGACGGCCTGGGAGAAGGCATCGCCCTGGAGGGTGTACTGGTTGCTAGCTTCTACCTGTATCTCCTCAGTCTCATCGCCGTGTTGATACCAGATTTTGCAGGGCTGGTTGGCAGGAGCGTTGAAGGGTATCTCGATCTCAACCCGGCCTGTGGTGCCAAAAATGTTGACCCGCTGATATGGCACCAACTGTGTTGCGCAGGTAAACGTCGATGTGCCGCGTCCGAAGTCCAGGATAGCGGAGGCAAGGCAGTCGATCTTTAGCTGGGGATCGTACTCGACCGTGCCGAAGACGCGGTTGGGTTCGGCACCAAAGATAAAACGTGCCAGCGAAACCGTATAGCATCCGATGTCCAGCATTCCCCCACCGCCAACATCAACCCTGTTGCGAATATTGTTGGGATCGACCTCATTGTATGAGAAGAAGGACTGAATCGTCAACAGCTCTCCGATGTCCCCTTCCAGAACCAGTTGCCGTGCTCGCTGCCACTGTGGATGGAAGCGATACATGAAGGCTTCCATTACCTTGAGATGTGGATACTGCCTGGCAACATCGACCAGTGTCTGTGCTTCGGCAGAGGTCAGGGCAATAGGTTTCTCGCAGAGTACGTGCTTGCCCGCTTGCAGCGCCTTGATTGACCAGGGAACGTGCAGGTGATTAGGCAATGGATTGTAAATGGCATCAATCTCCGGGTCTGCTAGCAGTTCCTCGTATGAACCATATGCTTTCGGGATACCCAGTTGCGCCGCCGCAGCCTGGGCTTTTTCTGGCGAACGCGAGGCAATGGCCGCAATTTCACAATACGTTCCCTGCTGCATAGCAGGAATGACCTGTCCAGTACCGATAGTGGCAGTGCTGAGCACTCCCCAACGAACTTTTTGCATGACACTACTCCCTTGTTAAGGCATGGTTCAAATGAACGTGACAGTGCCTCAAGCACCAGAAAGGTCCGGCCCTGTCATCCTGAGCGCAGCGAAGGATCTCGCTGCCGGCCGCGAGAGATCCTTCGCTGCGCTCAGGGTGACACGCTACGACTGTTCAAACGGTCAAGAACCTTTCGTCCACATTGAACCTTGCCTAAATATCTGTAACGGTTAGTATATCACCACTTTTGCGATAGTATGAGCATTCGTGCGTTTTCGTGTCCATGCTGTCCTGTTCTGAAAATTAGCAAGCAAACACACTTAATTTTGGGAAGACGCTCAACCTCACAATTTAAGAGCAAGAATCGGAGAGCTTTTTCTCGCGCTTTCTTCTATCATAGGACTAACAAGAAGGAGGAGAGCCATGACTAAACTACGGCCGTTTCGTTTTGGAGTGATCTGCGAGTACATGCAGTCGGCTGAAGAATGGGTGACGAAAGCCCGCCAGGCAGAGGAATACGGCTACTCGACATTGCTGATCCGCGATCACTTCATCAGGGAGCCGTTTGGAGACCAGCTGGCCCCACTCATTGCATTAATGGCAGCGGCCAATGCCACAAAGACGCTCAGAATTGGAAGCCTGGTGCTCGACAACGACTACCGGCATCCTGTGATGCTGGCGAAAGAAGCGGCGACGCTCGATCTTCTCTCCGGTGGACGGTTCGAACTTGGGATTGGGGCGGGCTGGCTCCGGTCCGAGTACGAGCAGGCCGGCATGGTTTTTGAGCCAGCAGGAGTACGCGTGAGCCGCCTGGAGGAGGCCATCCAGGTCCTCAAGGGACTCTTTGCGGACCAGCCACTCACTTTCACCGGCGACCATTACACGATCACGAATCTCAATGGATTTCCCAAACCGGCTCAGCGGCCCCATCCGCCTATCCTGGTGGGGGCCGGAAGCAAACGAATGCTGGCGCTTGCCGCACGGGAAGCCGATATCGTGGGCATCCTTCCCAAAGCGCTTCCGGACGGAACCATTTCCGAGGAGATCGCGGAACGCTTGCCCGCGACGCTTGCCCAGAAAGTCGAGTGGGTCTGTCAAGCCGCGGGTGAACGCTTTGATGAACTGGAACTGAACATGGTGATAACGCCGGTCTTCAGTGAGCATCGGCGACAGCGAGCCGAACAACTCGCGCACGAGCGAGGGTGGAGTGGCATTGCCGTCGAGGACGTGTTGGACATGCCTTCTATCTACATTGGCACTCCCGATCAGATTGTCGAGGATCTGCTGTGGCGACGCGAGCGGTTCGGGTTCTCCTACTTCGTCGTTTCCGACGCGAACATGGAAGCGTTTGCTCCTGTCGTGAGCCGTCTCGCCGGTAGTGAGGGATGATTGCGAGCTTGCTATAATCGAATATCCTTTTGATTTTGTGGTAATAAAGGGAAAGAGGAAATGTACCTCGCTGACGAGTTACCGAACATCTGGTATACTGTTCGGTAACTGGTACCTGAATGCATAGGGTCAAGGAAGCGAGATCATGGGTCAGAACCACCCTGCTGTACAAGAAGATATGCTCATCTATCAACTGGATGGGCAAACGCAAATGATCACACTTGATACATCCGAGTGGTACACATGGCTGGTTACGGCCTCGACCTTCACCTTTCGCAGTCCCTTCGGCACCTTCACGGCACGCAAGGAACGTGCGGGCAACAAGCGTGGCGGATGGTACTGGAAAGCCTACCGCAGGCGCGGAGGAAAACTCCTCTCGGCCTATATAGGCAAGTTGGAATCATTGACGATTGAACGTCTACACTCGGTTGCGGCACAACTGAATAGAGAGAATGGCCTCATGAGTAGCCAGGTGATATACGCCAATACTCCTGGAGGCTTTTCTCTCCCTGCTCTTTCAACTGCTGCTCCAGCGCGAGTATCTCAAGGGGAGCGAACCTCTCGTCTCATGAAGGTTCGTTTCTTCAATCTCCCTTCCCAGCTCACCTCGCTCGTGGGACGCGAACAAGATACAGCAGGTGTATGTGCGTTGCTCCGACGTTCCGAGGTGCGCCTGTTGACCCTTCCAGGCCCCGGCGGCGTGGGCAAAACGCGCCTGGCGCTTGCCGCGGCGGCGGAGCTCTACAATGAGTTTGCTGATGGTGTGCTGTTTGTCTCGCTTGCACCCGTTCGCGACCCCCATCTCGTGATATCCGCCATTGCTGACTTGCTCGGACTGCATCATGGAACGCTAAAGGATGTGCAACACTTCTTACGCAGCCGGCACCTGCTGCTGGTCGTGGATAACTTTGAACAGGTGGCGAGCGCCGCGCCTTTGATCGAGGAGGTGCTGTTAGCCTGTCCTCAGGTAAAGGCGCTTATCACGAGCCGCGCTGTACTCCATCTACAAGGCGAACACGAGTTTCCTGTCCTACCGCTGTCGCTCCCTGATCTCCATACGCTTTCCCAGGTACCGGCAGACGATATTCCCGACCGCTATGCCGCAATCGGGCTCTTCATGCAGCGTGCACAGGCCCTGCTCCCACAGTTCCAGCTCACCTCTGAAAACATCCGTACCATCGCAGAAATATGCATTCGCCTGGATGGGCTGCCGTTAGCGATAGAACTGGCCGCCGCCCGCATCAAGCTTCTCCCACCACAGGCGCTGCTCGCGCGTCTCTCGCAACGCCTCGCGGTACTTACGGATGGAGCGCGAACGCTGCCTGAGCGGCAGCAGACCCTGCGCAAGACGCTCCAGTGGAGCTACGACCTCTTGAACGCCGGCGAGCAGCGACTTTTCCGGCGTTTGTCAGCATTTGCCGGTGGCTGCACCCTGGAAGCCATTGCGGCGGTTTGTGGCCTGGGCGACGTGGGAGGAGAGGACCAGACCTCAGACGTGTTGAGTGTCGTCTCATCACTGCTCGATAACAGCCTGGTATACCAGGTGAAGCAGGAAGCCGAGGAGCCGCGATTGGCAATGCTGGAAACGGTATGCGAGTATGCGCTGGCATGCCTGCAGGAGCATGGTGAAGCGGAGGACATCCGGCGCGCCCACACGCTCTATTATCTCTCCCTGGCCGAGGAGATAGCATTACATTTAATGAATGGAGGACAACAGCTTCGATGGTTGAGGCAGCTCGCGGAGGAACAAGAAAACCTGCGGGCAGCGCTCGGCTTCCTCATCGAACATCAGGAAGTAGAACTAGCCGTGCAGTTGAGCGGAGCGCTGTGGAGGTACTGGGTGAATCGCGGCTACTTCAGTGAGGGACGCTATTGGCTTGCGGCGTCTCTCGGATTACCCCACGCAGGCAAGCGTACACTAGCACGAGCCAGAGCGTTGTGCGGTGCGGGTGATTTAGCATTGCGCCAGGGCACCTATCAAGACGCTACAGCTTTGCTTGAAGAGAGTGTCGCTAGCTACCAGGAACTGGGGGAAACACGTGGCCTTGCCGAGGCCCTGCTCCATCTCGGACTCTCACTGGCCTCTGCGCAGCGATTTTCAGAGGCCCGCGCACTGATCGAGCAGAGCATCGCCCTCAGTCGAGAGGCAGAGGATAGACGGTTACTTGGGCATGCACTGGACAGTTTGGCACGGCTCGCCTGGAAACAAGGTGATATCGAAGCGACACGCGCCCTCGCAGAAGAAAACTTACAGGCGGCTCCGCAGTTGGGCGAAATACGGGCGAAGATCAGTCCCCGCAAGCTGCTGGCAACGGTAGCGCTCGTTCAAGGAGACTACGCCCGCGCGGCAGACCTTGCTCAGGAACTGCTCGCCATCTCCCAGGAAGTAGGCGACAGAGAATCTGAGTTCAGCGCACTCTACACGCTCGGAACTGTAGCATTGCGCCAGGGTGATAACGCGCAAGCGCTCGCCTTGTACAACCGGTGTCTGAACTTCACTTCCGAAACCGGCAGCATGCGCAACAGCAGCATGGCGCTCGCGCGATTAGGAGAGATTGCCTACGAGCAGGGCAACTACACCCTGGCTGCCGAGCGCTATCGAGAGAGCCTCTCCTACGCGGGTACATTCGAGGACAGAGAGGTCGTCGGAGTGACACTTCTCGGGTTGGAACGGGTCGCGAAAGCCGAAAGGCGATACTGGCGTGCAGCGCACTTGCTTGGAGCAGTAGAGACACGGATAAATGTCCGCATCGACCTGGATGCGATGGCCCGCGTAGCATACGAGCGTGACGTGGCGGCCCTGAGAACCTACTTAGGTGATGAGGCATACACACGGGCACGGGACATAGGCAGCAGGATGACACCTCAGCAGGCAGTTGCCATATCAGAACCGGCCCCTGCCGCAACGCTCAATGCATCACCGGTGTATCCTGATGAACTCTCCGAACGTGAGGTTGAAGTTTTGCGTCTCGTAGCAAGCGGCTTGACCGATGTCCAGGTAGCCGATCAGCTCGTCATCAGTCCGCGCACTGTCCAGGGACACCTGCGCTCCATCTACAGTAAGATTCAGGTCAATTCACGTGGCGCTGCAACACGTTACGCGGTCGAGCGCAGGCTTGTTTGAACGATTACCCGCTTTTCTTCTCCTCACGTCGCTCAAAACCGCTTGAAAAGCTTCTCTCCCACTACCGAAAACAGGTAATGCCAACACGTAATTCTGCCGATACGTTACAAAGCCGAGTCTGGTAAACTGCGAACAGAACGACGTTACCGTCAGTGAACAAATAGCAAGAACAAGGAGACAAACCTATGTCAAGAGAACAAAATGAGCTCGTCGCCCGCCGTATCGGTGAGGAGCTCTTCAACCAGGGCAACTTAAGCGTAGCCGACGAGCTGATCGCACCAAATGCCGTCGATCATAATGAACCTTCCGGAACTGATTGCCGCGAACACTTCAAGCACGTCGCCACCATGCTGCGGAGCGCATTTCCCGACCTGCACATGCACGTTGAAGATCTGATCGCCGAGGAAGATAAGGCCGCCATGCGTATCACCATTACTGGCACCCACACCGGTCCAGGCGCATTCTTTGGTATTCCTCCTTCTGGCAAACGCTTCCAGATCCACCAGATGCGCTTTGGCCGCTTCGCAAACGGCCAGATGACAGATAGCTGGGCAGTCATAGATACTTTTGCGTGGATGCAGCAACTTGGCGCAATTCCTGCTCGCGGAAGTGGTGAAGCGCTGCTCCGAGGGCATTGATCGTTTCTCTTACCACCTCCTTCCAACAGATAGGTCATTTGTCCAACCATAGGCTGTTAGCTTCGCCTAACCGTTTTCCAGTGATCACTGACCTATCTTGCAGGGTGATATCTGCATCGGAAGCATATTGATCCCGTTTTTTGATGAGCAACCAGGCCTTCTCTCCCAGCCGTTTCTGTCGGATGAGCACGAATTCCCCGCGCAATTTCTGTCCGAACA